>PJEL010002647.1_pt1 | contig 16166 bp, 16 predicted proteins | sample 1853271 | NCBI WGS metagenome assembly PJEL01 (sample SAMN08108733, study PRJNA415343) | Invertebrate metagenome, whole genome shotgun sequencing project. | host: Globobulimina | place: Sweden: Gullmar Fjord | collected 2015-08
GCAAAGGCCATCAAAACGCAGAATTTGCCGCTAGAAAGCACGCAAACCTTGACGCTTCCGAAAAAAATAAAGAGTGATTGGGGAGGAATGTATAGTAAGGTACTGGATAGATTATCAGAAGAAAAGCTAAGAGACTACCTTACCTATATAGACTACCCAGTTGAAGTTCGGAGGATGATTTACACGACCAACTCTATAGAGAATCTTAACAGACAGATAAGAAAGGTAACGACAACAAAAGTATGTTTCGGAAATGAAAATAATTTGCTGAATTTGGTCTTCATGGTCGTCAAGGATTTTGAGGTGAGTAACTGGCAAAAATACCCAGTAAGCACCTTCAGATATTGGCCCCGTTTTACACACAAAATCTGACGTTCCCTTTTATTGAGGAGTCGGCAGCCAGTGTCCTCGCTTATTGGTGGAAGGAGGAGATGGATATGCTGTGCCCACAAAACTTGAAGCAGCTCACCATAGACTTCTTTGGTGATGTGCCTTGGAGAGAGTGGGAGCTTTACCAGACGGGACTATAAGGTAAGGCAGCATGCTTTTCTTAGTTCAGTCCTTGGATTCTTCTTCTTTATTGGAGGGGTGGCACTGATAGTGAGATGGCGCTAGACTAGAGTAGTGTATAAAAAGCAGTAAGCTGGGGTGTTTGCTTTACTCTTCTGCGATGGTGGCGAAATACCCTCCTTCCTTCGCTTCTAGTTCCTTGTAGGTGCCTTCCTCTATAATGGTGCCCCTGTCGAAGACGACGATGCGGTCCATGTTCTTAAGAGTCTGCAGGCGGTGGGCTATGACGATGGTGGTGCTCCCTTTCATGACCTCCTCAAGGCCAAGTTGAACCTCCTTCTCGGTCTCCATGTCGAGGGCGGAGGTGGCTTCATCTAAGAAGAGGATTTTGGAATCGCTCAGAATGGTGCGGGCGATGGCTATCCGCTGCCGCTGGCCACCAGAGACCTTGGAACTGCGCTCGCCTACGGGAGTGTGGTAACCTTCAGGTAGCTCTTGGATGAAATCATGGCAATGGGCGCGCTTGCTGGCCGCTACCACCTCTTCAAAGGTGGCTTCAGGCTTGCCGTAGCGGATGTTATCCAAAATAGAGGCGTGGAAGAGTTGGTAGTTCTGTGCTATCATCCCTATCTGTGATCGGAGAGACTCTTGGGTGATCTGACTTATGTCCTGACCATCGATGAGGATCTGTCCCTTTTTTAATTCAAAAAAGCGGAGGAGGAGCTGGATGAGGGTGGTTTTACCTGACCCTGAGGTACCGACGAGGCCGATTTTCTCTCTTTTATGGAAGGTGAGGGAGAGTTTTTCGAAGAGGGCTTCCTTTTTATCATCGCCACCGTAGCTGAAGGTAATATCCTTGCAGACGATTTCACCATCGGTAATCACTAGCGGCTTAGCGCCAGTGACGTCTGTGATTTCATGCTCGGTCTTGATGAGGAGAAGAGCATCATCGATGATGCCGTACTGCCTGACGATGGTGGAGAGTTGGTTGTTCATACTCCAGATGATACGGGACATACTGAGCGACGTCATGGTTACCATGCTGAAGTCACCGAGGGTAAGCTTCTTTGCTTGCCACCCTTCTACGAGGCCGTAAAACATGCCTATCATGAAGAGAACCCAAACGACACTGCACAAGATAGAAGAGCGTTGGTAGGCCCAGTCGGCTAGCTTGGAAGCTCTTTTTTCCTCTTCTCGGCACCTGTTGACTTTCTCCATCGTCTGCTTTTGGTTGGTAGCTAGCCGCACAGAGATGATGTTCTTGATGAGGTCAAGGACCTGGCCGTCCATCTCCATAACACTCCTAGCGTGGGTATAGTTTTTCCTATGAACATCACCCATGAAGAGGGAGATGATGCCAATATGTAAAGAGCCCCAGACGAACATGACGATACCGAAGAAGAGGTTAGCATGGCAGAGGGTGATGCTGGCAAAAAGAAAGGCTATCAAGCTACTCCCTGTCCAGATAGTGCGGTTGATGAAGGCTTCGGACTCTTTGCGGAGTTCGTGGATACGGGTGGAGATTTTACCTGCCATCACGGTGTTGAAGTAGGCGAGCGAGTGACCGAATACGTAGTCGACTACTTGGTTATGAATATCTTCTCGCAACCGCACTTTAGCGTAGATATTGATGATAGAACCAAGGGCAATAAAGAAAACGATGGCCACAATCGTACAGACAAGGCCACCAAAGGGGTAGGCTATGGCCTGCCATACGTTACCATCAGACGGACAATTGGTCAGGCTATCGACAAGGAGTTTGATAAAAAAAGGGGCTAACGAATTGTACAGCGGCCACATGAGGACACAGAGGGCCATGGGGAGGTAGTAGCCTATGTGGCGACGAACGAAGTAGAAGACGAAGGGGAGGGGACGTGTAGGTAGTTTTTTTGGTTTTGATTGCATGTTGATAGGTGGGTTGGTGTGGCATCATCTTTCTCTCTCAATGCCATTGAGAGATATAGGACAACCCGCAAAGATAGTAAAAGCACGCTTTTCCCATGAAAATCACCTAAAAAAAGAGACTAGCGGTGGTAAAAATGCACAACATCGCCATCATGGAGGAGGTAATCGCGTCCTACCGTGATGATTTTACCATTCTGTTTGCACCCTTCCTCACCGCCATGCGTGAGATAATCAGCGTAGGGGATGACGGCAGCCTTGATAAAGTGTTTATCGAAGTCGGTATGGATAACACCACCACCCTTGGCAGCAGTAGTACCCTTTTCGATTGTCCATCCTCGCACTTCTTTAGGACCTGCTGTAAAAAAAGTGATGAGGTTCAGCAGCTTATATGTGTGGGTGATGATGGTATCAAGACCCCGCTCGGTGAGACCATAGAGTTCTTGGAAAGAGGCTCTCTCCTCTTCGGGAAGCTGGGCTATCTGCTCTTCGATAGTGATGCAGATGGGAATGACCATCTCCTGCCGCTTGGCCATCTCCGCTTGGAGGCGCTGCCAGTGGGGATCGTTATCTTTATCTTGGATGGCATCTTCCCCTAAGTTGGCGACATAGATGACAGTCTTCTGGGTTAGCAGGTGCCACTCGCCTATAAGGGGCTCGTAGTCGTGACCATCCCGCACCTTCCGTGCGTCGGTGCCCTTTTGGAGTTGCTCGATGAAGTGGGCGATAGCTTCCAACTCCTCTTTGGCATTCTCTATACCTGCCTTTATCTGCTTGATGACCTTCTCCCGTCGGCGATTCAAGGCACCGATGTCGGCCAACCGCAACTCTTCGTTGACAACGTCGCAATCGAAAAGGGGGTCTACACCTCCACTTACGTGGATAATGTCTCGATCTTCAAAGCATCGCAAGACATGGATGATGCTGTCAACCTCACGTATGTTGCCAAGGAAGGTGTTACCTAGACCTTCTCCCTCGCTTGCTCCTTTGACGAGGCCTGCGATGTCGACGAAGGTGAGGGAAGGGGGGATGACTTTAGTCGAATGGGCAACCTCCCGCAGGCGCCCTAGACGTGGGTCGGGCACCTTGACGATGGCACTATTGGGTTCTATGGTACAGAAAGGATAGTTCTCACTGGCCACACTGCACCCCGAAAGGAGGTTAAAAAGGGTGGACTTACCCACATTAGGGAGTCCTACAATCCCAGATTGCAAGGCCATCTTTACCGTTTATCCCCGAAGAGGAAGGCTACCGCTCCTCTTCCCAAGCGGCATCCCTTTTCTCAAAGCGTTCAAAATCGTGGTCTGGCATGCGCTCTCTCATCTCGCGCGCTATCTCTACTATTGCTTGTTCAAAGCGGTTCACATCTTCAGGATAAATGCGTATCCTGTCTTTATTGAACCCTCTGTCATCATCTGTTTTACGGCTCTCGGAGATATCCATATAGTAATCGCCATTGCCTCTGTTTTGCTTTAAGTCAAAAAAGTAGGTCCTCCTTCCCGCCCTCAACTTCTTTGAGGGTAAATCGTCGTTGCGTCTCTCTTCCATCGTATTGTTATTTTTCTTATCAAACCGAAAACGATTTCGGCGGTCAAAGATACGATAAAAGGTAATGACACAACAAAAAAGCCTTCCAATTGGATATTTTGGAGGTGTACCTTTACTTTGCGATCGAAAAAAGAAATCATTTTGTTCCCACAACAAGAGACCTTCACCAAAATAAAAGAGACCCTCCGCATCGAAGAGGTTATAGGCGACTTCGTTACCCTGCAGCCTAAGCGGGGCGGTCGTAACCTGTGGGCTTGTTGCCCCTTCCCAGACCATAACGAGAAGACGCCAAGCTTTGCCGTAACTGCCGATGAAGGCTTCTATAAGTGCTTCGGATGTGGGAGAGGAGGGGACGCTATCACTTTCTTAAAGGAGATGCGCGGCATGGACTTCGTCGAGGCAATGAAGTATTTAGCGGAGAAGTATGGCATCGAGTGGGTCGAAGGTGAACGCCAGTATGATAGCAAAAACCAAGAGAAAGAGAGCCTCCATCTCCTTGTGGATGACGCCAAAGAATACTACGTCAGCCTCCTAGCCAAAAATGAAGAAGCCCGTGCCTACCTCTCACGCCGCCACCTCTCCGAAAGTGTCCTTAAAGACTTTGCGATAGGCTATAGTGATGGCAGCAGAAAGGGCTGCATGAACCACCTCCTCAATAAAGGGTATAGCTTTGAAGCTCTCCAAAAAGTCGGCCTGGTCATCGGTGACAAAGTCGCAAGTGCTGTCGATTTCTTCCGTGATAAGCGTATCATCTTCCCCATCAGCAACGCCATCGGAAAAGGGGTTGCCTTCGGTGCCCGCACCCTCGGTCGTGCAGAGCCTAAGTACCTGAATTCAAACGATAACGAGGTCTACAGTAAGAGCGAAACCCTCTACGGCTTCTTCCAAGCCAAGCAGGCGATGCGAAAGGAAGGCCACCTCTATCTCGTAGAAGGCTATACAGACGTCCTCGCTATGGTCAACCTCGGCGTAGAGGCTGTAGCGGGCATCTGCGGCACTTCGCTCACTCCAGCGCAGGTGAAGCTTATCAACAGGCGGGTGAAGCAGGTCACCCTCCTCCTCGACCACGATGAGGCAGGTATTCATGCCACCCTACGTAGTATCCCTCTCCTCCTCGCAGGTGGAGTCGACGTAGATGTCGTCCTCGTCCCTGAAGGGGAGGACCCTGCTAGCTTCGGCAACCGTGTGGGTAAAGAAGCCCTCCATACCTACCTTAAAAAGGAAGCTACTGACTTTATCACCTTTATGATTCGCAAAGGGTTTAAAAATAGCAACCCCAGCAACCGCACCAAGGTCATTCACGACATCGTCACCAACATCGCCACCATCCCCGACACCATCAAGCAAGCGGTCTACCTTAACCTCTGTAGCGAAAAGAGCGGCATCGAAGTCACCACCCTTAAAGGGCAGCTGGAGACCATCCTCAAAAAGAAGCGGAGGCGGACCGAATGGCAGCAGCTATCCCCCAAAAAAGAGGCTACAATAACCTCTGACAAGAAACAAGACGAACAGGAAGAGCGGGTGATTCTCACCTTACTCCTCCGCTATGGTCATGTCGAAGTGCAGGAAGGCGTCACCTTGGCCGATTATGTCTTTAATATAGAGGAGAAGGGCTTTAATCAGGAGGGAGGAGAGGTACAAGGCTTTGCTTTCTTTTCTAAAGCCTATGGGACGCTTTATGCCTTCCTCAAAGAGAAAAAGGAGGCTCTCGTCGGGAAAAACCTCCTACAACAGCTATCCGACGGGGATGAAGAACGCAAGCAAGCGATAATCGCCCTGCTTTCTACGCCTATTGAGTTGAGTCCCGAGTGGCATAAACGGGAACACTTAAAGAGCACGGAGGAGAAAGTCTTTGCCACCATCCGTGAGGTGCTACTAAAGAAACAGTTTCAAATTATCAGAAAAGAGGTTGCCACCCGCAGCCAAGCTCTCCGCGATAGCGAAAATAACGAGGAGGAAGAGAAGCGCATGCAAATCTACCAGTGGTTCAAAGAGCGTGAGAAGAAAGTAGCCCAGGCATTGGGTATCGTGGTCTACCCTGAAGGGTAGTAATGGCACCCTATAAAAAAACCCAAGGCCACCCTTTGGGATGACCCTGGAAAAATAACTCAAAAAAAAGGTAGCGCCAGAAGCAAGGAAAATCGACAAAAAACACGCCTGAACCTAACGCTACCGAGGATAACAAAAGTAGCGGCTAACGATCAAAGAGTTCTTCATCAACGGTGTCATTTTCCTCGAGGGTATCATCCTTTCGACCGCAGGGAGAAATCTCCGCCATTGGGGTTAGAAAAAAGAGAAAAGCCCTTTTTTCTTCTTTTTGGGTTGTTGTTGAGAAGAAACCGATTTGCGGACCTTCTTCTCTTTTTCTACTGCTAAGGCCATAGTAGCTGGCGTCTCTCCCAATGTATTGCATAATTCTAGGAGGCGGTGAAGCCTTGAAAGCAAAAAAATTATCCAGAGTAAAACATTATAGCGCCCTCAGCGTCTCATGCGTAGCATTGACTCTGAAGAATATGGGTATGCAGAAGGGTGCCAGGAGCTCAGGGTCAACCCTGCGGGTGAGACCATGAGGGAGGATTTAGCACTAGGCATCGTAGTCTATCCCAAGGGATAGGAATTGCTGGCCAGGAGCAGCAAAGCAGAAGAAACCCGTCCCTTCCACAGACAAACCCCACCCACTGGCGGCGAAACACCACTTATGGGAGAATATGTGTACCTTTGCCCCCAGCAGTCATCCTCATAGGAAGCCATAAATCCCCCATTATGAGAACCAAGCCCATCTTCTTTATCCTCCTCGCTCTCCTTCTAGGGGGAAGCCTCCTCCTCCTGAATGCTAAGACCAACCCTAAAAAGGAGACAACCACCCAAGAAAGCCAACCAACACCCCACCTCTAAGTAGGCGACAAAAAGACCGCCAGCAGCGATAAAAGCAAAAACAAAGGAACCACAACCACCCCCAAGAAAGGCGCATCCAAAAGCGGGAAAGCCCAAGAGTCAACCCCGCCAAAGGCAAGTAATCAGGCTATGTATTACCTCCTCGGGGTTGTGGCTTTTATCGTCTTTATAGTTTGGTACCGCAGAAATCCAAAAGCCGCCCCTAAACAACACTCCAAACACTCCATCTGGGAAGTACTCGATCTCGATAACCAGGATAACAAGGACTTGAAAGAACAATGTTGTGCACTTGTTGCTCCTAAAAATACCAGCGACGCTGAAAAATTGCTAAAAGAGAGGAACATCAATGAAACGCTCAACCAAAACACTTTCCTTTTCTTGACTATTTATAAGAGTTCCGAATCTACTGCCCTAGTACTCCCTGCCCTTCTGAAATACGATTTAAAACAGCTGAACGCAATGCCGAAGAACAACGTAGCTAACTTCCAAAGCCTGTTTGCTGCGATTGAGCGTGGGAGGAACAACGCCCTCCATTTTGCCATTGATAGCTTAAAGCAATGCTTAGAAGGGTACTGCTTAAAGACTAGATCAAAAAGCGTTAATCGTGTTATTAACATTATTAAGAAGCTCTTAGCCCATGATTTAGCCCTGAAAAAGCAGATAGGAGACAGCTACAACAGTCTAGCTTCCGAGCAAGCTGCAGGCAAGAACCCCCTCCACCTTGCTGCTGAAGCGGGGACCTATCACCCCAAGGTCGCCGCGGACACCATCGCGCTCTTCTTGCAACACGATAAAACCCTCCTAGAGAAGAGCGCGAATAAGGCTACGTACAAGAGCTTCGTCACTGCAAATGTTAAGAAGGGGGCCAGAGGACAACAAAGTGCCCTCCACCTTGTTATTCAAAATTTATCCCTCTTCATAAGAGATTCTCATCACTATTCTAACCTTAAAGAAGAAGAAGAGGACCTTGGTTACTTTAGTGCGATTATCGAGGCGATTCTGGCCCACGATTTATACCTGAAAGAGCAAATAGGAAACCATCACAATAGTATCGCCTTCGAGAAAGAAATTTGGACCCCTATTAAGAATAAGAAGTGGGACTCGTATAATGGCAATGCCCTCCAACATGCCCTTGAAGAATTATGTTATCGGTTATATAAATATAATAGCAGTGATAAGTTCGATGAAACGCCAAAGCCGTCACCTGCGCGAAGAAAAAAAGAAATTGCTTGTTTCACTGGGATTATTAAGCAGCTTTTGGCCCACGATTTAGCCCTAAAAAAGCATAAAGGAGATGACTACACAAGTCTAGCTGCTGAAGAGTTTCGCTCTTATAGTGATAGCAATGAAAAGCGGAATACCTTCCACCTTGCTGTTAAGTTGGTACTTACCCCCGAGGTTGCCAAGGATGTCATCAAAATCTTCTTGCAACACGATAAAACCCTCCTAGAGAAGAGCGCGGATAAGGCTCACTACCAGAGCCCTTCTGCTGCGAAGATAACGTATCAAAAGAATTCACCTAATGGTCAACATCCTCAATCCAATGGCCTTTACATTGTCCTTCGGAAGTTATATAAATATAATCGCAGTGATAAGTTCGATGAAACGCCAAAGCCGTCACCTGCGCGAAGAAAAAAAGAAATTGCTTGTTTCACTGGGATTATTAAGCAGCTTTTGGCCCATGATTTATACCTGGCAGAGAAGATAGGAAGCAGCTACAATAGTATCACTGCCGAGGAATATAGAGCTCCTTATGACAAGGTTGAAAGCAAGAATGCCCTTTATTATGCTATTAAAATGGCGAAAATTAAACTTGAGGAAGCCATGCCCATCATCGACCTACTCTTGGACCATGATCTAGCCCTCCAAAAGGTAATAGGTGCTGGTTATCAGAGCCTCGCCACTGCAAAGCATTATAACAATCAGACCATGCAAGCGTTTGCTGCGAACTTATTACCCAAAACACCCAAGATAACAACGGGGCTTAAAGAGCACCTGAGAAAGGTGGAGGCATTCCAAAAAGCAAACCAAAGATAACCCACTCCACCACCCGTAAGGGGCAGGATGGCTCAGCCGATAAAAAAAACCAAGGCCACCCTTTGGGATGACCCTGGAAAAATAACTCCAAAAAAAGGTAGCGCCAGAAGCAAGGAAAATCGACAAAACACACGCCTGAACCTAGCGCTACCAAAAAAAAGATAGCGGCTAACGATCGAAGAGTTCGCTGCCTTCTCCGTCAGCGTCAACATCTCCTTCGAGGGTATCATCAGCCTTTCGACCTACTTTATTGCCAAGGTAGGGGCGCAATATCCTACCGTTAATTTCGGTAAAATAACGCTTGTTACCACTTTCATCGTCATAAGAGCGGGTTTGGATAGGACCTTCTACATAGATTTCTTGCCCTTTCTCGATGCACTTCTCCGCTAACTTCGCAGTCCCATTCCAAAGGACGATGTTATGCCACTCCGTCTTGGTTTGCCACTCCTCGTTACTATCCTTATACCTGCGGTGGGTCGCAAGTGGGAAGCTGACCTTCACCTTACCTTCATCAAACACCTTTACTTCGGGGTCTTTACCTACATTGCCAATCAATATCGCCTTGTTAATTCCATTTGCCATAATACTTCAATTTCAAAAATCATCTACTATAGGGGTGGCATATTTTTTTTAGTTCTCCAAAAAACCTTCCTCTGGGTGCGGATAAGGGGAAACCAAGCCTTCGAATTTCTGACCCAAACCCCTTTGTATACAAGCCTTATCCAAAAAATATGCTACCACGCAGATACGATGAATAGTTCAGATAGAAGTTTTCCGTGCAAGGCTAAGGCTCTTCGCTTCTTTGTTGTTGTGCTTCTTTCCTCTTGCGCCTGAAACGCCAGAGGTTCAGAAAGCCTCCAATCATCAGGAGGGTGGTGATGATTATGGCTATATTCTCTGCGTAGAATTCAATTTTTTCTTGCATTATTATCTCTTCATATTTTTCAGGGTCCATTATGCGGAGTAAGGCAAGATCACGGCGCCCCCTTATCTTTTCTAGGCGTTCATTAATGTCAGGCTCAGGAGCGAGTATTATGTTACGCCACATGTTAACGCCATTTATGCTAAATAGGATGCTAAAAAACAAGAGAATTATCTCTCCAGCCCGCTTTAGTTTGTTGTATTTCATGGTGCCCCAATTTAAGTACATTGCGAGAGAAAATACAACCGCCGCTATAAGGCATGAAGAAATACGACAGAAAAGTTACTATCATTCACAGGTAAAGGTTTTTGCCAGTGCTTGCTGTTGGATTTGTAGGTGAAGTTCCCTACCTTTGGCGAAGGTTTTTATCATGTCGCTATCATCGTCCTTGTCGCTCACCCTCTGTTGTCTGTTTTTGTCAATAGTTCCGAAAGAAAGACATGAGGAAGGCGCTGGCCCTCCTCAACCTACAGCTACCCTCACCCTCTATGAGGCAGGGAAGAGAATAGAGCGCCCTATGTTTATCTTCACTAGTTTTGTCATTTTTTGCTTCTTGGCCTGTTGTGTGCTCTCCCGCCTGTACAATGCCAAGCGGGTGAGGTTGCACATCCTTGATGATGTGCCGATTCCTTCCTGTGATGGACACTAGGAATGGGCTGCCGCTACAGCAATGTGTTCTAATGGCAACCTGCGGGTAATACCATCACAAGATGGGAACTCTGAAGTCGTGGTTAGGTTGCAACTCGCAGAGGAAGTTGTAGAACCACTGGATAAGGTTTTCGACGTCGTCTTGGTGGACCATCTCCACGGTCGTATGCATGTATTTTAAAGGAGTAGAAATGAGAGCCGAAGGGGTCCCTGCGTTGGCGTAAGCGAAACTCTCGGTATCGGTTCCTGTCCTGGCGGAGCAAGCACCCAGCTGGTAGGGGATGTCGTGTTTAACGGCACATGCTTGCAGCATCTTCCGAAGGGTGGGGTGAACAGCAGGCGCTATCTGTAGCACGGGTCCTTTGCCTGAAAGTGTTAATCCCTCCCGCTTTTTATTGTAGAGAGGGGAGTGGGTGCAGTGGCATACATCGGTAATCAGGGCCATGTCAGGTTTGATACCTTCGGCTATCATATGGGCGCCACGGCATCCTATCTCTTCTTGGACGGCATTGACGACATAGAGGCCATAGGGGAGTTTTACCTTGTTTTCGTGAAGGCGGCGGACTACTTCTGCGATAATATACCCTCCCATGCGGTTGTCGAGGGCACGCCCTACCCAATAGCGGTCGTTGATAGTGGCTAGCTTGCGGTTGAAAGTCACTACGTCTCCGATATTGATGCCCTTCTTTAAGACTTCCTTCTTAGAGTTACACCCTACGTCGAGGATGATGGTCTCGATGTCGGGCTTGATTTCATGCTTAGGACCTGCTCGGCGGGTATGAATGGCAGGCCACCCGAAGACGGCGAGGTGTTTTTTTCCATCCTCACTGTGGACGGTGGCTTGCATGGAAGGCGCTATCTGGTAATCGGAACCGCCGTTGCGGATAACATAAATATACCCTTGGTCGTTGATGTAGTTGATGTACCACGATATTTCATCTGCATGAGCCTCTAGCACTACCTTGTAAGAGGCATCAGGGTTGACGATGGCCACTGCAGTCCCATAGACGTCCGACGTATAGGTGTCAATGTAAGGCTTAAGGTAACGGAGCCAGATGGCTTGCCCGCTAGCTTCGTGGCCAACGGGTGCGATATTGTCGAGATAGTCTTTTAGGAACTTTTTGGAAGTGGTTGAAGTATTCATGGTTATATGGTAAAGTCATTAAACCCTCACGAGGAGGTGGTCAAAGATAGGTAACCCATTCCCAAAGGGAGAAATTTCACCCATCCACGGCACCTTATCTTTCCTTGTGTGACGTTTCAATCTCCTTAGGCTTCTTAGCAGCGGCTTTTTTCTTTTTATTATTGTTACGAATAGGATGCTTGATGCCAGCAAGTCCTCCTGATAGGATAAATTGCCACGCTTCTGCTACCCTAATATCTAGCTTCAGTACGTTCTTAGGGTCTACCAGGAAGAGCTCCCCCGAAAAAGCATAGGAGTGGGGTACATATACCGCGATGTACTGCTCGGTTTTTTCGAGGTTATGCAAATCTTTCTGCGTGATGAAGCCCACCTTTTGGACCTTTTCACTATAAAGCATGATAGAAACAGGTTGGTTGAACTTCCCTAAGAAAGCGGCGGTAGACTCGTGGGCATAGGAGTAGAGGAGGTTCAAAACAGGGATTTTCATAACGAACCGCTGCAAGAAAATGATACCCGACTGGATGAAGACATTGGAAATAAAAACTCCGAGGATGGTAATGAAGAAGATGGTGACTATGATGTTCATGTATGGGATACGACTCCACATCCGAAGGAAAGTAATGCTATCAGTGCTTAAGTGCCTCTTGATAAGGATAAAGAGAGCGTGTCCTTTATTGGGGGTGTCCATCTCCTCGTCGGTCAAAAAGAAGGTGAAAAGCGTATTGGTGAAGGTGCCGATAAAGTTCGTCAGCCAATTCAATGGATAAAAAACCAAAAAGAGCGTAATGCAGAACGGGATAAGGAACAAGGCCCCTTGGATAAAAAAATAGGCACTTCTATCGGCGATTCTTTTTAGCAAACCAGGACGCTTTTTCATATGATTATTATGTGCAAATGCCCACAAACGTAGTCATTTTCTAGTCTTACTCAAAAAAAAGGGCCTCTACCTACCTTCCTTTGCTACCGTTTATGATGGGAATTTTTCCTGTAACGGTAGCTGCGAGCTCTTGTTATCCTTGGATAAAGGCCCCTTTAGTTTGAAGAACGCCAAAAGGAGTTCTACTATGTGGCAACCATTTCCGCTTGTGTCGTTATAGTTACCCTTAATATGGGCATACGTGACCTCCATCATTACGCTAGTAACAGGTAAATCACGCCACCATACCTACGGAGGACCATGCTTTTACCTGATGTTCACCAGTCAATGTATTTAAGGAGCATGCAAACGCCGTAATCTATTAAATATATGCCTATAGTAGCTTCGGCCACTATCACAATTTCTCCTTGTGCGCCGTTATCTACGCTATTTATCCCGTTGTCAATAGTGATAGAGAGGTAGCCAGCTTTTGCTAATTTCGCGACGCCTACTGTAATGGCGAGAAGCCCTCGAACTTTTCGGTCGCACGTAAGCCTTTCTTCTCTACTTTTTTCGTGTAAAAAATTTCGTTGCTCCTTCTCTGCAGGGGCTTGGATGCTACCGAATTGCATACCTCGAACCGAGCCGATACAAAGACTGAAGAGAAAGGGAACCATGTATATTTTGTTGTTTATCATTTCTTTAATTGTTTATATGTTAATGTGGCAAAGAAATCCTGTAGGTGCCGTCCACTATCAAAAACAGCCCTAGAAAGATGTCAGGGACGAGAATAAAGCCCACTTCTTCCCAGGCTTGGTTATCTTGTAGTGTACCGAAACCTATTCCTTTAACTACAACCCCAACGCCCGAAAGGACTTCTAAAACGCCTAAGGTACGGCGCACGCAGTTCGGATGACGAATTCTTTCGAGGAATGTGTGTCGAGGCGCTGCAAGAAGAGGCCTGTAAAGGTGCGAGGGCACTCAGAAAGATTCCCATGAATAAGCCGGGTGGGCGTCCCGATTTTGAAGCCACGCCTCTTCCCTTTGTTTAGTACTGGATTTTCCATGTTTAAAAAAATTGCAATCTAGTTGCTTCTGGGATGTTTGGTCATGTCTCTACCACCATCCATCACGGCAACCAGGAGCAAAGGTAATTAACTGTTTTGAATTTTCAAAACTACTCGTAGCGATGTTCTCCTTAGTTTTAACTAAGGACTCCGAAAGCGCTGCGGCAGGGCGTTCTCTGCTCTAAAAGGGGTTGTGGCTGGGAAACCAGTAACAAGTACCTATGCACCAGTAACCAAATCAGTAGTCGCCTTGCTGCCTCATCTTGCGCTTTAAGTCCCGCTCTTTGATTAGGTTACGCTTATCGAACTTCTTACGCCCACGAGCAAGGGCAATCTCCACCCTGAAGTAGGTGCGATTCCCTCCTGTTAGCCCCTTTTCCTTGAAGATACGCAAGGGAATTACCGTCAGTGGCTGCGGTTGAAGCTTGCGACGCAAGCGGGAGAGTTCCCCCCTGCTGAGGAGCAACTTACGCAGACGGAGTGGCTTGTGGTTATCCACACCCGCATGTTGCCAAGGAGGTATGTGCACACCCTTCATCCACAATTCCCCGCCCTTATAGAAGCAAAAGGCGTCGACAAAGCTAGGCGCCCGCATCCGTAGCGACTTCACCTCACTGCCGACCAAGACCATCCCTGCCTTGTACTTTTGAATCACCTCAAAATCGTACAGTCCCTTCTTGTTCGTTATGCTACCGTCGCTCTTTTTCTTTTGTTTTTTTGCCATCTTTCCATCCGTAAATTTAGAACGCCATCCGCGCCATCGGCACCACATGCGATTCCCTAACCCCTGCCTCCCAGAGGTGGTAACCCGCAATGCCTACCATCGCCGCATTATCCGTACAAAAGGCAGGAAGAGGCATTAGCAGCAGCCAGCCCTTTTCATCTGCGCGGGCTTTCAAAAGAGCCCTAAGGAGCCCATTCCGAGCAACACCTCCCCCCACTAGGAGTGTCGTATGTCCCACCTTCGCCATCGCCTCCTCTACTTTCACCACCACCGTGTTCATCAGCGTCCACTGGATGCTTGCCGCTAGGTCTGCTTTGTTTCTCTCCGTGAAACCAGTACACTGCTCCTCCTCCCGCTGCAGGTGGTAGAGGAATGCGGTCTTGACGCCGCTGAAAGAGAAATGGAAAGGGGCGGTCTTCGCCATCGGATAGGGGAAGCGCCTAGGGTTGCCTGCTTTTGCTAGCTTCTCCATCGCCGCTCCTCCAGGGTAGGGTCCTCCCAATAGCCGCATCGATTTGTCAATAACTTCGCCCACCGCATCGTCCAGCGAAGAGCCTAGGAGGCGCATTTCTGTAGATGATACCACTTCTATAAGCTGTGTATGGCCACCGCTCACCACGATACCCAGTGCAGGAAGGTGCAGATCATCATGGGAGAGCAAGTTAGCCAGGAGGTGTGCCTTGATATGGTGAACAGGCAGCAAGGGTATCCCACTGGCGAACCCATAGCCATTGGCAAAGGAGACCCCGACCATCAGGCTCCCCATAAGGCCTGGTCCCTGTGTCACCGCGATGGCATCTACCTCTCCCCGCTGGCAGGAGGCTTCCCGCAACGCCCTGTCTACCAGCGGTACGATGTAGCGCTGGTGGGCACGTGCTGCCAGTTCGGGGACGACGCCACCGTAGTCTTTGTGCACCAACTGGGTAGCTACCACATGGCTAGCGAGTGTCCCATCCTTCATGACGGCGACGGCTGAATCATCACAAGACGTCTCTAATGCGAGAATAACTTTGGACATGGCTTTCGTAAAAAGGAGACTATACACAGGCCATTGCCGCTCTCTTACAGTGGCAATATGCCTTCCTTTAAGCGGTCCAAACTAACCTTTTTTCGGGAGCGTCAGAAAAAAAGCAAGCCAATAACAGAAACTGACCAAATGAGCATCCAAATGCAGGCAACCGATCTCAAAAACACACAAAAACTGACGCTTCCTATTTTAAAGGAAAAAGAGCCACACCCAGATGGAACGTCGTGGGCGCCTTACTCTCTAACGCACCTCCATCGACCTTTAATAACCGAAGTTACGTACGCGCTTTTGCCACAGTACACATCCATCATCTCGGCATGCATCTTGCTTGAGGCGCCTCACTCACAATCTTTTGGAGGAGTAGCAGTTATGGATTAGCTTTGGGAAGCGGTTTATGGTCTTTCAAGCGTCGGCACCAAGTCCATGGCACAGGCTATCAATCAGCCTCTTTGTTTTAGGTACATTATCACCATGAGAATTTATAAAATAGAGAATAGAAACATTAAGCCTATTAACACAGAAACATTCGATTTTGAGAAAGAAATCCGCAAGGTCTTTGAAAACAATTTGGATGAACTCTTCTCTTTAACATTTGTGAAGTCAGAGTTTAAAGTTAAGAACGTGGGAATCGATACGCTTGGCTTTGACGAGGAACTAAACGCCTTTACCATCATTGAATACAAGAGACGAAAAAATTCTGGCATCGTAGACCAAGGGCTTGCTTACCTTTCCATCCTTCTTAATAATAAATCGGACTTCATAGTTGAGTACCAGTCCTGTTGTAAAGACTAGATTTTGTTGTAGAGACGTTCCGTCGCAACAGAAACATGTGTAACAAACAAGCTTCCTGAAGATTTTTACGCCGAACAAACTTGCTTGTATGCAC
>PJEL010002648.1_pt1 | contig 16165 bp, 36 predicted proteins | sample 1853271 | NCBI WGS metagenome assembly PJEL01 (sample SAMN08108733, study PRJNA415343) | Invertebrate metagenome, whole genome shotgun sequencing project. | host: Globobulimina | place: Sweden: Gullmar Fjord | collected 2015-08
GTCTGGACAACAACATTCTTTTCCTCGGTTTGATTTAAGTTATGGTTTTTCTACTACACGATCAGGATGATCGATTCTGTGGTGGGCCTTCATGGACTCGAACCATGCACCTATCCGTTATGAGCGGATTGCTCTAACCAATGATGAGCTAAAGGCCCTAAATTCTGCTACTGGTCGTCCCAGCCGTCTTCTGGTTTTAGTACTCCGCTGTCAACAATAAAGTTTTGGGAGTAGGTATCTTCGCAGAATCTTATATCTTCTTTTTCAGCGTACTCATCTGCTGCATCTGGGGAGCGAAAGAATTTTACCCTAACACTGCCGTCTTGACCGTCTTCTATAAACATGTTGGCTCTAATCGGGTTAGAGAGAAGGTTGTCTATTTCTTTGAATTCAGTAGCCAGGTCTTTATACTGACACTTAACTTCGTCTTCTCCCCCAGCGTGCCCTCTATCGTAGGCCATCTGCTGCAGAATCTTTTCTAATTTTTCGTTTTTAATATCCATTATTGCCTTCCTGTAATTATTAGTACTATCGCTATGAGAGACATTACTATAATGAACTTGAGTAATCTGTACCTGTCTCTCACAATAATTTCAAACCTCCTGTTATCTCGTCGATCTGGGATACGAACCCAGGTCCAATTGCTCCACAGGTTAATGTGGGTACTCCGTTAAAAACGGTACGACCGTCATCTATAATCTCTGACACTGGCATACCGAATTTCTTCGCAGTTTCTAACAAGTCTTTGAGTTCTTTCTCAGAATCTACTCTCAAGACTACTTTGGCAAACTTCTTATCACGTGGTAACCAGTTATTCATAGGCCCCTTCTCGTACATAGACAGCATGAACAGCTTAGTGTGAGGTTTTCCGTGATCTGTATAAAACTTACCTTCATTAAGGACGGCTCCTAAAGAAGCATGTGCTACTTGGGCAGCTATCTTACCTACTGGCATTTCTATGTCCGTACGGACAAGGATTACTTGTTTAGTCTGTTCCATTTTCCAACCTCTCTACCTCTCTCTTTGCCTTCTCAAGTTTCTCTCTAGCTTGCTTCTTCCGCTTAGATATGAAAGCTTCGTGTTTGGCAACCCGAGCACGCATCTCGCTTAAAGTTTCCATTCGTCGATACCTTATTGCGTATTCACTGGGGGCATCACTCCAAGGTTCTCTTTTCTCTGATAACCCTATGTCCGTGGCATCTGGGCACTCTTTTAGTACATTCTCTTTTATAGCCTGTAACTTAGCGACCAGGCTGTCTATATCAGTCTCAAAGTATTCTGCGTCCAGCTTAGTAGGAAGCTCTATACCTATCATTACTCTTCTTCCCGTCTTAGCCATTTCTATTCTCCTTAAACTAAAAAGGGCCCCGAAGGACCCTTTCTTAAAAAATGTAAGTCAGAAACTTACTTCTTAGGTACGTACGCTTTCTTCAGAAAAGTCATACCTTGTTTGGTCCAACGTAAGTCTCCTGATGTTGCTATACCTGCACGGACTAAAGCAGGGTTTGCTTTATAGTGACGGTTCTTTGTACGACTAACTAGGCTTTCACCCATTAGAGCACTCATTAGATCTTTTTTTACTAGACCTAATTTCCTAGCTGCTTCGGTTGTGCTAAAAATTACTTTAGCGGCTGGTGCTGGGGTCATGGCTTGTGTTTGTTCAGTCATCTTTACGATTCCTCGGTTTTATTAATGGTGCGCTAATTGTACACCTTATGGAAGATCCGTCAACTTTTATTACCCTGCTTCCTCACAGGCATTCTCTAAAGTTATAAACTTTAGCTAATAACTTTTCAAGACGCGCTTCTATCACATGGATAGGCTTGTCATGAATATTACCACACTGAAGATTAACTTCAATATATAGTGGCTCTCTTAATTTTTCAGTATCTACCCAAACCCTTTTTACAAATCTTAAACGCGTGAATACGTTTATAACTGATGTTGCTCGTGCTTCTATAGCTTCATCAGTCATTTTCTTTACATCATAAAAAGGAAAAGCGAAGATAATGGTTCTGGCTCTACGTCCATCTGTCATAAAACATCTCCTCTATTGAGCTTATACCTATAACAGGTTATTTCTTTATGGGAGGCTCTGGGTAGCTAAGTGCTGGTGGCCAATGCTTCTCAATGTATGCGAAAGGGATTATCGTTTGTCCGTTAAACTGTTTCCTATTCTCCATACATAGATTCACATACCTAGCATCAACAGATCCATCCGCTAACGTTACGGTATTACTGTGAACATGACCGTGAATGTTTCTTTTACCCCACAACTCGTCAGGGTGCATAGGGCAATGAGTTATCCAGTATCCTCGGTATTTCCACATACTTTGTATATCGCTGAACACTTCTAGGTATCTGCTGATATGCATTTGGTCGTGGTTTCCTCGTATGAGTTTCTTGGTACCAGGTAACTCTGCTATACGGTCGATAGCATATTGTCCTATTCCTAAATCCCCACCGACAATTACAAGGTCTCGTTTAGTGACCTTACTACACCATTCATCGCAGATGTAATTATCGTGTTCTTCTATAGAACCAAACACTCTCGTATCCTTAGAGAACTGTAAGATCCTATCGTGACCCAAATGAGGGTCACTTATAAGGTATACTTTACTCATTAATTAGCTTTTCCTTTTTTCTTTTTAGAAGGCTTCTTCTTCTTAGCCTTAGCCTTGGGCTTAGGTCGAGGTTTAGCTTTAGCCTTAGGTTTAACTTCAATAGGTTTGTTCGCATCTTCCGGCTTATCTTCCTTTTTAGCACGAGGCTCCGGCTTTTCTTTATACTCTTTAACGATCATATTCTCAGGACCTGCAGGTAGACAGTCCACTATTGCATCAACGATAGGGTCTTCTACTTCGGGTTCTTCCGGCTGCTCTCGTCTATGGTTAATAACCAATCCAATGATTACTGCAAAGAATAAAAGTGTTCCTAATATAGTTATTAAATGGTATTCCATTGTTCTCTCCTCGAGAATTAATTAAAGTTGGTGTCCCCTAGGGGTTTCGAACCCCTGTTGCCTGGATGAAAACCAGGTGTCCTAGGCCTCTAGACGAAGGGGACATTTGTTATTGACATACTGCTGGTGCGTTAAATAAGAACCTATCTGACCAGAACCACAGCTGGTAGACTAGACATGGTAGATAAAGTATCCAGCTGTCTACGTCTAACCATTCCGGTAGAAACTCAGCATCACTAAAGTCTAATGGATGTCCAGTTATCTGTGACAAATCCAACTCGAAATTAAGTAATGTTACTAACGCGGTAAAGATGAATAGTACATGATGAACTATTTCCATTAGCCTTCCACCATACCCTTCATTTCGTCGGCAACTTGTTCTATGATCTCTTTAGCGTGGTCCTTAGGACTCCACCCTATGCTGATCATTTCCCTAGCACCTTCAACATGTTTTCGTATTGCGTCCATACCTTTCTTTTCTAACCTACACAGTTCTCCTGCGTGCCGACCAATAGGTAAGCTCACATTACTGCCAGATACATCTAACAATCGGTTAGTCTCTATTAGAAACTTTCCGGGTGATAACATTTCCATACTCTTTCTCCTCGGTTATTAAACTTGGCGATCCGTAGGGGACTTGAACCCCTGACCTCCGACGTGACAGGCCGGTGCTACCACCAACTGAGCTAACGGACCTAACAACTATCTGTAAATATTGTATGTAGTGCTCTTTTGTGCAAACTAGACTTAACTCTTATTACGTAACATTTGTAAGGGTTGCTCCAGTATATACTACTCGGGCTTTTCCCTATCTTGTCACAAACTTCAGTCATCCTAGTAAACACTGTGGAGTACACATACAGATTTCCCCCAATACCCATCTTCATGACGGGGTTTTCTTGTGGTTCTATAAAGGTATCGCTCATGCTACTTTCTCTATTCTTCGTACCCTAGCTTTAGCAGGCTGTCTATCAACGGGAGCAGCCCCATCCTTAGTAATGCGAATGGTGGAATACTCAGCACTCGTGTCAAGAGTACTTGCTATCCTTCTACTCCTAATAGAGTCTCTGGCTACTAACGACAGAGCTAGGTATCTAATTGCATTACGAGGTAGGCGTACTTGCCTAAATAAGTCTTCATTCAACAAGATTAACGCTGACTCTGATATTGTACAGTTGCGTTCCATAAGAATGAGCCTTATATAATCAAGATCTTCTCTAGTCATACACGGCATAATTTACTCCAAATCCATTAACTCCGATTTCTCGTACCTCTTACTTACGAGGTTCGAATTCAAATACTCTTTTGATTCAGTAACCTCCTGCGTGCACCAACTAGGTCCTGGGTACGCCTTAGCGGTTTCTTCTGAAGCAAACTCTTTCTCACACAGCCACAGGCCTTCTAAAGGTCCGTGGAATCGATCTACGATCAGGTTATCAAGAAGCTCCACCCGGGTCTTATGGATGATATGCTTACCTTTTAACAACTCTTCTCCATCTTTTACTGGTATTTCATACTCATATTCTTTACGAGTCAGGTCGCTGACTGTCTGCTTTACGCAGAGAATTGCTTTACCTTGAGATATCCTTACTCTAACTGAGGCGTTCTCATCCGAGAACAAATACCCTTGTTTTATTTCATTCATAGCAACGATGTTACACATGGCTGCTCTGAACTGATCGGCGTCAACCAACCATTTTCTTTCTATCTCTAGCTGCACTAATTACCTCTCTATTATTTGGCGGAAAGCGAGGGATTCGAACCCCCACGACATCTTCCGATGACCTTCGGTTTTCAAGACCGCTGCCGCTACCCAGAATCTCTCGGCTTAGCTTTCCATACTCTCTGTTAATTTTCTAGCCCTCGTCGTCAAACACGACGGAGAGTGTTCATCATCCGGATCCTCACGATTAACGTCATAGGAGCAGAAAACACAGAATTCATGTTTTAGCCCATCCATACCCTGGACGGTAAAGGTTGCTCCACGAGATACCCTTTCTACTATCTCCTCTAGTTCTGGTAACTTGCCCTCTACTAGTTCTTTATACTTAACCTGCAGCTCTGAAGGAGGAGTTATGTATCTCCATTCCCACTCCAAAGGGCCTAAAGCTACGAAGTGAGGACCTAATACCCTTTGGACAGGGTTCCTATCATTCCGGTTTTTCCTTACTTCAACTACGCTACGAGGCATAGGCCTACAATTAGGGTAGGAGTACTTCTTCCATTCATCTTTTATCTGTTTACCCATGATATTGTCTCTCTTTTAAATTGGTGGGGCCCAAGGATTCGAACCTCAGCGTAACTCAATGTCTGGCCAATATAGGGATAAGCTCCCGAGCTTTGCCAGTGTTTGAGAGTCACCAGTACCCCATAAACGAAAAAACCCGGCTTTTTTAGGGCCGGGTTCTTAGTAAACGATAGACAATACGAATCCAGACCCGGTTAGGTTTCATCCTCCGAATCAGATTCTATTACGCTGTAGTTAATCACAATGTTTTTCATGCCTACTATATTAACCTACTTTCAGGCTTTGTAGCAAATCTTTGGTAATTTTAGAAAGTTCTTTACCATCATACTGTCCTGGGTAGTTACTCTTGAAATGTACCATCACTCTCCCCATATCCCTAGGGCCTAGTTCTTGAGGACACTCAGATATAAAGGTAGATGCTATTTCCACCATCTTTGCGTTGCTCATTAGGTCCGGTAAAAAGGAATTCAACAGCTTTACTTGGTAACTACTATCTATCACTTTCTGAGATTTCGCACTATCTGTTAGGTCTTCGATGGCAGCCATGCATTCCTTCAATCCATTGATATGGCTTCTCACTATTCCATAGAACGTGGATATGTCAAAAGGCCCTGTTGCTTTTTGCTTGGTTTCTATATCCCCTAGCAGCGGGCCTAGTGCCTCTAGATCTACTTTATTCTTTTCTTTACGAGCACTAAGGTGTCTAGTCCTTACTTCGCCAATCGCTGAGTCTAATTCACTCATCCTACTTCTCCTAATTAATTAAACAAATTTCCACTATCTAAATCTCTTTTTAAATCTGCCGGATCCTTAGAGGATAGTCCTTTAGCAAACTTTTTGTCCCCCCGAATAGGGGTACCGAAGTCACCCTGTATGGATATACCTGCAGGAGCCCTTTCTATTACGTTAGGGTCTACCCCCGTACATTCCGTTTTGCAAGAGTCACACTTCGGAGGGTATTGGTCCTTTACCCTTGCTGTAGGGAATCCTCGGGCAAATCGTTGCTCAAATTTCTCACAGTCTTTATTCATACACATGAAATCAAATAACTTCATTTACTTTACCTTTATACATTGCATGCTATGCTGATGGGTAGGTCCTATAAGCCCAGGGCCTAATGGGTAAGTACGTTTATACTCCTTAAACACCCTTCGGCACTCGGCTTCACTGGTTACCTCTGTACTTACAGACACTGTTCCAGCCTGCCAACCGCTTCCAAAAGTACTAATAATTATCAATAAAAACTTCATAGTTTTCACTCCATTTTTACGTCACCATTCTTGGTTGTGATGGTAACAGGTTCTGTAGTTTCAATCCAGACCTTTGCGCCGCAGCTTAAAGGTTTCTGGGGTCGGTAAATGATCTTGGTATGATCGTTTATCTGTATCTCGTATCCATAGATATTTTCTTTACTATTTTTACATGTTAGAGGGGGCTCAAATTCCTTGGCCGCATCTGGGTGATCTATATCAATCTTCCCATTCCTTTTAATAACATGTTGGTTTACGTGAATACGTTTTATTGTCATTGGTTACCTTTATAGTGGTCTGATTACTGCGTGGCCAACCCATCCTGGAGGTTCTTCTTCTAGTATCTCCTCAAGCTCCTTCTCTCTACTGATATGGGTAATAGGTAGATCCTTCTTATTTCTTTTCAGGTTCACCCACTCTTCAGTAGCAGTCTTAATATCTAGGTCTTCTCGGCTAACCACGAGCCCTTTTATAGGGATAGTATTACTCCCCCCGGGGGAAGGCTTTACTTCTAGTATCAGTACATGAAAAGTATCCCCGTAATGAGATACTCTGAGAAAGCTTCCTGGTGTATATCTATACCGGTTGTGCAGGGTGCCACTTAGGACGCTGCTACCACTTAACCTTTTATATGAGAATTGATCTCTTCCTAAAGGCTCTGAAAGATCATCACTGTTTACCTGTAAGGCGGTGTACAGTTGATCTACTCTATCGATAGCCGGCATTTCGATTGGAAACAGAGCCTCAAAGGTAGGGCTATAAAAGTGTGACCATAAATCTGCTAGTGCCAGTCGTTTCTTCAATTGACGGGGTCGCATAAGCCACCACGTGCGTAGTTTATCAAACATGGATTTCTCCTCAGGTTATAGGGTAGCGATACGTTCCCGGCACTCCGATATCTTACTTTCTATATCAGGAGATTGGAAGACGTGTAGCTCTTCATCTTGGTGATGTTTAAGAATATGCCCAACTCTAAGTTTGATACTCAAAGCGTCTTTGGACTTACTGCTGCCCACGTACTGTGATAAGTGGAAGCCAGTGGCAGAGAAGTCATGTTCCATGAACATTCTTTTCATGAACTTAACAGAGTTTGCTATCTTAGGAAAGCGGGTCTGTAGTTCTATTAGGTTTAATACTCGGTACTCGTACTCATGGTCAGTGATAGCATTCTCATTCAAACAATAATACAGATAGGAGTGTAGAGCGATTTGCCTTCTTCTCCTATGTATTAACTCTGCTACTTTAGTAACATCTGTTTGCTTTGAGCCTGGTATATCGTAACCAACGTACGGAAGTCTTCTATTTGACATAAAAGTTCCTGGTTAAGTTGCTTACATTACTTATACCAAGAATTACAGCTCTTTACGTTTTTCTTCTATATCGTGATTGAGCCTAGTTAGGTTTCTCTTGTACGTATTGAAGGTGATACTTTCCATCACTCGTAAGATATAGTAATCCAGCTTTACTCCGTATTCCGTAAAGTTTTTAAGTTTTCTAAAAACTAAAAGAAACGCGCAGTATATGGGGAAGTATAGGTAAAGGGAGGCGAGTACTGTCCAGTACGTCCAGTACTGGTAATACATTACTCTTATTAGAAATACTTGCGTATGGAATTTGATTCTGTCAGATCGTGATGATCGCATAGCCGTGTCCTCTTAACAATGGTGCTCGTAGTAGGAGTCGAACCTACACGCACAAGGCAAGAAGGCTTAAACCTCTCGTGTCTACCAATTTCACCATACGAGCATATTGTAATTTTAGACCGATTACCCTCTCTTAGAAAGGGTAAGTTCTAGTTTCCATTATAGCCGCGCCTAGCTTATTGAGAGTTTCTTCGGCGCTTTTATGTAAAACCCCCGCCCCTCCTGCTTCTATAAAGGGTATTAAAGCCTTCAGTCGGTCATCTATAAGGACAGTGTGGTCTGCAGCATACTGTTTTTTGTCTCTACTTCTAGTAGCGAAGCATCTACCCGCTATAGGGTAATCTTTTAAGTTGGCGTCAAGCCATTGATTTTTCTCTCTTAATACCCTTTCTGGGGTCCTACTTCCTGTAGCAGATAGAATGTATATGGGCACTTCCCATGCCAGCAACCCTACCATAAGGGTATTCATATCCTTCATCTGAGGTATTGTTGCGAAGAACCCATCTACGTCAGCTACTCCATAGACGTCATCTTCTGACAACTCACTAAAAGGCACGCCGCTGATATCAGCAACATGTTGTTCAAAATCGGCTATGACTCCGTCCATATCAAGGAATAGGATAGTCATTATTAATACCTCTTTTGGTTATTGGTACTCCGGGGGAGAGTCGAACTCCCACACACTAGGTACTGGAACCTAAATCCAGCGCGTCTACCAATTTCGCCACCGGAGCAAAGATAAAAAAAGGAGAGAGGTTAACCTCTCCTTTCTTATTTTAACTATTCAGTATCTGCGGACAGATGCTGTAGTAGTTCTGGACATACCTCTTCAAAGATATCTACTTCACCACAACAAGTGGTATTGAAGAACTCTTCACAGGTATATCGTTGGATGTGGATAACTTTTCCGTTAGCCCCTTCCTCGTCAATAAGATTTGCTAGATCTATTGCAGAAGGTTCATCTCCCTCCTGTACAGACCCTATCAGCTTACGAACGCCATCTAAATAAACGGCTACCGCGTCGCTATCCCCCGCTGTTACTAAGGAGATGCTTCGAACGATACCGTCTGGTACTTTACTCTCGGCCATCATTATTTCCTGCTTAAAATTTTATTTGTTTGGGATCTTTCCATAGCGATAAAGAATCCTTTACATAATTGTTATACCAGGATTTTGCAATCCCGTTAATCGTCCTTCTTCTCCATAAAGTAGTGTGAGTAATAGTTCATCTGCTCTGCAGTGTGTAAGGCATGACAGTTGGCACAGAGTATCCTGCACTTATCTATCTCTTTCCACACTTTCTTCCTATCAGGGCTACGGGCGTTTAAAAGTTGTGACACCGAATGGTGCTTTTTCTTCCTATCTAAGTGATCAAAGTGTAGAAGTCGTACATCATTCTCTCCACACTCTTCACAACCGTGTTCGTGAGTAAAGGCATAAACCTCCTCATAGACTTCGGCTTTTTTCTCCATCATATACTTACTTTCACATTCTCTGCATTCATGCCTAATGTATTCTTTGCCATTCTTAACTTGCGTCCTGAACTTCGACAAAGCTTTTCTTTTATTACATTTCTTACAGACTTTTCTTTCAGACATATATGATTTATATCTGACTCTAGAATAAGAGTCAATAGATGGTGCGGGTGACAGGCCTCGAACCTGCGACATTCAACTTGGAAGGCTGACGCTCTACCAATCTGAGCTACACCCGCATACTTCTGGTAAGTTCCAAACTTACTATTAAAGGGTTATCCTGTACCCATTATCCTAACAATTGGGAATATAAGTTTATCCCAACATGTTCTGCAAGCATGATACTTATCACACTGCATAGGTTTGGTATCATCCTTGATACTCATATAAGTAGGAGGGGCCCAGAGCACAGCTCCAGGTTCTTCATCTACGTTATAATCTTCTTTACAAATATTGCACTTCATGTTGCCTCCTAGGTTTCCCTAGAAGACTAGGGGATTAGATTTTTCTGAGGTGCCCGTTCAACCAAACGCCTGCGTAAGCAAGGTTGGATTTGATCATGACTGATTTGCCTTTGTATCCCCTTATGAGGTACTGGAACACCTTTGCTGCTTCAAACCAGTCTACTTCATGGTCGACTATCGAGCCGAACAACTTCTCTGAGTAGATAACTGGGTTTATAGCAGTTGGGTCAAATTCCTTTACTAGATAGTCATGGGCTATAGCAGGGAGGACTAAAACAGGATCTGTTTGTGATAATGCCCATCTAAGAAACCAGGGGATGGTTGCAAAGTTGGTCTCAGATCCTGCAGGTACGATAATGTACTTATCTTTATTCCCGTCTATATACACCTTCCACTCATTTACTAGACGCAAGCGTCTAACCCCCTTGTCGCTAAGAACCGGAGTAAGTAAAGGAATATCTTGTGTAGTGGAAATAAAAGTCATCTGCATATGTTAACACATATATCCTGATATACGTAGTAGATGTTCTAGTACGTAAGGATCTTGGTGGGCTCGGATCATTAGTCCATCCATATCCCTTCTTAAGTTTGGATCCTCCATGTGCCTGCCCTCTCTTCTAGCAAGATCTCCTAGAGTCATTCTAAACCTAAGTCGTATCTCCCACCCTGTTACTTGTGTCTCGACGTTAACTACTTCGTTTATAGCCGCACCTCCAAATGGTTGGCGAGGCCGGTGTGACACCTGAGGGTTTATTATCTCTATAGGGACAATGAAGTCTTCTACTCTATTATTTACTTCAAAAGTTGTTAAAAGATATTTAAAAATAATCGTCTGCTTGGGTCGGCTATTAGCTAACACCGTATCCTCCTTGTACACTACCCCGGATGCTCCTAAGTAGCTGGGCAGGGGATCCGTTCCTTCATAGTTAGGCTCTAGCAACATCCTCTCCTCTCCTCGTCCGTCTAACATCCAGCACCTAGTAGATACTAAAACTAAGTCCACCAACTCTCTATCAGAGAGACCTTGTAACTCCTCCGTGTTGGGGAAGTTGAAACAGGCTCGGATAGTATTAGCAGTGTTTATTACATCTAAGTCTCTTTGGGGACACGTATGTACCATTTCCTTGGTTTCGAAAAGTTTAAGTACTCCATCAACTTTCCTCCATCCTTTGACGGGCAGTTCACAGTACTTACATGTAGTACGTCTAGGTTTCCATTTATTCTTAACGTTATACATAGACCCCCTTACCGGGGGCAATATGTCGGGTGCGGTACTTCTATTCCACTCGCTCATCACTATCCTCTTCTTTATTCCTACGTTCGCAGACTTTACAAGCTATCCTTCTCTTATGACCGTAGAATTTAGAACGACAACGAGAGCATGCACACTCATACAGTCCGTTCTCATGGATAAAATCCTCAGTAAAATCACGGTCACTATGTTGGGGGCGAAGGTGTAAGTATGTCTCCCACCTCCTTTGAACTTCTACTCCTGTTTGGGGTTCTAAATCAGTCATTTGATTCTCCAGTAGTTAGTTGGTTAGGGAACTTTGGTTAAAATTCCCCAGCTTACTATTGTAATACCACCAAAATGGACCTCTATTGGTTTCAACAGTACTTCTTAGGCAGACGATACGTATCGGTCATCTTGTTTAAAATGATCTCTCCCGTCTTGGCAAGCTCTAATACAACTGCCTGAACTTCGGAAGGTGCCGTTACAGCAGTGTACAGCTTAGAATTTTTCTTAGGCTGGGTAAGAATTTTATTAATATCTTTGAAATTCTTATCTCCATCTCTCAACAGTATGAGTACCTTGTTCTTTAGGTCGTTACTCGTGATGCTAGATTTTTGTGCAGCGTCATAATCCGCGTACTTATCAAAGTAAGGTTTAAATGTCATTCTGTTCTCCTTTTTTGTGTTCTCCACATCTGACTCTTACTATTTCAAATCCTAAGTCATTGTAGGTGTCTATTTGAGGGTAGGTGCTAAAGGGTAAGTTGGAGCAATCCCCCTTGACGTGTACGCATGTTGTACACATACCTCCTTTAGGTTCGTAGATTTTATCTCCGGCAGAAGTATGGGGCCTGCTCATATTATGCTGCCCAAGGCATGCTCTGCTACTTCTTCCAAAGTCTTGCCTTTGCTATTAGTCCACCAGCCATCATACACATACCCGCGTCCATTGGGATTTATTTGTATATACCATTCTTCCTGTTCCCCGTCATACCCTGTGAAATTGAACTCATAGCCTTCATGCTCTGCCCACCATTCATTGGTAGCCACTTCTTCAAGTGCTTTTACTAATTCTTCTACTTCTTCACTCATAATCCTTATCCTCAGATTTAAGAAATTTTATTATTCGATGGGTGTTTCTCCCCAACTTTATACCCTTTACGTTCTTCAGGCTCAGACCCCTTAGCGGATCCTCCTATCCCTCCTGAAGGTTTTACTTCTTTACTAGAGTTACACTCCAGGCACTCGTTGCTAAAGCCAAATCCCCCATGAACTCGACAATAATCTCTTCTGTTTTTTCTTTCACCTTTGTCGGTGTTAAATGCTTTCTTAGCTGCCATCTACCTCTCCTAATTCATTTACCATTTCATTGAAATAACCGTTGTCTCTTAAGGTTCTGGTCACTGCACATACTACCCCTAAGGCATTGCGGCCAGAATCTAAAGCATCATCTACTTCTTTAATACAAATATCTTTAACTTCTTTACTCATTTCAGAGAAGGTGTGCATGAATTTACGATCACCTCTTATGGCAGCGAGAGTAGCGTAGAAGGCTTCTTTACCTGCCCCGCCTGCTGCTCTAGAGGCTTCTATATTGCTACGGCACTGTTTAACCATATCTTCTTTCATGCTTATAGACATATCCGTAGCACTTTTAAAATCCCCTACTCGTCTAAGGTAAGACATGCCGCCATCTACTGCTACTGCTCCACACTTACAATATTTGAAATCGTGATGATGAGCGGAATAAGGTTCGTCTTCACATTTACCACAACGTAATTGGTTACTTAGAATTGTCATTTGAGTGCCTCTTCGAATACCCCTTGTAGGTCAAAGGGTATATTTCTATTGTTAATTTCATGTAGATCCCTAATGAGATCCGCTTGGGAATAATTCTTAGCCACCCAATGCATTTCTGGAAAGTAATTATCAGTGCCCTTTTTTCGTTCTAATAGAGCCAGGACTTCATCCAGGGAGTTTGCTTTAGGAGCTTCTGGGCTTGATTGTTTACTCATTAGGTATTCCTCTCTCTACTGTAGATAGTGCCGTCTCTATTAAGCCCCAGCATAACTACATCATCGAATAAACTCTCCTCTAACTCGAAAGGAGCTATCTCAAACTCTCTGAAATCCGGATCAAGAAAGGTTAACTTCTTATCACGATGCTTCTGAGGAAGCTCTTCTAAGGTGTCGATTAGATCTTGAACGGTGTAGGTTGGTTTCTTATCCATTGCTTACTCCTTTAGCACGGCGTACAAAGCATCGCAGATTACTTCTTTGATACCCTCACCATGTCTGTTAACGATTTCATTTTCCTCTTCAGGGAGGTCTTCGCCTTGATCTACGTAATGGTTAGATTCTATTTGGAATCCGCCATCTTGCATATATAAGCAATGGTCCACGAATGAATCATTGTAGTTTCCGAACAACTTTAAGTAGGCTTCTAGAGCTAGCACAAAGTCGTCTCCGTTCTTATAACAATTAAAACTTTTCTCCATGCAGCTAGCGGTGCTTATGTCAGACTTCTGGTTAGTTCCTAAGAATACCGTGCCGCACTTCTCGTTAGAACATATAACTCTCAACTCTGGGTATATGTGTTTAGCAATACGACTTACTTTGTGTGTTTGAATGTCAGGCACAGTAATACCTCCAAGGTATTGGTGAATGAATTTAGTTAATAGGAATTTGGAAGGGGCGGCGGGATTCGAACCCACGAATAGCAGGATCAAAACCTACTGCCTTAGACCAACTTGGCGACGCCCCAGTTGAAAATGTGGAATTAAGAGTTGGAGGAAGGTGAGGGATTCGAACCCTCGGGGCATTTCTACCCGACAAGTTAGCAACCTGCTGCTTTCGACCGCTCGGCCAACCTTCCATCATCGTGTGGTGCTCCGGGGTGGACTCGAACCACCGACACGAGGATTTTCAGTCCACTGCTCTACCGACTGAAGCTACCGGAGCTTTGGGGTGAACGGGTAGGATCGAACTACCGACGACCGGAATCACAATCCGGGGCTCTACCAGCTGAGCTACGTCCACAATTTATAAAGATTAACCCTTAACGCAAAGTACTTGCTTAAGGATGTGTACTATATCTACTAAATCATGTTGAGCAGTCATTACTGCATCAATATCTTTGTATGCAGAAGGGGTCTCGTCTATAACAGACTCGTCCACTCTACACTCTACTCCTTTCACAGCCTCGGTATGCTGTTCTATGGTTACTTCCTTTTTGGCTTGGGTTCTAGACATGACTCTTCCGGCTCCGTGACTACACGAATGGAAGCTGTCCGGGTTACCTAGCCCTCTTACTATAAAAGATTTTGCTCCCATAGATCCAGGTATGATACCTAAGTCTCCTTCCCTAGCTCTTACTGCACCTTTTCTAGTTACCCAGATATTGGATCCGAAATGATTTTCTACGGATGCATAATTATGGTGGCAGTTAATTGCATGACGCTCTAGTGTAAAAGGAGGAAGGCTTTCATGAAGAACTTGTAGTACCAGTTCCATCATGGCTTTTCTATTCTCTGCTGCATACTCTTGAGCCCAGGTAAGAGCTTCAATGTATTCATCAAAGTGTTGAGTGCCTTCTGATAGGTAGGACAGATCGTGATCAGGAAGATTTATGTGGTGTACCCTCATATCTTCTTTAGCGACGTCTATAAAGTATCGTCCTATTACATTTCCTATTCCACGAGATCCGGAATGTAGCATAACCCACAGTCTATCTTCTTCATCTAGACAAAGTTCGATAAAATGGTTTCCGCCTCCTAGGGTTCCTAGTTGAGCAGCAGGGTTTTTAGTACGTACCTTTGGGTGCCTTTCAGTTAAGGCGTTGTATCTGTCCTGTAATCTAGCCCAACGATTGCAAACAGATTGTGGGGTTACTACGAAAGTACCTTTGGTGTATCTGCCGTTAAGGGACATGAAACCATGAGGTATTTTTCTCTCTAACAGAGAACGAATCTCTGCTAAGCTGTCTGGTAGATCAGACGCAGAAAGGGATGTTTGTACAGCGGCCATGCCACAACCAATGTCTACTCCTACTGCTGCAGGTATAATGGCTCCCTTAGTCGGGATGACGCTGCCTACTGTTGCCCCTAGTCCAAAGTGGACATCAGGCATAATTGCTATGTGCTTATGGATAAAAGGCATGTTAGCTACATTAGATACTTGTCTTTGTGCTCCTTCCTCAAAGGTTACCCCTCGTGTCCAACTCTTTACAGGAAACTTACTGTCCGTATTGACTTCGTAGTTTCTCATATTGCTTCTCCTCAGTGTTAAGTGATAGGTAAAGATATCGGCCTAGGTAATCCTAAGCGCTCTGTATCTTACCTAACTTATACCAAGAGAAGGGGGTTATATTAAAGATGGTAGTCCCGGTCGGTTTCGAACCAACGACTTCCTCCTTGTAAGGGAGGCACTCTACCGGCTGAGTTACGGGACTGTGGAGGGTAAAAAGAAGAGCTTAGTCTTCTTTCGGGTAGGGGGAATGGTGATTGATTAAGCAATTTGGTTGAACATGGCTTCTTATTGTTTTCTCGACCATGTCCCGATAGAAAAGTTCATAACTAACTGTTTTAAAGGTCCAATAACATCCGTATATTATTACACCAAACATGAGAAGAGCTAGGGCTCCTCCTGCTATATTTTTAATCATATCAGTTTCTCTATTATTGGTGGAAGTGGGGAGGATCGAACTCCCGACCTACTGCGTGCAAGGCAGTCGCTCTCCCAGCTGAGCTACACCCCCAATTTGGCACACCCGGAAGGATTCGAACCTACGGCCTGAGGATTCGTAATCCCCTGCTCTTCCAGCTGAGCTACGAGTGCATTATGTATGTTTTATGACTGCTTTATTACCCACTGATGGACAATGGGTGTTGAC
>PJEL010002649.1_pt1 | contig 16163 bp, 18 predicted proteins | sample 1853271 | NCBI WGS metagenome assembly PJEL01 (sample SAMN08108733, study PRJNA415343) | Invertebrate metagenome, whole genome shotgun sequencing project. | host: Globobulimina | place: Sweden: Gullmar Fjord | collected 2015-08
GGACTCCCTTTATCCGCTGCTTCCACTCCTTGGAAAGCTGCTGTCACAAACCATCCAAAACCACCCAATATCCCACCCAAAATTCCTTTCTTTCCTCTCCCGCCTCCTTTGAAGAGTTGGGTTCCAAAATCTCGCGCTTTCTTTTGCCACTTAGAATTTGAAGGACGAATCATAATCTGAATCACCGCTCGCTCATTTTCCTGCAGCTTAGATAACACATTGGTCAAATCATTTAATGGATCATTCTCAATCACTTTAAAAGTGCGAATTGGATACCAATTCAGTCGCTTCAAAAACATGAAATAAGACTTCACAAAATTCTTTTTCCCTTCTGGATGCAAGGATGCCGGTTTCACAAATTCTATAGACGCATTTGGATAATAAGAGGTTACTTGCTTCTCCAGAATCTCCGAGTAATACGGATGAATCGAAGCATAAAAAGTCACCTCCTTATGTGCACCATGAATCTCAAAAGAGATGTGATGACGGTCAAATAACCACACCATCATCCTGTTAGCCATGTTCAGCTCACGGATCTCATGGAGACCACGGTAAAGCTGATCCATTACTGCAATTTTCTCTCTAAAATCCTTTTCAGTCTGTTTCTCCTTATCCTTTTGCGACTCCTCACGAGGCATTGTTATCTGCACATAAACCCGTTCCGGCGCCCACTTAAACATGTACATATAGTGCAAAAACTTCCATCCACCTTTCCAAAGCACAAAAGCCCCTACAACTGATCCAACCAGCCAAGGCCAATTGTTCACAAGGAAGTTCCAAATGCTGTTCAAAATTTCTAGAAACGTTGCCATACGTATTTAACTAAATCAATCTGTTAATTATAACAGAAATGGCAGTTTTTTTCAAGGGGCTAAACCTCTTTTCTTCGCATTCTTGCTCCTTTTTTAGTTATTTTACCAAGCACTAAAGCCGCATCCAGCCTAGCATTATAGATGAAAGCTTCTGCTCTTTTTGCATCATCTGGAAGAACATTAGCCTTACCTGCTAAATTCCAATGTGTCCCAAACATTATGTCGTAGTCACGAGCAAGATCCTCCCTCATCTTGAACAACTCCTTATCAATCTCTTGAATACGTTCCCATTTTGGGGTCACATCAATATATTCCAAAGCATCAACTGCTATTTCCCCATTCAAAACATCTATTTCTTCAGCAAAAGCCTTTGCATCTTCACCTATTTTCTCCAAATGAAGCTTAAATGCTGCATTTTCAGGTGAAAGTTCTTCAATTTCAGGTACATCCTGCTCCATTTCTGGAAGCTTTTCTGGTTCCCCTTCAAACTCTTCTAAACCCATATTCAAATAGTTAATCTATCTCAGTATTATAACATGAATAAGCCTTTTGAGCAAGGTTTTCACCATGAGATTTGACAGAATCCCCAATTTAGCTAAAATAACCCACTAAATTAACAAAAACCTATGACTCCAGAGAACCCTAAGAAATATCTTTCTACAGATTGTGCAAAACTAACTTTAGGTTACTATCCTGACTTGCTTGAGCAAATTCAGGAAGTTACCACTCAAGTTGAAAATAGTTTGTATGACTTTTTGGATGAAGAGGGGGAAGAGTTTTTAGATCCTGATTTTGCTGAATATGTCACAGGTAGTTTATTCCACTTAAGCCACAGATGGAAGAATGCAGATTTTAGAGAGCTTGTTTTCAGAGTAGATAATATTCAATCTAAACTTAGATACTCTAGACTCAATGAAGAGCAAAGAGAAGCTTTTTGGCAACCAATTGCAGAATGTTATACCTCAGTACAAGCCGCATTAAAAGAAAGAATCATCCCATATGAGGACCGTGAACTGATAAAAATTGGGGGAACTGTTCTTTTACCATTCAAAATCTGGGGAGGTTATTTAATACCTAACATTCCAAGATTCAAATATAAAGTAGAAAAAAGCAAGGATGGTGAAGCTACAGGGAAAGAAGGCCCCTTGGTATTAGTAGAATTTGAAAAAGACCACCTATCCAGTTTACCACCAAACGTAAGTAATAAACTTTATCGTATTAAAGGCGATCTACCCGTAAAAATCGTATCATATGATACTCATATGCGGGTCATCGTTGAAATAGACGTAGAAAAATTCAGAGAAATGTACTGCCAAGACTAGTTCCCTAAAATCTAAGTACTAGCACACACAGACTCTTCTGCGTATACATCACATTCCCAGGTCCCATCTACATTCAAATCACAAAATACTTCAAATTCAGAGGTAGTTCCAGGAATAATATTGCGTGTATCTCCTGCAGTTCTAGACGTTTCAGGGTAAACATCACATTCCCAGTACTCTACACCTCCTAAAGCACAAATTACTGCATCTCCAGGCGATAGTTTGTCAAAAAGCAATTGTTGCATTAATCCAGAAGTTCTATCACCCGCACAATCTATAGACATTTCTCTATTTTCAAAACCATGTGCTTCAACACAATCTACTCTACTATCAGGTTCTTCATTTATACAAAAATCATCTATATCTTCCATAACTTCATCAATATCATTCTGCCATATTTCCATTTCCACAATAATAGCTTTAGAACCTTCCTCTAAAATATAATTACAATCTCCAGGACCTCTAAATGGCCCCTTTTTAGGGTATTCACATGCACTTGCACCTAAAGCAGCTACAAAAGTTAATGCTTTACCTAATGTTCTTCCAAATGACATAAGATAGTGTTAATTAGACTTATTTTATACGCCTAATTAGGCTATTTGTCAAGTAGTCAGCTTCCCCATCAAGTGCATATGTAGTTCGTCTACATGCACCCTCTCCTGTTTCATGGAGTCGCGGTCACGGACTGTAACTGTTCCGTCTTCCAATGAGTCGAAGTCAAAAGTTACGCAAAGTGGTGTTCCAATCTCATCTTGGCGGCGGTAGCGTTTACCAATTGCCCCGCTGTCATCATATTCTGCGCGGAAATAGGGTTTTAACAGGTCATACAGCTTCTTTGCATCCTCACCCAGCTTCTTTTGCAGTGGGAAAACTGCAAGCTGTACAGGGGCGATTTTGGGATCAAAATGCATCACTGTTCGTTCTTCATCACCAACTTTTTCCACTTCATAAGCATCCAAAAGTACCACCAAAAGTGCACGAGTCAGCCCCCAAGCGGGTTCAATAACATGCGGCACATAGACCTCATTGCTAATTGGATCACGATATTCCAACTTTTTACCTGAAAATTCCGTATGTTGAGTCAAATCAAAGTTTCCTCGGTGTGCAACACCCTGTAATTCACCCCATCCAAATGGAAATTCATACTCCAAATCCACGGTTTTGGTGGAATAATGGGACAATTCATCCTCATTATGCGGGCGAACACGAATTTTCTTTGGATCCACTCCCAAATCTGTGAAAAAGTCTAAAGAAGCCTCTACCCACTCATCAAATTTTGCCTCCACATCATCTGGATGTACAAAATATTCAATCTCCATCATTTCAAATTCACGAGTGCGGAAAATGAAGTTTCCAGGAGTAATTTCATTCCTAAAGGACTTTCCATACTGCCCAACTCCAAATGGGAGCCGAGCCCTAGTTGAATCCAAAATATTCTTAAAATTCACAAATATTCCCTGTGCTGTCTCCGGCCGCAAGTAGATTTGTGCCGCAGTATCTTCAATCACACCTTGGTATGTTTTGAACATCAAGTTGAAAGAGCGAGGCTCCGTCCAATCCAGCTCGCCACAACTTGGGCAAACCAGCTTATTATCCATTAACAGGCTAAAAATCTCATCATTTGGCCGCCCATCCACAACTTCTCCCAATTTTTCTTCAATCAATTTATCTGCACGAATCCTTTCCTTACATTTCTTACAATCCGCAAGCGGGTCAGAAAAATTCGCCAAATGCCCAGATGCTTCCCAAACTCGTGGATTCATCAAAATCCCTGAATCCAGACCCATCATATCATCGCGGTTTTCCACAAAAGTCTTCCACCAATGATCCATCAAATTCTTCTTGAGCTGAGTCCCATAAGGTCCGTAATCCCAAGTATTCGCCAAACCACCGTAAATATCAGATCCCGGATAAACAAATCCGCGCCGCTTACACAGGGCCATCACATCATCCATCAAACTCATATTTTGGGGTTTTAAGTCCCACAAAATCTAACCGACTTTCAGTTTAGAATCAAGAATGAGTGTCACCGGTCCGTCATTTGTACTCTTCACATGCATCATTGCACCAAAAGTTCCACTTTGAACTGGAATCCCTTTCTCCCCTACATAGCGAATAAATTCCTCATACATAGCATTCGCCTCATCAGGTTTAGCAGCCTTCATAAAGTTAGGTCTATTGCCATTTGTAAGATCAGCGCACAGCGTGAATTGGGAGATCACCAAAACCCCACCAGCAATTTCCGTCACGGGAAACTGCATTCGCTCCTTTGAATCTGGGAAAATCCGCAGTTTTACAATTTTTTCCGCCATCCAGATCAAATCATCATTCCCATCGCCCTCCTCAACGCCAAGGTAAACTAAAAGACCGGGGCCAATTTGGCCCACAATCTCCTTATTAACAGTAACTTCCGCGCCTAAAACACGTTGAATAACAGCTTTCATGCCATCAATCTAGCACACTCTATGCGTTCTCAGGTAGAGGAGGCATTGGAGGCCCAGGTTGAGGTGGTGTCACAGGTGCAGCTGGTACTGGAGTAACAGGTGCCACTGGCGCAGCAGGTGCTGGTGTCGGAACTGGACTTGGTGCTGGAGCAGAAGTAGCCGCTGCAGGTTGTGCAGCTTGTGCAGCTTGTTTCTTCTTAAAATCTTCCAATGCACCACTCATCACATTCAAAAATGATTCTGCAGTCTTGTGATTCATATTTACACGAGTAACAACTTCAATTTCTGGATTTGCCGTATTTGGCAGTAAGTAACCAAAATCTGCAACAAATTCATTTGTATTTACATTTACAGAAACTGCATTTGAATATACACCTTTCTTAATTTCATCCGGCACAGTTACTTTTAATTGAGCTTGTTGCCCTCCCCCTGCGGCATTTTGCCCTTGTTGATTTTGGTGTTGATCAGCCATGTATTTAAGATTAATATTTCTGTGACTCTTATAATTATAGCATATCTTGCAAAAGGAGTCACTACTAATTAACCCCCCACGCATGTTATCAAGAAATTGTTGTTCGTCAGAGACTCGCCTATGGATTGGACTTATTCTATTTGTCCTTGGCGCTGTAATCTTACTTCAAATGTTAGGATACATCCCAAATGAAACTATATCTTATGTCTTCCCAGCAATTCTTGTTGTAGTAGGACTTAAATTCATGATTTCAGGAGGCCATAAAAGCCAAATGGATTGCATGGACTGCTGCGGCGATTGCGAAATGCCAACTGCTCCAAAAGCAAAGAAAAAGGCTACAAAAAAGAAGAAGTAGTTAAAAAAGCACTTCTCTTAAATATTTAGCATAAGCTGAATCATTTAAAGCCATCATCTGAAGTTCCTGGTTGTTCGAAAGAATAACCAGGACTTTGTTATTTTGTATCAACATCTCGCCCTGCACACTTGCAGTTGAATCCACAGATTTACAGTTAAAATGAGGATACTTCTTCCTTGCATCATGCAGCTGCTCCCGTCTTACAAAGAGATGAATATTAGCTTCATGTTTTCTGCTTAAATAATTATGCAAACAACTTGCAGAATTTGAACCAGAATGAATATCTAAAAAAAGTATTTCTAAAACCAAACTAGTATCCACACTTTCTTTTAATCCTTTTGACACCGAATCTTTACCTTTGAAAAAAAGAACCTTCTGCTTAGGCATAAGGTCCATATGGCTCGATATTTGTAATTTTTCTATACACTTCTTTGCAATTTCTACTTGGCGCTTCAACTCAGCTCGTTTCATGTCCAAATGTTGCAAAAGACATTCTGGATCCAATGGTAAATAAAACCGACATTGATTTCTTTCTTCAAAATTAGCAAGACCCTTTGCTACCAAAGATTCCAAAACTGAATATACACTCGCTCGCTTTAAAAACACCCTTCTTGCCAATGCACTTGCTGGCGAAGGTCCAATATGAAGCAAGGTGATATAAACCCGTGCTTCTTTTTCCGTAAATCCCAACTGCATTAAATCTTGAGTGAGCATATTTCTTAAAATGGATTTCTAACTTAAGGCAAATTAAGGAAGTGTAAAGGTTTTGCTGTCGTACATTATTGACAACAAAAAATTGTTGTCCTGCTTACAACACGTAAAATTAGATCTGTTAATTAATGGCTAGCTGTAGCGCAAAAATCGCTTTCGACCAATTATAAACGCCCCTAACCCAAAACTATGCACGCTACTATTGTCACACCATATCCACTTAAAAGTCTCACGTTAAGAAAGGCACTCAAGCGCGAAAATATTGAAAGCATTACTTTCTCCCCAAAAAGTTTGGCAGTGAATTGGCGAGAAAAAACCGACACAATCATTCTCCCAAATTACATGTCAAAAAAGATGTGGAAACATCTGGGCAGCAAATTATTTAAATCACTACATAAAACTCCAATCATTCTTTTTGGGAAAATGCATGAGGCCTTGTATGAAAGCGAAGAGTTAGCCGTACTAGAGCGATGTATTTTCTTAGACGAATCAATTCCACTTTCCCAAATACCTCAATTAGTTGGAGAAATCATTAGCAGCAGTAAAATAAAAACTAAAAGAAACTCTCGGATCAAAGTAAAAGACTTTGTACTAGATAGAGATAGAAGATTAATCAGCTTCAAAGGCAAGAATAGAATATTAAGGAAAAAGGAGTTCTTCCTATTAGAACTATTAATGTCCAACGCAGGACAAGTCACAACTCGTGAAAGGATAGTAGATTTTGTGTGGAATAAGAGAAATTTTATTTCCCAAAATACTATTGATGTATATATCCACAGGTTGAGAAGCAAACTTAAACCCATTTCATTATGCGATCCCATTGAAACTGTGTCTTGTCTAGGGTATATTTTTAAAGCTATGTAATCCATCTCTGATGGACACCCCCTCTCCTGTCATTGACAGCATTTATCATCCATTTGTCATACAGTGATGCACACTTCACTGTATAAGATTGTATTATGGCAAGTTAACCACCCAAACCATGGTAAATACAAATTTTACAATCAATAGTAAGCTCACACCACAACAACTTGAGCTGCATGACCTCATACAACATCTTCTCATTGTCCTCTCTGACAAGGAGAAATATATTATTCAAAATCGCTTTGCCTTAGTTAAAAACAAAAGAATGACGCTTGAAGAAATTGGGCGTCATTTTGGTGTAACCCGTGAACGTATTCGACAAATTGAAAAAAGTGCACTCAGAAAACTTGAACGCAATGCACAAAATACAAATATTCGAATTTTAACTGAATTTGCTAAAGCATTACTTGAAAAAGAAGGTGGCATTGCAAGAGATAGTCATTTCAAAGAACTTTTGATGAAAATTCTTCCAAACATCACAGATCTTGAACTACAAGATTTGCATCTTGCCTTAAATCTTGACAGCACAATTAAATTTGAATCAAACACCCTCAAACACTATCCATATTGGGCAATATCCGGCTTTGATCAAAGTTTGATAAAGAAAGCTGGTGAAGAAAGTGTAAAAATACTTCTAAAGGCAAAACATGTTTTACCTCTTGATGAAATCACTCAAAAGATAAATGCAAGTCTTGAAACCAAACTAAGTCAAAGCACAATGAGTAACATTCTTAGAATAAATAAAGAATGCAAATTCACAAAAGAAGGCTTGGGCTTATATGCATGGAGACACATTCATCCTCGGACCCTAAAAGACAAAATTAATTACATTCTGCAGAGAGAAAAGAAGCCAATGCACTTCCAAAAAATTACTGATCTGATTAGCAATGCAAAATTTGATCAAAAGCGAATTAACATTCAAGCTGTTCACAACGAACTCATTCGTAATGAAAGTTTTGTGTTGATTGGTAGAGGAATTTACGCATTAAAAGACTGGGGATTCCAAACTGGAACTGTCTCTGACGTTATTGAAAACATTCTTTCTGATGGGAAAGTCCGTACTCGTGAGGAAATTACAAAAGCTGTTCTAGAACAACGCCATGTTAAGAGCATCACAATTTACTTAAACTTGAAAAACAAGCCTCTCTTTGCCCGTGTTGGACGAGACGGATATACGCTTTCCAAGCTTACCGCAGGTAAATCTTAATCCACCCACTTAATTGAGCACCCAATAGAGTGCTTTTGATCCTTTGTTGGATCTCCCCCCTCCTGGAGAGTTTCTAGGGCAATTTCAAGCTCATCAAAAGCTCCCCTGTAAACAAGGGTCCTCTCTTCTCCATATACAAAGATATCAGGAGTACATTGAGCATCATATGCCTTTGATACTAATTGGTTTTCGTCATATAAATACGGGAATTTATGCCCTCGTTGCTCAGCATATTCCTTCATCTTTTCAAACGAATCTTCTGGATAGTTAGGGTTGGAATTTGCATTAATACCAACAAACTGAATGCTTTCTGGCATTCGCTCCTCTAACGCTATTAAATCATCCCAAATTGCCTGCACATAAGGACAGTGATTACACATAAAGATAATTACCAAAAAATCTGCTGCATCATAGTCAGAAAGCGAGTGTACTTGATCATCAACCCCTTTCAGATTGAAATCATAAGCAGGTGTCCCAAGGGGCACCATACTAGAGTGCAATAAAACCATAAATATTAGGAATAAAAGCAAGACCCAAGAGCCCTACAATAATAATAAATATCATAGATCCAAGAATTCTAATTCCAACAGCCCTTGAGCCAAAGAACATTACAATCCCTCCCTTCACTAAAGTATTCGTCATTGTTGCTATGGTGACAGCAGTGGCAGCTGCTTGTAGGCTTATATCGCCTTTGCTGCTCAAATTAGCCATGGAAACAGTAATTGCATCCACATCCACCATTCCAGAAATCAAGGCTGTTAAATAAAGCCCTTCGTCCCCAAATGTAATACTGGCGAATTTTGAAATGAAAAGTAAAAATGCAAATAAAAGTCCAAACTGAATTGCTGGCCATAATTGAAATGGACTCTTCAAATGTAAATCCTTTTCTGTAATTGCTTTTACCCCTTGCTTCTTCTTACTAAACCAAAAGTAAGTTGCCAACAGCAAACCAACAGCACCCATGGAAAGCATCGGCGCATACAGTAAAGCAAGTAAATCTTGATTCAGGACAGAAACTTCAATAAGTACTCGGAAAAACATTGCAGAAGATGCAATTATCACACCAAACACAAATGGATTTACAATTTTTTTACTTTTTTTACTGAGTTCAGAAAAGCTCATTGAAACTGCTGTGGAGGAAATTAAACCTCCCAAAAATCCACTCATCCCAATTCCTTTTTTTGGCCCCAAGAATTTGATGGCAATATAGGAAAGAAAGGAAATAGTAGAGATCAAAACCACCATTAACCAGATCACATAAGGATTCAGCACATCAAGTGGTCCAAATGTTTGATTTGGCAACAATGGAAGTACCACAAATACAACAGCTACAAACTGTAAAGTGCTATATAGCTCTTTTTCCTCAACCTTTAAGGCAAAACCATGAAGAGTTTCCTTAAAATAAAGCAGTCCAACAACTATTAAAGTAACAATTGTTGCAACCAGCCCTTGTCCCATCGCCATTAATACTCCAATTAAATATACAAACAAAGCAGCTACTTCCGTAGTTGCTCCACTGAATTTATGTGCAACAGAAGTCATTATATAACTTGCAATAACTAAGGTAGAAAAAACTGCAGTAATTACGGCAAATATTGCTGGTTCTGTACTAAAAAGAAAATAAGCAATATATCCAAGTAAGGCAGTCAATGCCATGCTCCTTATCCCCCAAATCCCACCATGTTCACTTTCCTTACCCCTATCTTGTTGGCGCTCCAAACCTATCAAACCACCCAATAGAAGGGTCAAAATGAAGTCCTGAATGAGGAAAATTGTGTCAGACATAATATGCGTGTGACCCCATAATAGGAAAAACTTGTACTTTGAGCAAGATCGGTTAAAATACTTTGGCAATTTATGGGCAAGTGGCGAAATTGGTAGACGCGCTAGCTTGAGGGGCTAGTCCTGAATTATCGGGGTGGAGGTTCAAGTCCTCTCTTGCCCACCACACACGATTTATCGTGGATATAAAAAGTACAAACCTCACCTTGCCTTTTGATCTTTGATCAGTAAAATAGTGAGGCTTAAGGGCGATTAGCTCAGTTGGTTAGAGCGTCTGGTTTACACCCAGAAGGCCAGTGGTTCGAATCCACTATCGCCCACCATTACCTGAACAAGCCTGTTTCAACTTGCATGAAAATGCTTATTAACTTAGAATGTAAGGGTATCAATACGAAAAGGAATCCAAACGGTGCTGGTGCCTAAGGAGACCTTTTCTTTTTGTATTTCTTATATGCAATTTTTGATTTCACTCCAGGATTTTCTAAGTGGTCAAAAAACTTCGGTGAAAGAGATTTATACAATGAAGAAGCAAATTGCTTATTTGGGAATAAAACTCTTTCAAATCGCTTCTTCTTGATTAAGTAATCTACTAATTTTTTATAATCACCATCTCCAGAAACAAGTAAGATTTTTCCAGACTTATCGTTTTCAACAAGTACCTTCATTGCTTCAAAAACAATATCTGTATCCACATTACCCTTTTTAGCTGTTTTTGAAGCTATATGATGCTCACGAAAGCTAACAATAAACCCTGCTTTTTGAAGATTATTATAAAGTTCTTGCTGATCTTCATCGATAAAACCTAGAAAATAATAAGCCTCTTCCACATTATATTTATCCCTCAAATACACGCGGAATTTCTTGTAATCAACTGCCCATCCATTTTGCGTGGTTCCCAAATATAAATTTTGCCCGTCAATGAATGCTAAATTCGATTTCTTTTTCACATCACGATTGTAGCATAACCAAAACTTATCAATCCCAATTCACAATTAACAGTCTATTACGTCATGAAAACCTCCACACAAACAAAAAATTAGCACTTCCCCCATTTGTGGTCTGGGTGTCTTTTTTCATACACGCCGGCTGTGTGTTTTGTAATCTTGTGCCAGGGAATTCCTTCTTTTGCACCAACAATAGATGCTAAAGCACATCTACACAGACCTGAATCAACTTTTAGTCGGAGCTCTTCAAAAACGTCATAAGGATCACGCTTCAAAAAGCTATCGGCTGTTTGTATATCGATTTGCCTTAATTTAGCTGCGATTTTTTTCCCTATGTTTGGGAGGGACTCTAATGGTTTTGCTGATTTTGGCATGTGATGGTGTTTACGTTTGTCATTTTACCATAAAAAAACCCGACATCTCTGCCGGGCTTTTTCTTTATATTTAGAATGCGTTATTAAGCCAGATATCTAAATGACTTTGCATAAGAGTATCTGCAGGCCCAAAATAATTGGTTGGGACACCATGTTCATCAAGATATCCAGTAGTAATTCCAAATTCGTGTGCTGTATTTACAAATTCTGCATACCAATCCAAAGGATCTACATCCAAAAATCCTGCTTCGTAAAGTGGATCACCAGCACCAGCACCAAGAGCCGCCAATACTACTACCTTTATACCCTCTGCACGATTAATAAAGTCATCAGGTGCAAAAGAGCCAACTGCTCTACCATCCATCAAGCCATCATTTACAGCCGTTTCAATGGCAGCACAGTATTCATGTCCAAGTGGTACGTCTGGGAAAAGTCCTCCTGTACACGGGTCTAAAACGGTCCCCATGGCACTTAGCAAATCATCAGCAAAAGAACCTCTTGTCACCTCTTCATCTAAAAGAAGTTCTAAACAGTTGTTCTCCTCATCTGATTCATTAATCACATCATTTATATCAATACAAGCTTTAAGGGTATGCCCAAGGTCTAGCCTTTGAGGTTGAATAATTGAAGATCCACCAGCATTTAAGAAACTCTTGTCTCTTAAAGTAGACCAGCTATATGTCCATTCAAGTGCTCCATCAATATAAATGTAGGTATGTCCTTCATCACGAAGCCTTTTGCCAATACCAACTCGGCTTTGATTCTTCTGTACTACAGATAAAGCATCTCCATCCAAATAAATATCTTCAATAATCAGATCAGGTAACAAGTTTATAATTGGAGTGAGTGGCGTTAAAGGTGTCAGAGCTTCCACTGGCTGCCTAAGATGCAATCTTCCTTGAAGGTCATCTGTGCCAGTAGTACTAAATGAAACCCCAACCAAAATTGCTATAATCAGCAATCCACCTACTAGCACTTTCTGAGCAGTAGTGATTTTTTGAAAAAATGTTTTTTTCTTATTGACCATTTTTATATTTATTATGAATAATCATAATATTATACCATGGCTTAGGCGTTAAATCAAGTTTGGCCTTTTGAGAAAGTGCCAGCCCAACACCAATAAAAAGTAGCACTAAAGTGATCACGGTTAAAAAGCTAACTTGTGTAGATAGTAAAAGAGCCAGAAGTGCAAAACCATAAATTCGCAGTGAATCTTCTTTAGATTTTAGTAGTATTATAAGTGAATAAACCGTAATGAAACCAAGAAGTATCATCCCAATTACTCCAGTATTTAATGCCGCATCTAAAAAGAATTGGTGTGCCCTATCTGGTGCTAATGGAAAATCTGGCAAATTCAACACAAAATTTGCATGATCAAAACCATGTCCAAAAAATGGGCTCTTAGCAATTGCCTCAAGACTAGCTTCATACAATTTTGAACGAGTAGCTATTGTTTCGATATCGCTGATCCTTTCCCAATTCATTGAAATCATTGCAACTACAACCCCACCCAATCCAAGCAAACCAATAAATGATTTTACAAATGTAGTTTTTAGATTCTTAAACAAGAGGAACAGCAAGAATAAGATCAACACCAAAAGCGAAGCTCGGTTTCCTGTTTGAACAAGTACAACGAATTGAAATATTGAGCCCAAGAGCCAAAATGAACGGTTTTTCTTTTCTAAAAGAAATAAACCAAGACTTATAACTATTGTGAAAAGTAAGTACTTCCCCAAAATATTTGGATTACCCGTTGTCCCAATTAAGCGATCCGCAAGTCTTGCCTGCAAGAGAAGTGCCACAAAAGCAGTTAGGACTCCAGAGAAGGATAAAGTTTTTAGTAAGTCTAGTTTTATTGATTTCTCCTTTAAGAGCTCAGCAGAAGAGATAGCAAGTCCAATTGCCATTAACCAAACAAAAGCACCAAAAAACCTGTGGCTAGAACCCCAAAGCGCAAGAAGAGTATCTTGAGCCAAAAATGTGGAAAGCATCACAACAATTACAAAAAGACCTAGTCCAAGCAATAAGCTGCGATTCTTAAGATTTAATGAAGTCTGAGTGAGCCACAGAACAGCGGATACAACGCTAAGTACTATCACTTTTGCAGCTTCTACCTCCCCAGTTATAGGGTTAAATATCAGTGGAAGAGCTAGGAGAAATCCAAGCAGTAGCTTCTTTCTCCACAGTAGAAAATTGACCATAAATAGATATTATCAAAAAAACCCCATGCAGGACACAGGGCTTTTTTTAATTTTCTACTATTTCTTTGTAGACATGATTTTGAACATTCCTGTTCCACATGTACCACATGTTCCTTTCATAGCCGGTCGTCCATTCTTCATTTCTACCTGTTCCGCTCCTTCAATTTCTCGCTTTTCCTTACATTTCATACAGTATCCAATAACTGCTTCTTCTTGGTTTTGATCGTCTGCCATAATATTGGGGGTTAAAATTAATAAATCACGGCGTGATTGTTCTGATCATAGCACAATCAATTCAGCTCCTCCAGCTCTAGCTCAATGGTAAAGAATTCGCCGTCTCGCCAGATCTTTAGATGAATAGTTTCACCAACCAGAAAAGCTGATAAAGCATTGCCAAGTGTAAAGTCATTGTTTAATTCATCTCCATTTATCTCAAGAATCACGTCCCCTCGCTTGATTCCAGCCTTATCAGCTGAGCTTCCATCAATTACAGCAGGCAAATCAGCAGATTCATCCCCAATTATTAGTGCACCATAGCCATAATCCAGGCTAAATCGCTTCTGGATACTTTCATTTACAAGTACATGGCGAACTCCCAAAACAGGCCGAACAATACGTCCAAATTTCTGGTAAGAAGCCAAAATCACAGCAATATCATTGGAAGGAATTGCAAATGCCAAACCAGATCCAGCAGTTGAAACCGCAGTATTCATACCAACCAAATTTCCCTTCAAATCCACAAGCGGCCCACCACTATTTCCAAAATTAATAGCTGCATCAGTTTGCAACAAATTAGTTAAACTTCTAGAGCTATCTCCATTTGAAGCAACAATTTGCCTATCCTTAGCAGAAATAATTCCAGCAGTAGTTGTATTTGAAAATTCACCCAAGGCATTGCCAATCGCTAAAACAGGCTGCCCAACTGATATTGTGTCAGAATCAACCAAGTTCAATGTAGGCAAGTTCCCTAGCAAATCGCTCTCCTCGCTCACTCGCATCAAGGCAATATCATTAAGAGTATCCCTATCCAAAACCTCCGCCCTAAGCTCAGTTCCATCGCTCAAAATAACCACATATTCAGCATTTTTGTCCTGCACAACATGATGATTAGTCACAATCAATCCATCCGGAGTCACAATAAAACCTGTCCCGCTACTCACCTCCTGCAAGCCGCCGGTATAAAGGAACCCATAACGCGCGTAATAATCCGTAAGATCCTTTAAAGCCACCACACTCACCACCGCGGGCGAGGCAGTTTCCCAAGCATCCACATAAGAAATAGCTTCTTGTGAAACAATGGAATTTGATTCTGATGGCGAAGAGTTCAAAGCTCCCCCAATGACCCCTCCAAGAAGGCCAAAGATAAGTCCTAGCCCAATAACCTGTGCAAAGAGTTGATTTTTATTCATGGCGAAAAATTAAGTAGGAATAAAATACGCTTGGTCTTTACAAAAGTCCACACTCCAGGCAGATTGTTTGTGGTCTATGAAACAAGCTTTAAGAACTCAAATGAGTCAGGAGCGGAAAACGCTCTCGCCGGTTTTGTACGCGAAAAAAAGTGCAGCAATAAGGGAAAGGATAGAAAGTTTGGAGGAATTTAAGGCTGCAAAAAATATCCTTATCTACGTCTCAAAAGCAGACGAAGTAGATACGCACGGACTAATAAAAGACTGCTTGGAGCAAGGCCAAACTGTTTATGTTCCAAAAGTTGAAGGAGAAAAATTAGTGATTTGCCCAATCAGTGACTGGCATCAATTAGAACCTGGGAATTTTGGCGTGCTTGAACCATGTGAAATCTTGGATCCACTCCACCCAAAACATGTAGATTTTGTTCTTGTCCCCGGCCTCGCCTTCAGTCCGGATGGTCACAGACTTGGTTATGGCGGCGGTTTTTATGATCGCCTCCTTAAAGAAACGGATGGGCACAAAGTTGGCCTGGCTTTTCACGAACAAATCGTGGAAAATCTCCCTACAGAAAGCCATGATGTGGCACTAGACCTCATCATTACAGATCAAACAATAATTTCCCCCTAACCCCCTCCCCCTATGTCCGCACAAAACCCAAATATTATCAAAAACTGGGATTTGCTCATGCAAAATGACCCGGAAATCTACAATGCCATCCGTGGCGAGGAAATTCGCGAAACAGAAGGTGTGGAACTTATCCCATCAGAAAACTACACATACCCAGAAGTATTGGCAGCAAATGGATCCGTGTTCACAAACAAATACGCAGAAGGATACCCAGGACGAAGATATTACGGAGGGCAAGAATACACAGATATAATTGAAGCTCTAGCCATTGAACGCGCTAAAAAAGTCTTCAAATGTGACCATGCAAATGTGCAGCCACTTTCCGGTTCTCCAATGAACCAAGCGGTCTACATGGCCTTCCTCAAACCTGGAGATACCGTGCTTGGAATGGATCTTTCACACGGAGGGCATCTTACCCACGGACACCCAGTTTCCCACATGGGAAAGATTTTCAACTTTGTGCGTTATAAGACTTATCCTGAAGAAGAAGGGCGAATTGATTTTGACGAGCTAATGAAAGTTGCACTTGAGCACAAACCAAAGATTATCCTTTGTGGATACACTTCTTACCCGCGTGATATTGACTACGCAAAATTCAAGGAAGTTGCAGATGCAGTTGGAGCAATCACAATGGCAGACAT
>PJEL010002650.1_pt1 | contig 16162 bp, 13 predicted proteins | sample 1853271 | NCBI WGS metagenome assembly PJEL01 (sample SAMN08108733, study PRJNA415343) | Invertebrate metagenome, whole genome shotgun sequencing project. | host: Globobulimina | place: Sweden: Gullmar Fjord | collected 2015-08
CCGGAGGTCATTGTAATTTCGATAAGTATTATGCCGGGTTGGTGAAAAAGATATCGAAGGTTTACAAGCGTTCCGATACTGTAGAGTTCAACGAGGAAATTATTTTCCGGGCCTTTCAAGATGAACGGCCTGAAGATGAAGAGCTGGCAGCAATTATTGGAGTGGCCTTTCGTATATCATCTGCGAATATGATTTTCACATCTGACGTTATGAACAATTTCGGGTTTGTTAAACCTGCTAATGAGACCCTGAGAAAAACATCTCCCCTGGGAAAATATCTAAGGGTTGGTATGCGCGTTGGATTTACTGATTACTATCATGAGTATCTCTTCCCATATTTTAAAAAATTGGACCCGTCTCTGACACGTGAAGGACTGGTCAACATGATGAGCCTGAGATATATTCAAGATTTTCTTCGCACAGCAGAGAATGTTGGTGTTGTACATAATCAGGATGACATCATCCTGGCCAAAGGGGAGATTGATTTCTTTCCCGATGTCTTTGGCGACCGTGCCATGATCTATCCACTCGGCGGCCATCTGGGGAACCTTGCCCAGCGCGATACACTTGCTTATATTGTGAGGTACTTCACGAAATGAATGATTCCCTCCAAGCATATATGAAATCGTTTTGCTCATGGGTACTCCTTTTGACGATCCTGGCTCTCTTCGCCGGTTGCAGCACTGCACCTGTCCGCCATGGCGAACTTATAGAGCCGGTATATCCAGCTGACCGCTTGATCAAAGAGGATGTAGAAACGCTGGATGTCTACGACCCATGGGAGGGCATGAACCGGAGCATATACAGTTTTAATTATTATTTCGACAGGTACGTCTTTCTTCCTGTTATAGACGGGTATGCATTCATAACGCCTGATCTTGTCGAAGACGGGATAACTAATTTCTTCCTTAATCTGGCAGAGATAAAAAACCTCATGAATTCTGTGCTGCAGTTGAAGGGGCAGGCAACGACAACTACTGCCGGCCGGTTTCTAATAAATTCGACTATCGGCATATTGGGGATATTTGACCCTGCTACTTCAATGAAAATGTATCGGGTAAATGAGGATTTCGGACAGACACTGGGCTACTACGGTGTCGGCCCCGGGCCATATTTGGTCCTGCCGATTTTCGGCCCTTCATCTGTGCGTGACACTACAGGGCTAGTTGCTGACAGCGCTGTGTACTCGTTATTTACAGGTGAGATTATTGATGAATTGAAGATGAGCAGCAGTGAGGAAGATACGTTGAATTACATTCTTACCGCCATGAGGGCCGTTGATACGAGATACCGGACAGAATTTCGCTACTATGCTACGGGATCTCCCTTTGAGTATGAACTGGTCCGATTACTCTATAACACTAAACGGGAGCTTGATATTGAAAAGTAAAGGAGCTGCATTAAAAAGCCTGTTCATTATTCTCATTCTTCTTCTTTCGTGCCTGCTTTACAGCAAAGGCTATGCTTTTCACGTCATCAAGGTGGGAATAGCTACATCGATGAGCGGGGCGTATGAGGAATTTGGCACTGAACAGTATCGCGGGTTAAAGATGTGGGTGGAGGACGTTAACGAGCGGGGTGCTCTCCTCGGTCACCCTATTGAACTCATAGCATATGACAACCAGTCTGACCCCGACCTTTGTGCGCGTCTGTACGAAAAGCTGATCAACGAAGACAAGGTCGATCTTCTTATCGGACCCTATTCCTCAGTGATGACCCTTGCAGTCAGGCCTGTCGCTGAAAAGTATAATTTCCCCATGATGGTCGAGGGTACAGCCCCAACGATATGGGAAGAGGAAGTGAAAAATATGTTCGGTATTTTTACTCCTTCTGAAAGATCCATGGAGGCGGTTCTCTCCATGGCAGCTGGTAAAGATCTCAAGCGTGTGGCTCTTGCCTATGCAAATACAGACTTTCCTCAGGGTGTTGCCAATGGCGTCAGGGAAGAAGTAGTTAAACAGGGAATGCAGCTTGTTCTGGACGAGGAATATGATGAGGCGTATAAAACAAGTGAAGAATTTCAGGGTCTCGTAAAGAGCATGATACAGGCTGATCCTGACGTGGTCATCGTTGCATCATACTTCATCGATGCTGTTGCCTTCACACGTCAGGCAAAGTCAGCCGGGCTTGAGCCAAAGATGCTCGTTTTCACTACCGGTCCTGCGCTGATCGAGTTCGGTGACGCGCTCGGACCTGACACAGAAGGCATTATATCAACAGTTCAGTGGATGCGCAGTCAGCATATGCCCGGTTCATTTGATTTTTCGTTCCGGTACAGACAGAAGTATGGAGTAGCTGCTGACTATAATGCTGCAGGCGGTTATGCAGCTGGTCAAATTATCGAGGCCGCAGTAAGGCTGGCCGGATCTCTTGAAAGAGATAAGGTCCGTAAGCAGCTGAAGGCAATGAAGTTCAGATCATTGATCGGACACTTCCGTGTTGACGAAAATGGCAAACAGGTCGGCAAGCCTAATTATGTGATTCAATGGCAGAAGGGTCTGAGGCGGCTTGTGTATCCTGAAGATCTGGCTCAATTTGAATTGCTCTATCCTTTTCCAGGATGGAAGGGCCGGTAAGACGGATCCGCAGATAGTCATCGATAACGAGACCGAAGAAGACGCTGAGGAGTGGATAAATAATAAAACTGCTAAAAAGATAAAGATAGAAGGAGTGATGGAAATATGGGTATAGTTAAAAAAGAGGACCGCCTCGAAGTAAGTCTTCAGCCCTATTCGAATGTTCAGAATAGAATTGCGGAGGTCGATGCCATCATCGAGACTGCGGCCAGGGAACGCATTCACAAGGTGCTGGTGTCAATGGACGAGCAGGAAACCGGTGCGAGCATTGATGAAATGGCCCGGGTTGCGAAGCGCATTCATGAGCAGGATTGGGTCCTCCGGCGCAAAGGATTCCATCTGGTTCTCGCAGTGGTCGTAGTCCATTCGGATGCCGGGAAATATGCGGTACGCGAAAAAATATCCTCTGAGCATAAACTGCCCATGCGCTTTTTTGTTGACCGCGAAGAAGCATTGAACTGGCTTCTGAGCACTGACGACCTTTCCGACGTTGTTGCACACTATCAGCCGATTGTGAGGATCAGTGACCGACAGATCGTCGGCTATGAGGCACTGGCCCGCAAAGTCGTTGAGGGGGAGTTGCAGCCGCCGTCTGAATGGATGGAAGCCCTTTTTGCCGATCCGAACGGCTCTCACCGATTGTGCAGGCACATGCTGCATAAAATCGTTGATGCCTTCCCGTTAATTGATGAAGAACAATATATATCTATTAACTTCGAACCTGACGATATGTTCGAGGGCTCCGTTGATGATGTGCGCTTGGCCTCTAAGATAGATCAGTATGCCCATCGAGTGGTTGTTGAAGTGGCGGAGAGGGGCAAGATACCGCTGGATGCCTATAAGGCTGCCGAGCTTGCGAGAGCTCTTGGCGTACGCATTGCCCTTGATGATTTCGGATCGGGTGAGGATCGCATAAGCGCGATAACCGATATGATGCCCTCTGTTATCAAACTGGATTATAACCTTATCCAGCGAATTCATGAAAAAAGGATTGCCGCATTGGTGAAAACCCTTGCGGACTTTTGTAGAGCAGAAGGAATGAGCATTCTTGCCGAAGGTGTTGAGACCGAAGAACAGGCTGGTAAGTGCGCTGAACTGGGAATCCATCTGGGGCAGGGTTATCTCTATGGAAAGCCGGCTCCGCTAGGAATGGAAAATGAAATAAAAGAAGAATAACGAATGACTAAGTAATGGAAAGGATGGAAATATAAGGCTTATGAAAGACGAGAGAAAGGTAGAAATACATTTTATGGATAATACTTCGTTCAGATATTCTTTTAAGCCTGAAGGCGGGGATATGACGGAAGTTGTTCAGCGTGTAAATAAAGCTCTTGATTCAGACAAACTGGTGCTGGAGAGTGAGGGGGATCTTTTTGTTATACCGGTATCCAATATTAAATACATACAGATTTCTCCAGCCCCTGAATACTTGCCGGAGGGTATCTTCAGGAACGTTCTCATTTCAAAGAGAGTATAGGATGCTCATACGAAACAAATTTTAATCACCTAAATGCAAATGTTCAAAAGAAAGGAGGAGTTGGTACAGCATTGAGAATTATTGAAATTGAAGTTAACTAAAGAAAGGAGATTGAAGATGACAATTATATTTAAGGACATGAATAGTCTAAAGGGAAGATTCCTTGCATTAGTACTTTTATTACTTTCAGTGGCATGCTTTATTGGATTAAACACTGCGGTGTCTCATGCGCAGGAATCTATGGCAATCCATTTTTTGGCAACTGCCAGATCACATACAGCAACAATGCTGGTAAATGATAAAGCTGAAGTTGTTTGGCAAAGCGTAGTCAACGTTGCAAAAAAGAGGAACCCTGATAATCTGAAGATCAAGAAAGAGGATAAAAAGAAATTAAAATTTGCAGCTGAGAAAATAACCAAAAGCGGTGAAACATTGTTGGGTTCAATAAAAGTGAGCCCTCTCAGTGAAACCAGCTGCCAGTTGATATTTACTGCCACGATGGGTGGAGGGAAGCCATTAGCAAGAGAGATGAAGGACTTCGTTCAGGAAATCCTTTTGCAATTTTGTGATGAAAAAGGGATGACGTGCAAAATTATTAAATAGTTTATCTGTATGAAATATGTTCAGCCTTCATGTCGGAACTGTCTGCCCTGCCGCCGGAAGGCAGGCGTCAGGCAGGGCCGGATTCGAATTGTACTTGATATAGAGATAGTGATCAATGATTGGCATGTACTATTTTGGATAAATGGAGTGGCTGCCATGGAATACGGTTACAGTATTCGTCGTTGTGTATTTAAAATGAAACGATTTACTGTCTGACGGGCATTAAGAAATGTTATTTCCATTAACCAGTATTTTTACTAGTTGTAAGGCAGTGATTTATTACATATAGTTTTTATGTAGAGGGGTGAAAAAAGAGAATAACGAATGTCCAATAACGAATGCAGAAGTGTAAAGACAAAAATTAAACAGCTGTAGGGCTTATTGCAATAAGCCTGTACTTCGACATTCGATATTCGTAGTTTGAAAGGGAGGTAAGTATTATGCTTGCACTGCGCATAAAGATTGTTTTCATTGTATTGTTTGTATTTGTTCTGGGTGGTTGCGCTACTACTGAAGTGGAGTACACTGAACCAAATACATTTGATGAATTCCTTGTCGGGGTGACTCCGAATTATCCGCCAATAATATTTAAGCAGGGTGGAGAAATTGAAGGGGTAGAGGCAGATCTGGCGCGTATGCTTGCTTCAGAGATTGGCAGGCCAATTAAATTTGTTGAACTGAGATGGGACAAGCAGATCCCGGCATTAATGGCAGGAGATATCGATATAATCATGTCAGGTATGAGTATAACGAAGGCAAGAGGAATCAGGGTTAATTTTACTGATCATTACCTGAAAAGCGGGCTTGTGGCAATGATGCTTATAGAGAATGATGAGCAGTACAATTCAGTTGAGAAAGTTATGCAGGGATATTCGACTGTTGGAGTGGTAGAAAGCACAACAAGTGATGGATTTGTCAGAAAGAACTTTACGAAATTACTCAACATGGTTGCGCTTCAAGAGGCCGATGATGCGCCTGTAGCTCTTGAAAGAAGATCAATTGATATCTTTGTACACGATGCCCCTTCCATTATGTGGCTGGTCTCGGAAAACGAAGCAAATCTTACAGCGCTATGGGAACCATTAAATAACGAGAAACTTGCCTGGGCTGTGAGGAAGAATGACCGGGAACTTTTGATGAAGGTAAACAGCATTCTAACTAGATGGAAGGAAGACGGAACGTTAAATGGAATTCTGCTTAGATGGCTTCCTTCTAAGTATATGGAGCGATTTAAATAGTAAAAGTGAACTTAATAAATAGAGTATTCGATATTCGTCGTTATAGTCATTATAGGAACAAACATGATCAAAATACTCACAGTGATATTAATTGCAGTCCTTTTCATTTCATGCGCTACAACAACTATAACCGATAACTGGAAAGACGAGACTTATCTGGGTAGTGCAGAGAATATTGCTGTGATCATGGTTGCCAGGACTGAATATCTCAGGAACATGTTTGAAGGCCGGTTTGCTTCTGAACTCAGAGCCCGCGGGAACAGAGCAATCCAGAGTCACAAAATCGTGACTCTGGAAGAGCTGCCGGACAAAGAACTAGTAAAAGCAAGAATTAAAAATACAGAAGCGGATACTGTCCTCATTGCGAGATTGGTTGACTCAAAAGCAATTGAGACTTATATGCCCGGTGCGATTCATGGCGTTCCAATTGCGCACTCTTACTGGGGGACCTACTATGAAATTGTATATGCTGACTATGGTTATACGAGTGATATTGAGGTTGCCTACATAGAGACTAATCTTTACGATGTGAGGACAGAAAAACTGATATGGTCAGCGCGGTCTAAAACTGAGAGAACACAGGGCGAACAAAAATTGATAAACACATTTATAGACATTATCGTTAAGAAGCTGTCATCAGACAAAATTATACTGTAAACCGGCATATATCTTATTGTTACTGAACGAATTCTAAGAAGGATATCTGAGAATGTACCGGAATTTAAAAAATATTTACTCTATTCTGTTTACCTGTAGTTTAAGCCTGCTTTTCATGTCTGTCCAATCAACAGCATTTGCCGTAAATCAGGAAGAGCTCTCTTCGACAATAGTTGAACAGTTAGAGCTTCGGCCGGCTGCACTGCTCGGCCTCGAAGGCCACGGACTCGATTCTGCGCATATAGACCGGGTGCTTACCGACACGTATCATGAAAACGGCCTTCAACCATTCTGGGTTGGTGTGGACGGCCCGGGAGAAAAAGCTCAAATACTATATGATGCGGTGAAGGCATCTTATAAAGAAGGCCTCGAACCTGAAGATTATCATGTCAGCAAGATAGATAAGTATTGGTCGAGCACTGATGCTGTGGGATTGTCGAGACTCGACATCCTGCTTACGCTTGCAGTCGGTGGATATGTTGCTGATATGCAGGCGGGAAGGCTGAATCCTCGCAAGGTCTCTCCAAAACTCTTTGCCAGCGCCCGTGATGTGGAAATTGATCCTGTGAAACTAGTTGAGCAGATTCGTGCTGCATCGGACTTACGGGAATTCCTTCAAAGGCAGGGGCCGAGTCATGGACGGTACCGTAAACTGAGTGAAGCCCTTGCCAGCTACCGAGCCCTTGCTGCCCGGGGCGGATGGGAGTCTGTTGCCGAAGGAAAAACTCTGAGGCTCGGAATGAATGATGAACGGGTTTCCACGATTCGTAAGAGACTTTATCTCACTGGTGATATTGAGTCCGATGATTATTCTTCAATACTTTATGATGAAGAATTGGTGAAGGCTGTAAAGCATTTTCAAATGAGGCATGGATTGGCAGAAGACGGTATATTGGGTTCCGGGACTCGGGCAGCCACGAATGTTCCTGTGGAAAAACTCATCAGGGGTATCGAAATGAACATGGAGAGATCACGATGGATTTCCCATGAACTCGGCGATGTAAGGGTTGGAGTGACAATAGCCGGTTTTAAACTTGGAGTATTCAATGATGGAAAACTTGATATGGCAATGCCTGTGATCGTCGGTAAACAGTATCATATGACACCCGTTTTCAGCGATATGATCAAGTATATCGAGATTAACCCTTACTGGAATATCCCTACAAGCATTGCCCGGAATGAAATGCTGCCAAAGCTCAAAAAGAATCCCATGTATCTAAGGGAGCGCAGTATCCGGGTATTCAGCAGCTGGAGTGAAGACGGGAAAGAGCTTGATTCGACAAAAATTGACTGGAACAAAGTCGGCCGCAATATTGTCCGTTATAAACTCAGGCAGGATCCCGGTCCTGATAATGCCCTCGGCACGGTCAAGTTTATGTTCCCCAACAGATATAATGTTTACCTCCATGATACCCCGACGCACAGCTTGTTTAAAAAAACTGACCGTGCGTTCAGTCATGGCTGTATTCGTGTAAGCATGCCCGTGGAACTGGCTTCACATCTCCTTGGCGGAGAGAAGGAGGGGTGGGGGATGGACAGAATAAAAGAAATTATATCGACCGGGAAACGGACAGTTGTTCCCCTGAAGAAACCTGTGCCTGTTCACATAACTTACCGTACAGTCTGGATCGGGCCTGACGATTCTGTACGGTTCAGTAAAGATGTGTATGGCAGGGATAAACTCCTTGAAGCAGCTTTATATGATAGTGTGCTGTGATAATAACGGATATTGTTTTTATCATAAAAAATAATGCGTTCCTAGTAATTTTACGAGTTGTAAGCGCACTTTAAATAACATATTTTTATAGTAGATGCAGCGTAAAAAGACGAATATTGAATATCGAACAAGGAATGTCGAATGTCGAAGGGATAAACCTCTACGATCATATTTCTTCATTACTTCGAAATTCGTTATTCTACATTCGTCTTTTTCATATTAAAAAATCTTGAGAAGGTGGCTAGATATGAAAAGAACGCTTCTGACTATAACTGTCCTGTTACTTCTTTGTATTCCGGGCTATGCTCAGGATGCTAAACCGTCTGAAGAAGACGGCGATTCCAGAAAGAGATTACTCACTGTCCCGTATCCTTTTTTCAACGACACTATCGGTTCCGGCCTGGGAGTTGCTGCAATAGCAGAGGGATATATACAGCCGCAGGTGTTCATGGTCGGGTCAGGCCTGTACAGTGCAGAGGGGAACTATCTTTTGTTCCTTATGATGAGAAACTATCAGCTCCCCTTCATGAAAAGGGTTTTCCTTGGGCCCAGCATGTCTTTCGGTGAATTCGAAGACATTCAAACTTACAGGGGGGTAAATCCTGGTTTCCCCGGTGAGACAGCTGGCTCAAATGAATCAAGCGAGAACAACTTTACAAAATCGGATGGGTCGGATGTATGGCTGGATTTTAACATCAAATACCTGCTGCCAATAGGACACGGAAGGAACAACATCATTCCTGAGATAAAACTTGATGACGGTATTCCCGTATCAGGAGAAACCGGCGGCAGCCACTGGAATCCTCTTAAAAGCGGCAGGACCTATATCGAGCTTGAGCCATTTATCCGTGAACGGGACCTTGATTCAGGCGCTGATTCAAAGACCGCAGGCGTAGAAGTAGCCCTGACGTATGACAATACCGATTTTTCAGCCAACCCGACTAAAGGGAACTATCTAAGAGTGTTCTTTGACAGAGACTGGGGTGAACTTGACAGCACGGCCCCATGGTCGGTGTGGGGCGGTGAGTACTCGCAATATTTCTCTCTGGGTGCAACCGAGAGCGCAAGGCAGAGGGTGATTGCCTTCAATTTCTGGACAGTAGACAGCCCGACCTGGAACGAGTCCCATACAGAAGATGGAACAGAAGTATTTCACAGGCCTCCGTCATACAAGGGCGCTACACTTGGCGGGCTATGGAGGTTGAGAGGATATCCGGCCACCCGGTTTAGTGACCGCGCGGGCATCTACTATGGTTTGGAGTACCGACACATGCTTGCATGGAATCCCCTTGAAAAATACACCTGGAATGGCAAGCTCGATGTGGACTGGGTCCAGCTTGTAGGTTTGGGTGAAGTTGGTAGGGTAGCCTCCGAATGGGCTCTGGAGGAATTGCACAAAGATATGAAATGGAGCGTCGGTGTTGGTTTGAGAGCAATGGTAAATCACCTCATATTAAGACTTGACATAGCAGTATCAGAGGAAGACGCGGTTGCTCAACTGTTTATAGGCCAGCCATGGCCGAAGAGATAAAAAGGCGAATGACGAACAATCGTCTTTAAAAAGGGAGGATAAAATGAAAAGAAAACTGAATCTTATCTGGTGTCTGGCAGTTATAGCATTATTTGTTATTACCTCCTGTGCAACATCAGGAACAAAGTTTACTTCAGTATGGAAGGATAAAGAATATCAGGGAGGAAGTCTCAATGAAATCTTCATCATAGGTGCTTCCAAAAAGCCGGATGTAAGGAAGATGTTTGAAGATGAGTTTGTGAATCAGTTAAAGGCACAGGGCTCTGACGGTGTAGCAAGCCATACCAGTCTTTCCCCTGAAGAAATGCTGGAGAAAGGCGCCATTCTGGGGCTGGTCCTCAGACTTAAAGCAGACTCTGTTCTGGTAACAAAGCTGATCGACCGGGAAGAGGCAATAAAATATGTTCCACCCCAGCATCAGAATATCAATACACACTACACGAGAAGTTATAACTATGCTAACAATCGTGGCTATATCCTTCAGGACCAGGCTGTCAGCCTTGAAACAAATCTGTATGACGTCAAGAGACGTAAACTCATATGGTCTGCCCTTTCAGAAACATTTAAACGGGGCTCTGACGATGAGGTAATAAAGAAGCTGATAATGAAGATTATAAAGGACCTGAAAAAACAGAATCTTCTTTAAAAAAAAGAATGTCCAATGTCCAATGACGAATCTAAACCGTAAGGGCATGGCGCGCCATGCCCCTACATCGACATTCGACATTCGTCTTTATTTGTATTAAGTAAACAGGAGGAAGGGATAAATGAATAACTCAGGAAAGTCTTCATCGAAAACTACACTTTCAAAAAAAGAACTGCATGTAATGGATGCCTATTGGCGGGCAGCTAACTACCTGTCTGTGGGGCAGATCTATTTATATGATAACCCTCTTTTGAAAAAGCCCCTGAAGCTTGATCACATTAAACCCCGTCTTCTCGGGCACTGGGGAACGACACCGGGACTTAATTTTATTTATGTCCACCTGAATCGCATGATCAAGAACCATGATCTTGATATGATCTATATTGCCGGTCCAGGCCACGGCGGCCCCGGACTGGTAGCAAACACCTATCTTGAAGGAACATATACAGAGGTATATCCGAATATTTCACAGGATACAGAGGGGATGAAGAAACTGTTTAAGCAGTTTTCCTTCCCCGGAGGTATCCCCAGTCATGTTGCCCCTGAAACTCCCGGCTCTATTCATGAAGGCGGGGAACTCGGCTATGCTGTCTCACACGCGTACGGTGCGGTGTTTGATAATCCCGACCTTATCGCAGCATGCGTGGTTGGTGACGGTGAAGCGGAAACAGGTCCCCTTGCAACGTCATGGCATTCAAATAAGTTTCTCAACCCTGTCCATGACGGAGCGGTTCTGCCTATCCTCCACCTGAACGGGTATAAGATCGCCAATCCCACAGTACTTGCCCGGATCAGCCGCAGGGAGCTGGAGGACCTTTTCAAGGGATATGGACACAAACCCTATTTTGTTGAGGGCTCGGACCCTGAAACCATGCATGAGCTCATGGCAAGTACAATGGATACAGCTATTGATGAAATAAAGGAGATACAGAAAAGCGCACGGAAAAATGGCAAGGCCCGACGTCCGATGTGGCCAATGATCATCCTGCGCTCACCAAAGGGATGGACAGGGCCGAAGGAAGTTGATGGCAAGAAGACAGAGGACTTCTGGCGCTCACACCAGGTGCCTTTTGCGGAGATGGCAACAAAGCCTTCACATGTGAAACTGCTTGAAAAGTGGATGAAGAGCTACAAACCGGAAAAACTCTTTGACAAGAACGGGCGGCTCATTCCTGAACTGGCGGAACTTGCCCCTGAGGGAAACAGGCGCATGGGGGCCAATCCGCACACCAACGGAGGAGTGCTGCTCAAAGATTTGAAGATGCCTGACTTCAAGAGTTATGCAGTGAAAGTACCCGAACCGGGACAGGTCACCGGTGAGGCGACCCGTGAGATGGGTAACTTTCTGAGAGACATTATGAAGATGAACAAGGAAAGCAGGAACTTCCGAGTTTTTGGCCCTGACGAAACCGCATCAAACCGCCTGGGTGCCCTCTTTGATGTTACGGACCGGACATGGATGGATTATACTATCCCTGAAGATGATCATCTTGCCTCCGACGGCAGGGTAATGGAGATCCTGAGCGAACATACCTGCCAGGGATGGCTTGAGGGATACCTCCTTACCGGGCGGCACGGTTTATTCTCCTGCTACGAGGCCTTTATACACCTTGTGGATTCAATGTTCAACCAGCATGCCAAGTGGCTTAAAGTCACCCGCAGTGAGATCCCCTGGAGGCGTCCCGTTGCGTCGCTGAACTACCTGCTCACATCCCACGTATGGCGGCAGGACCACAACGGATTCAGCCATCAGGACCCGGGCTTTATCGATCATGTGATTAATAAAAAAGCGGAAGTGGTGCGTGTATACTTTCCGCCTGATGCAAACACCCTGCTTTCGGTAACCAACCACTGTCTGAAGAGTCGCAACTATGTAAACGTGATTGTTGCAGGCAAGCAGCTCCAGCCCCAGTGGCTTGATATGGATGCTGCCGTCAAACACTGTTCCCAGGGCATAGGTATTTGGGAGTGGGCAAGCAATGACAAGGGTTTTGAGCCTGATGTCGTGATGGCCTGCTGCGGTGATGTACCAACCATTGAGACGCTTGCTGCTGTAGATATTCTCCAAAAGCATGTACCTGACCTGAAAGTCAGGGTGATTAACGTTGTAGACCTTATGAAGCTTCAGCCCAGGGAAGAGCATCCGCACGGTCTGACTGATTTGGACTTTGATGTACTATTCACGACGGACAAGCCGGTAATTTTTGCATATCACGGATATCCATGGCTTATTCACCGTCTTACCTACAGACGTACAAACCACAAGAATATCCATGTCAGGGGCTATAAGGAAGAGGGTACTACATCCACACCATTTGATATAGTTGTAAGGAATGATCTGGACCGCTTTCATCTTGTGGAAGACGTGATAGACCGTGTGCCGAAGCTTGGAACTGTTGCAGCTTATGCAAAACAGGCAGTTGAGAACAAGCTGGTTGAACACAAGGAATACATTGCAAAGTACGGCATTGACATGCCAGATATTACCAACTGGACGTGGAGCGGAAAGAATAAACGAAAAACAACAGCTAGAAAAGTTATATCATCTTTAACTGAGCCTGCTTAAAAGCTGGAGGATCACGTGAAATATGAACTCTGATCAATCCATAACCGTGAGCTTGAGGCAGCATGTCCGGGAGATCTTTGATGCAGCTGTTCGTGCCGTCGACCCTGAAGAGGCGATCCTTAATCACTTGAAATTTGCTGATGGAGTAATTACTTCAGGTAAAAGAACATTTGCTTTAAAAGATTACAGCAGGGTAATTGTCGTGGGGGCCGGGAAGGCTGATGCGCCTATGGCACAGGCAGTGGAACGTCTGCTGGGAGAGCATATCTCTGACGGTATCATAATAGTAAAGGATGGGCACGGGCTTCCGCTCACACGCATCAGGATCCATGAGGCCAGCCACCCTGTTCCGGATGAACGGGGCGTGCAAGGGACCGAAGAAATCCTTTCCATGGTCAGCGAGGCCGGTGAACAGGACCTCGTTATCTGCCTTATATCCGGAGGAGGTTCTGCCCTCCTTGCAGCCCCTGCAGGAGACATTAGTTTAAAAGACAAACAGGAAGTCACCCAATTGTTTCTGGACTGTGGGGCAACTATTCATGAGATGAACACCGTCCGGAAGCATCTCTCCCGCGTAAAAGGGGGAGGGCTGGCGCATCTGGCCCATCCCGCCACCGTGGTGAGCTTGATTCTCTCTGACGTGATTGGAGATGACCTCGATGTGATTGCATCAGGCCCAACTGTGACAGATTCGAGCACGTTTCAGGAGGCAAAGCAGATATTAGAGAGATATGAAATATGGGATCGTGTCCCTGATTCAGTGAGGAAACATATTGAAAGGGGAGTTAACGGAGAGATAGAGGACACACCCAAGCCGGGAGACACTTCTTTTCAAAGGGACTGCTGGCAGCTTGTGGGGACGAACCTTCAGTCACTGAAAGCCGCACGTAAGGAAGCAGAGCGTCAGGGCTATACCACCTTAATTCTCTCCGGCATGATAGAAGGCGAAACGAGTGAAGTAGCCATGGTCCATGCAGCCATTGCAAAAGAAGTGGTCAATTCGGGAAATCCCCTTTCACCTCCCCTGTGCGTTCTCTCAGGAGGGGAGACCACGGTTACGATTAAAGGCAAAGGAAAGGGAGGACGTAATCAGGAATTCGTGCTTGCAGCAGCCCTTGCCATCGAAGGGGAGAAGAACATGGTCGTGCTGAGCGGGGGAACGGATGGTACAGACGGCCCTACAGACGCTGCCGGAGCAATCGCCGATGGTGATACATTAACGCGTGCCCGTGCAAAAGGCCTAGATCCCTGGGAACATCTTCAGAGGAATAATTCCTATCCATTTTTTGAAGCCCTTGGTGATCTTTTGATGACAGGGCCTACCCGGACTAATGTTATGGACGTTCGTATCATGTTGATCGGTAAGAGAGAATACTGACAAGACAATTGGGCTTTTATCATATTTACGCCACTCCTCCTTCGGACAATGCTTTGTTGACTATTTCCTGGGCCTCTTCCTTGATTGTCTGTAGATGTTCTTTTCCCCTGAAGCTCTCTGCATAAATCTTGTATATGTCTTCAGTACCTGATGGACGGGCAGCAAACCAGCCGTTTTCCGTAACGACCTTGAGACCACCTATGGGTGCATTGTTCCCAGGGGCAGCCGTGAGTTTCTCAGTGACAGGTTCACCGGCCAGTTCCTTTACCTTCACCATCTCTGGGGAAAGATTCTTGAGCACAGCCTTCTGCTCCGGTGTGGCCGGAGCATCCATTCGTTCGTATACAGGGCTGCCGAATCGGTTTTCCAGCTCACCGTACATTTCAAAGGGATCCTTGCCGGTTTTTGCGGTCATCTCTGCAGCAAGGAGGTCCATGACTATCCCGTCCTTGTCTGTAGTCCAGACAGCGCCGTCTTTTCTCAGAAAGGATGCACCTGCGCTCTCTTCTCCACCAAATCCGTAAGAACTGTCAATGAGCCCATCCACAAACCACTTAAAGCCCACAGGCACCTCTAAGAGTCTTCGCCCAAGATGGGCAGCTACCCGGTCGATCATGGAGCTTGAAACGAGGGTCTTTCCGATTGCAGCATTGCTCCTCCAGCCGGGCCTGTTCTGGAAGAGATACCATACGGCTACAGAAAGATAGTGATTTGGATTTAAAAGCCCCCCCGTTCTGGTAACGATGCCATGACGGTCAGAGTCGGTATCATTGCCGAAGGCAATAGTATAGTTGTCTTTTAAATTGATCAGACCTGCCATAGCGTAGGGTGATGAGCAGTCCATACGGATCTTGCCATCCCTGTCTACGGTCATGAATGAGAAGGTCGGGTCAACGGCGCGATTCACGACGTCAATGGAGAGACCATAGCGCTCGGCGATGGGATCCCAAAAGTCGATCACGGAACCTCCGAGGGGGTCTGCACCGATTTTGATCCCGGCTTTTCCGATAATGTCCATGTCAATGATGTTCCCGAGATCCTCGATATAGGGTGTCATATAATCGTATTTATGAGTGGTGTCAGCGTTCAATGCTTTTACCAGGGATATGCGCTTAACATCTTTCAGTTCGTTGTGGAGAATTTCGTTTGCCCTGTCTTGAATGACTTTCGTCGTTTCAGTGTCTGCAGGACCGCCTTCGGGAGGATTGTACTTGAAACCGCCATCTTCGGGCGGGTTGTGAGACGGGGTAATAACCACACCATCCGCACTCCCTTTTTTCCTGTCCCTGTTGTATGTCAGGATGGCGTGTGAAATCACAGGAGTCGGGGTATAACCGCTGTCTTTTGGGATCATCACAAGAATATCATTTGCGGCAAAAACCTCAAGTGAGGTGGCAAGGGCCGGTTCTGAGAGGGCATGAGTGTCCATACCCAGAAACAGGGGTCCGGCAATACCTTTTGATTTTCTGTATTCGCATATTGCCTGGCTGACAGCCAGGATATGATCTTCGTTGAAGCTGTTTCTCAGTGACGATCCCCTGTGTCCCGACGTTCCAAAGGCCACTTTCTGAGCTGGATCTGAAACGTCAGGTTTAAATGAATAATAGGCTGAGACAAGTCTGGGTATGTTCTCAAGCAATGACTTCGGCGCCGGCTTTCCGGCAAGATCATGTATCATCTGTATACCTCCAACTGTTTATGCCTTGTTTTTAGAATGATATAGGCGTCCAGCATAAAGTGCCGGCCCATGTAGATTCAATCAGCGGTAACACC
>PJEL010002651.1_pt1 | contig 16159 bp, 15 predicted proteins | sample 1853271 | NCBI WGS metagenome assembly PJEL01 (sample SAMN08108733, study PRJNA415343) | Invertebrate metagenome, whole genome shotgun sequencing project. | host: Globobulimina | place: Sweden: Gullmar Fjord | collected 2015-08
CATTCTTCTGGAAGAACAAAGGCTTTGAAGAACACGCTCGTGATGTTGGTTTGGCGGATATGCCTCAGGTAGGTGTTGTGCCAGCTTGTCATCATCACTAGGGACTATCTAGCTGCTGTAATGGGGAGCTGTGATAGATAGTAGTAAAAAAGAAAGGTGGGCATTGCCCACCTTTTTTATGGATAATTAGAAATAGTTAGAAAGACAGCTCTAGGTTAAAAAATAGCACTAGACGTATTTTGGAATAGAAAGATTATGAAAATCGAAGATGTATTAAATAAAACCTGTTTGATCGGACTGAGCTACATCAATACCAATGGCGATCTTTTAAAGCAAGCTCAGTATGCGGGCACTGTGATTAAGGTGGATGCTGAAGAGGGGGTGACGGTTAAGTTGATGGCTATTGATCCAACTAAGACCGAAACGCCTAACTTCCATATTCCGCCTTCACTAGAAGCTTGGTTTATCGCACCTAAAGGTCATTATAAAAATGCTGAACATCATATTGATATTGTCGATCCTGATTACTTTGTGACTTGGGATATTGTGAAGAAGAAAGATGATACCGAAGAAGGACAGCAGGAATGGTGGGAATGGCATCCTCAGAGTCAGGCACCACGAGTAAACTGATAAAGTATTCAAGCTAAATTTCAAAAATGAATAGCCCTTCGAGCTTTAAAAATAGTCAGAGGTAATTTGGTTGCATATATTGTGGCTGTGAAAATTCAATTGAGCCTAGACTATCATCCCGTATGGGCTCCCCTCTTATCTAATTTCTTGTTGTCTCAGGGATAAAAACTTTCTTTTGTATTAATCATCATAGATGTTCAGCTTGAATCTATTAATAATACAATTGTTATGATCTAATGGCGCGAAATCAGAGCTGTAGATTACTTTCTGTAAACATTATCAGAAAACAGACTCTCTTCTTTAATCCGCATCCATGGAGGATATATGCGAACATTAAAATTCCTACCCCTATTGTTACTCATGGTCTGTTTTTCTGTACAAGCCAGCAGTGACGTAAATCCCGGTAAGCTTAAAGGTGAAAAAGTCGCTGAGTTTTTTATCAGCTCGATCCAATTTATCAATGGAACTAGTTTAGTTGTACCATTGGGCGATGGCGAAGATATCACGATTAACCTTCAAAATGCGAAACAAAATAAACGCGGTGTATTGCGGTTTAGTGTCTATGTGAGAGGGGAGTTGGCCGGCACCGCGATCGTTAAAGATAACAAGCTCCGTGCCAATATTAATCATGGAGGAAACCAATATCGTATTGCCAAACCTAAAGACAGTGACAAAACAACGGTATTAAAGTACTCACAAAACCCTGGTATTCAAGAACACCCAGAACTGCAAGAAGGCCACGGACCTATTGATAAAGTAAGTGCTGCTAAAAGCACTGTTGAAAGTACTACTAGGAGTACTTCTAAGAGCTCTTTTGATGTAACCGCGGATGCTAATGTTGAGCCTGAGGAATCAATCGTTCGAGTATTTGTCGCTTATACCGCGGCTGCAGACGAGGCATCTGATGATATTGAATCATTAATTGATCTAGCATTTGCTGAAACGAATATTGCTTATGCTAGCAGCGAAGTTCCGCATACCATAGAGCTTGCAGGATCAATTCTAGTTGAAGATTATATTGAAAATGCAGATATTAACTTAATATTAAATGAACTAAAGTCAAACAATGACGGAATTATGGATGAAATTCATGCCGCAAGAAAAGCTGCAAATGCTGACATCGTAGCGCTAATTGTTGATCAACCACAGTACTGCGGCGTCGCTTATCTTAATTCAAGTTATACAACAGCATTCTCTGTTGTGCATTATTCATGTGCTACTGGCTATTATTCATTTGGTCATGAAATAGGTCACAACTTTGCACTGCGACACAATGTTGAAGTTGATGATAAAGCAGTCCCTTTTAGTGATGGTCATGGTTACCAATCGCCTGCACAAAATGCGCGTACAGTAATGTCATATGATTGTGAAAATGACTGCGTACGTTACCCACTATTTTCTAATCCCGATGTTAATTTTTCTACAGGCGATGCGGCAGGTGATCTAAGTTTTGCTAACAACGCCCGTGTACTCAATATTAATATGCCTCAATTCGCCAAGTTGGCTGAAAAGTCAAAAGAGGGAGATATTGTATGGGAGCATAATTCAGGTAGTCAATATGGTTTTTATTCACACCCAGTTGTTGATGAGGCTATGACGTTCACGTCAGATTCAGATGGTATGTTGCATGCTTTTGATAACCTTACAGGTGAAGTGATTTGGACGATTGATGATCAAACCTGGCATTATTTATCTCTATTCGGTGATGCCTTATATGCGACAAATAGATTTCGTACTTTCGCTTTGAAAAAGAAGACGGGTGAAATTCTTTGGGAGCACCTTGATAGCGGATATAAAAAACAAGCAGTTGATGGTGAGGGAAATCTCTATACACTTGGTTATGCTGGTCTTAAAAAAATCAGTCCTGAAGGTAGTGTACTGAATACGACATCAGTACAATCTGTTAGCGTAAACAGAGCAGATCCATTGATTAATATTAATAAGCAATTAATTTATGTGATGACTAGACAAGGTGTTGCAGCTTATAACCTTGATGATTTGTCGTTAGTTTGGGATACCGTTATTCCAATAAATGTTGAATCCGAAAATGGTCACATTATTATGGATCATGACACGGTATATCACTATTTAGCAGGGAAGAATGTAGCTGCAATAAACTCCTTAACTGGAGAGCTATTGTGGCAATACGAAGGAGAGAGTAATGCATACGCTATAGATCCACCTATTCTCGATGCGAATCATATTTACCATTCAGTCGCTGCAGAGATATCCGCTTTCAATAAGATCACTGGGGAGGTAGTTTGGGAAAAAAGGCCGTTTGGATTTGCGAGTTCTAATATTATTGCAACGGGTACATCTGTCATAGCCATAAAGTCTGACCAATACAGCGTTCTTAATATAAATACTGGAGAAGTAGAATCTACTTATAACCTTGATGCTGTAGAAGCCGATAACCGGGCACCAGCATTAGCACCTTCTGGTTTATTAACATTCCAAGATAACAATGGCGTACATGTCTACCAAACAGGAGAATATCCACAAAGCGAACTGGTATGGGGCGTGACAGGGGCGAACCTATCTCGTACCTATAGCATTCAGCAATATATTGATAATACTGTACCTGTACTTGAGGTCCTACAACCACTCAATAATGCAATGTTTAAACATGGTGACTCTATCGTATTGTCGGCAACGGCTTTAGATGAAGAAGACGGCGATATAAGCAGCGACATTCAATGGATAAGTGATTTAGATGGAGAAATCGCTTCACTTCAAATGCTTTCGGCTGGCCAGCATATTATTACTGCAAAAATCACCGATTCTGGCAATGAATCAGTGACAAGTAGTGTGACAATAACTGTTTTTAATACATCAGATTTAACAGTCTCGTTGACAGGTGCTCCTGGCGTAAATGATAAAGGATTAATTACTTTTGAAGCACTTGTCTCTAATATTGGTGAGTACGATTCAACTAATACCCTTATTAGTTTGGACTTACCGAATGGCGTTACCTTCATTAGTGCAAGCAATACTGAAGGCTGCTCAACGATTAATCTTTTGGTAACTTGCCAAATTGTTGATGTTGCTCCTCGTACAGAACATAAAATAACTTATGTAGTATCAACGGGTGAGTTTACTGAAGATACCCATGAGTATCAGGTAGCTGTATCAGCCGAAAATGACTTTGAATCAGAGAATAATCGTACGGTGAATACTTTTGGAGGCAGTTTCGCATTTATTACTTTGTTTTTGCTACTGATATTAGCAATGAGAAGAAAAGCGAACGTCATTTAAAATACTAATCAAAATACCAAATGTCGTACCTTTACGACATTTGGATAATGAAAGCTGACTTTATCAAGCTGCTAACACTGACACAGTGAGTTAGGTTAAACACACTCAGTAGTATTTTCATTCGATGTTTGAGTCTTAGAGAAGCTAATCCCTTTAATCCACTCTTCACTCACTTCCCACAACTTCCTAGCAGTCTCAGGGCTATTAGCCTCTTTAGTACTACGTACAGGCTTACAATGAGAAAAATATTTCCCTGCTAGCTCCTCAGTCTTTTCATGGCTCGCACAATACACGGTTGTTGCGGCCCCTTGGTTAGGATTCTTCGTCAACGGGCTAACCAGTTTAAAGAACAAAGAAAGAAACCCAGAGTCACGGCCAAAGTTGGTTGTGATCAATGCACCTGGGTGCATCGAGCAAGCGGTAAGGCCTTGGTCGCCAAAGCGACGTTGCAGTTCGTTAGCGAACAGCGCATTACACAACTTGGCTTGGCCATAAGCGGTTAATGGCGAAAAGCGATTGCTTTTATTCAATGGAAATTTATTGAAGTTAAGCTTCGCTGGCATTCTATGAGATTCGCTAGAAACCATGACGATGCGAGGGTCGTTTCCACTCTGTTCTTTAGCTCGTAAAAGTTGAGGCATTAAAAGCTTGGATAGTAGAAAATGGCCGAAGTGGCAAACGCCGACGGTCATTTCTAATCCTTCTTGTGTTTCTTGGTAGGTCGTTGCCATTAAACCTGCATTACAGATTAATGTATCGATGGGCTCGTCTTTTACTTTCTCACTAAACTGTTTAATGCTTTCAGCAGAGGCAAGATCTAAAGGATAAAATGCAAGACTGCTTTGAGGATGCAAAACTTGGCAGCGAGTTAAAGCATCTTGCCCTTTTTCGATATTGCGGCAAGCAAAAATAACTCTGGCGCCAGCACCCGCTAACGCTTGGGCGGCTTCAAACCCAATGCCACAGTTGGATCCTGTGATCACGACGGTTCTGCTTGTAAGGTCTTTGCCCTGTAATACATCGTTTGTGGTGCTGCGTGCGCCGAGTTTATTCATTAACGAATACCTTCTTAAGATTTTTCAGCAATCGGTTTTTTGGTTGTTTTTCTCGCTGTTTTTTTAGTTGGCTTTTTCGCGACTTGTTCGTGAATATGTTTCCACGCTTTCGCTTCTTCCAACTCGTAAGCCAGCTCTAATAGAACTTTATCTTCACCATAGCCTGCAGAGAATTGCATACCAATGGGCAGGTCATTATCACTGGTGCCCATTGGCAATGAGATAGCCGGCTCACCGGTAATGTTTTGCAATGCGGCAAAGGGTGCAAATTCCGTCATGATATTAACCGTTGCACTGGCCGGTAATGCTTGGTTGTAGATGAAATTGTTTTTCGGTGCCGACGAAGCCAGTGTAGGGCATAACAATACGTCGTAATGTTTGTGCAATTCGCGGGTTACTTTAATGGCATTTTTTAAGCGCCTGACCACAAATGGAAATTTAGCCATGTTGCCGACAAAGCTATTACTCAGGTGGGCACACAGTTTTTCCACTTTAGCGCTATTAAAACCCGGGTCGATAACGAACTTGCCAAAGCGGTGTAATGAGAAAAACAAGAAGGCATAGTAAGCGATAAAATCGTCGGCCATACGATCTTCAAACGGGAAGGCAACTTCTTCTACGCTGTGACCTAGGCTTTCACATAATAAGCCGGTTTCATTGAGGGTACGTTGCACATCGCTTTGAATAGTGATGCCTTTTATCGCTCCGCTAATTAACCCTATGCGCAGTCGTTTTTTACCCGGTGCTTGAACATGGCCTAGCTCGACCAGCTTGTTATTACGAAAGTGTTTCTCGGCTTCGGCCATGAAGAGTGCGGTATCTCTTACGCTGCGGGTTAATACCCCTTCGTGGCCGACATTAATCGGTAGGGCTTCTGTACCATGCATATTAACCAATCGATTGCGCGTGGGCTTTAAGCCGACTAAACCGCAGCAAGCGGCAGGAATACGGATTGAACCACCACCGTCGTTACCGTGGGCGATGGGCACAACGCCTGCTGCAACCAAGGCTGCGGCACCACCGGATGATCCACCACTTGTGTGGTTGATGTTCCAAGGGTTGCAGGTAGCTCCTTGTAGGACGGACTCGGTAACAGGAGTGATGCCAAATTCAGGCAGGGTGCTCTTGCCTAAAATCGTTAAACCGGTTGATAGCATTTGATCGGTAAATTCACCGTTTTGTTTTACCGGCTTGTTAGGGACTGCGCGGCTGCCGAATAAGGTAGGCAGTCCTTTTACGTCTGTGTTGTCTTTAATAAATGTGGGTACGCCAGCAAAAACACCTTGGCCGGAATGAGTTTTTGCGTTTAATCGGGCAAGATCAAAGGACTCAGTCACGATGGCGTTGAGCTTGGGGTTCACTAATTCTGCGCGAGCAATGGCGGCTTCGGTGACTTCCGCTGTGCTTATTTCTTTATCGGCAATTCTTTTCGCGAGGCTGGTTGCATCGCAGTCGCCCATCGCGTCTTTTGTCATGCTGTTGACGATAAAATCTTTCATAGTGAACATCCCTTTTGATCGTGATTGTTATATTTATGGGTATAACTTATGGGGACTATTGAGGATAAGCAAGGGGTTGTAGGGGTGAATCGACGCCAAAAATTAGGCTGCCATTAAAAGGATTTTTATGGATTGCTGCTGATAGCATGCTAATTAGTGATAACTAGCAATTTATGAAATACATAGAATCTGCTATTCTGAGCATTATTAGGAAGAACGTTTGTCAGGACGATTTATGAAATATTGGACTATCATCATTACTTTGCTTTGCGCATCTCTCGTACAAGCAAAAATGTACCAATGGGTTGATGACAAGGGGAGAACTCACTTTTCTGATAAACCCCCTACTGCTCTTTTAGAAAAACCGCCTGTCACTAACACTCCTGCTCGCGTACCTAAAAAGAGTACCTCTCATCGTAGTGGCAAAAATGCGAATCAATATTCCGAACGATTTAGACAAAAACCATCAAGTAATTTAGCAAGTAAATCTGTAAACAGATCAGCAGGTAATTCAACAAATAGCCCTTTAGTCATTCAAAAAGTCCGAACGCTATTGCAGCAGAAAAATTATCAAGAGTTAAATGATTTACTGAAATTAGCTCAGATAACGGCTGTTAAAGATGTTAGTACGGAAGAGAATCTGATAGATCTTTATCAATCCTTTGGCCTAACAACAAAAGCCTTTGGGCAATCGTTAAATGAATGGGTTAACGCTTATCCTGCGAGTTATCAGCCATTCTTAGCAAGAGCATATTATTATCAAACAATGGGATGGGATGTAAGAGGTACTAAGTGGGGAAGTGAAACTTCCGATGAGCAGAAGACTACGATGGATAGCTATTTTTCTAAAGCCAGGGCTGATATTGAAAAGGCGTTGAACCGTAACTCAGCTTCTTTAATGGCTTATATCCTTTTGATACAGGACACTTATGCTACTTCTGATTTCAAGGCATTAGATAGCGCTTATGAAAAAGGTCTAAAGATAAGCCCCGCTAGTTACGAATTAAGAAGACGCTATATTCGTCGCCTACGCCCACGTTGGGGTGGTTCGTTGGAAAAGATGATTGCAGTGGTTGTAGAGTCTGAAGCGTTAATAGCTAAAAATTCTGAGCTACTGAATTTAGCCAGTTGGATTCTTGAAGAGGTTGCAGAGAGTCAATATAACAATGGAAATTATACACTCGCTAGAGAAACCTTGGCTGAAGGCTTATCAAAGATAAAAACGGCTTCTGTTCAAAATGGTTTTGCAAACGTTAAAACAGACCATTATATATTTTATAAGCAGGGACGAGCTGAGATGCAGTTGGATAACTATCAAGCTGCGTTAAACTTTTTTGATTTAGCAATCGAGGGGAATCAAAACAGGGCAGACTACTATTATGAAAGATCTAAGGCTCAAGAGTCACTGAAGAATTATGCTAAAAGTACAAGTGATCTTATGATTGCCTTAGGTATAAACCCGTCGACTAAAAAATATCAAACCTTCAAAAAACGATTGATCCATAATTTGAATGTTGAATCCTATAATGCAAAACACAACGTTAAGCTTACGCAAGCACTCAGATTTGTGAACCTAGCCATTCAGCTCGACCCTAATAATATTAAATCTCTTCGTAGACGATCTTACGTCTATATTGCCAAACGTCAAATAAGACAGGCTAAGCAAGATATGGATAAGGCAATTGAGCTAGATCCTACAGACTATGACAGCTATAAGGGAATGGATGACGTTTTATTGCAGCAGCGCCGTTTTAAAGATATTGCCGCATACTGGGGTAAGTACATTGCTTTAAAACCGGATGATAGCCGTGCCTTCTTTGAGCGTGCAGGCACTCACTATCACATGAAGCGTATTGATTTAGCGGTAAAAGATGCTCGCCAAGCGGTAAAGCTAGGGCACCCAAATGCGGCAGAAGAGTTACGCTATTATAAGGCAGTATTAATTGGAAAAACGAAGCCGTGATGTTAGACCAATTTATATTAGACCTATATTCTTCACTACAGTGCTAAATGCCAAATTGTGTGGAATTTAAATGGGCATTTATGCAATAAGAGTTCATTAATGTTCTGCGAAATTGTCTAAATATTATAATGTCACTATTGCGAATGATTATCATTAGTATATTATCTACTGTAATTTATTGATCAAAGTGGGTTGGCAATGTCAGATATATTATTGGTATTTGGAACGGATACGGGCAATACAGAGGAAGTGGCGGAGAAGATACAAGAGCAGTTCTCTGAATCGGGTCAGGTTGTTGAGATTATTGATGTTACCGATTGCTCTGCCGATCGCATCAGTGAAGCTGACATGTGTATTTTTGGTATTCCCACTTGGGATTTTGGTGGCATACAAGCGGATTGGGAAGATTTTAAGGAAGAGCTGGAAGCCGCCGAATTAGGTGGTAAGAAGGTAGCTTTATACGGCTTAGGTGATCAGTTTGGTTATGGTGATTTCTTTATTGATGCGGTGGGTTGGTTGCATGAAATTATTCAACCTATGGGGGCGGATATTAAGGGTTATTGGCCAGTTGAAGGGTATGAATTTACAGAAAGTCGTGCCTTAAGTCCGTGTAAAACGTATTTTTATGGTTTGGCGGTTGATGATGATCAGCAGTTTGAACAAACCGATGAGCGTGTGAGTTCTTGGGTTCAGCAGATTTTGGCTGAGTTTGAGCTGGAACAAGCAGCTTAGCGAGGCGGTTTAAATATGTGTAATAAAATCACTAAGATATCTCAGCAAAATAAATATCAATGGATTGGCATTTGTAACCATGGCACGGCGCATGTGTTTTGGCGTACGAGCAAGATTTGTCTTCCAGCGAATGAGCTAGAACTTTTAATGAATAAGGCGCTGGCGGGAAGGCTTCCGGTCGAAACCGTCGGTGATGAGTTCGTATTGTGGCTTAACCGTATCGCGATCAAACTGACTCAGCAGGATTATCACGATATTCAACAGCTGTTTTCGTATGGGGCTAAAGAAACAGTGATGCCTTTATTACAGGGAGAAACGGCGAATGATAAAGGCAGGCTTGTACTGCATTGACTTATTTAGGCGCTCTTGTTGAGTAACTGTGACCTTGTCTTTCGGGTACTTTTCGTGGCTTAATCTTGTAATCAAACCCAGCCACGAAGCCGCATTCTGTGCCCGATAAAAACGTCACTCATACTTCTAACCCAACCTCTTCTGGAACATTAACAAGTTCTTATACAACGTTAGCCGCGTGGGGCGTTGCGATTAGTTGGGCATTAAATGCGAAAGGCTTGAATGCGGAAGATATCTTTACAACAGCAGGCTTGCGTCTGAGTGACTTTGAAGAAAACCCCTCCGGCCGTATCCCTATTAATAATATGACCCGTTTGTGGGGAGCAGCGATCGAAGCTAGCTCTGATCCGGCCTTTGGTTTAAGTGTCTCTGAGCATGTTCATGCGGTGCACTTTAAAGCCTTGGGCATGCTGATTGTGAGTTGCAAAAATCTAGCGCAAGCGATGGAGAAGATCGTTTCTTATCACGCCTTAATCAGCAACTCAGTACAACTGCAATTAATCCATGAACCTGACAAGATGGGCTTCGTTATTCGTGCGGTAGAAGGGGTATCGATTAGTCCAGCGTCTATTGATGCTTTTTATGCTGTGATTGTTAAGTTTTGCCGCAGCATGCTGGGTTCTGGAGATCTGGTATCGCAGGTTGACCTAAAGCGTATTAAGCCTGCATCAGCACAAGCTTGGTTGACGCTCTTTAATACCGAGGTGCATTTTCAACAGGAAGAAAACTGTCTTTGGCTTAATCGAGTATTATTAGAAAAACCGTCATTGCACTTTGATGAGAAGGTGCAGCAGATGAATGAGAATGCGGTGCAAGATTATCTACAAGATATGAATGCTAATACCTGGGTTGATAAGTGTAAAAAACACATTGTCATTGGTTTAAACGAAGAAGCCCCGAGTCTGACTCACATTGCTGAGCAGCTCAATGTATCAGAGCGTACGCTGGCGAGAAAGTTGCGAGAGGAAGGTGTTAACTTTAGCCAGATACTGCAGCAGAAAAAGCAGGATTTAGCGCACTACTATTTAGTAGAAACCGATGAGAGTATTACCAATATTGCTTTAAATCTGGGATTTAAAGATACCAGTAATTTTACTCGAGCCTTTCAGCGCTGGAATCAAGTTACCCCTTCAGAATATCGCGCTCAGAGAAAATAGCCTCCGAGCATTGTTGGCTTCTATCTATTCAAATACAAATGGGCATGCGCCATAGGCATTAAAGGCATCATCCCAGCGACGCACATCGTTCGCGCGACGCCAGCGAGAGTGGTAAAACTCCATTAAACAGCTGCTTTCTTTTAATTGCACCAGAAATGTATCGCCTTCATTAAGATCTTCGTATTTGGGATACGTTGCGGCGCTTGGCCAATTTTTTTGCGGACGCTGGTTCGCATAGTTATCCCAAAATGCTTCTAAGGTAAGCCACTGCTGGCTTTGTTCATGCCATGCCTGCATTCCCTGCTCAGTACTTTGACGAACTTCTCCGTTAGCTGCTGCCACGCTATGGAATGAGGCTAAAAGAGCGGTGGTTGAAATGACTGCTGTTATGATCGTCGCTTTAAATGAGCGCATTGTCTTTCCTGACTAATTTTTGATATGTCTTAGTCTAGCTAAATTTTCTAGATAAATACGATCTTTATAGATAGATTGCGCCCAATGTGAACTGTTAGCCTATCTATGCTTAAATACAGTCTTGTTGTATCAGATAGCCAACCCTATGATTTTTAAAGTTCTGCTGACGCTCGCTATTCTAATTGCCGTCTACATCTGGTTTAGAACGAAAAACGGCCAACGCCTATATAGTGCTAACTCAAATAATAGCCGCTTAGCTAGTGATGGAAAGGCCAGTAATAAGTGGATCAAACCTTTTAGCTACTCTATGGCAGGTTTGGTTATTGCGGCGGGTATGTTGATTTACTACCTATCGTGGCAGGAAGATCATACGCAATATCAGGTAACCATTACCAATCCGCAAACTGGCACATCGGAAACCTTTATTGTGCTTAAAAAAGATATGCGCGGCAGACTTTTCATTACTCAAAGTGGACGAGAGATTAGAGTCTCGGACTTAGAGCGTATTGAAGTCAAAAAGCTTGCCGCAGACGATCATTAAGTTGCGGAAGCGAATGATTTACTGCGCCACTTAACGGCTTTAGTGAATAACCACTGATACCCCGTTGGGAATAATCGTACGATTAGATCAAAGAAGCGGGCATCTGGGCCAATCAATACTCGGCGGCTGTTTTTGTTTACCCCTTTCAATATGGTTTTAGCAGCTTTATCCGCCGTGGTAATAAAACCGCGTTCGAATTCTTTAATCGAATCATCAAAATCCGCTCCCAATGTTTTTTCGACACTGTCGGACATCCGCGATGTTTTCGCGATATTCGTTTTAATGCCACCAGGGTGTACGCAGGTTGTGCTGACGTTGGAATCGGTGAGTTCTAAATCTTGGCGCAAGGACTCGGTAAAGCCTCGAACAGCATATTTGCTGGCATTATAGCCACTCATTAACGGTTGAGCAGTCAGGCCAAAAATACTAGAGATGTTAATAATATGGCCTTCACCGGATGCTTCCAGCAGTGGTAAAAAGGCTTTGGTACCGTAAAGGGTTCCATTAAAATTAATATCCATGATCCACTTATAATCTTCAACATTTAAAGCGTCGACGGTTCCTGATAAGGCAACACCGGCATTGTTGAAGATTAAATTAACTTTTCCATGATCTTCAACGACCTGATTGGCCCAAGCATAGACTCCCTCTTGATCGGCTACATTGAGTTTTTGTGTGGTGACTTTGATCGGGTAGCTTTCAAGTAATTTTAACGTTTCAGCCATGCCTTTCTCATCGACATCACTGATGGCTAAGTGGCAACCTTGTTGTGCTAGGTTTAATGATAATGCACGACCAATACCTGAGCCGGCACCGGTAATGGCAGCCACTTTATTTTTATAGTTCTTCATGTTGAGCGACTCCATTTGGATTTGAATTATCTGATACTTGGGGTAAGTTTTTTAAGAAACTTTTATATAAGTCTGCTGTTCTAGCGGGGGCTTCGACCATGGGCATGTGGCCAATGCCTTGCCATACTTCTACTTGAATATTGGTAATCCCCGCTTTCCAGACATCCACACTGCTTACGTGAATCAAACGATCTTCTTGGCCCCAAAGTAACAGTACGGGCACATTAATTTTGTTCAGTTGTGAATCCAGCATGTCTTTTTCGTGGAAGTCGGCAAAGATTTGTTTTAATCGAGGTTGGCGCTGTTGATAACCTTCGCTGATCGCAGCCAGAACAAAACCAGGCAACCAAGGGGGATTGGCCATGGTCATCGGATAAAATTCAGCAAAGTCTTCATCGTTATGTATTTCAAAAGGGTTACGACCTTGGGCCAACATGTTACCCATGTCGCTAGGCTCTGAAGAGTGAACCCCTGCAGGATCAATCAGCAAAGCGGATAGCGTTCGTTCAGGGTAATCCTTGGCAAAATACGCGGCGATAAATCCGCCCATTGAATTACCTGCAACATGGGCTTGATGAATTTTGAGCTTATCGATAAGGGCTAATATACGTTGTGCTTGTTTGGGTGCGCTGTAATTCCAGTCTTTATTAAACTCGGTATCACCATGGCCAGCGAAGTCAGGAATAATAATGTGATAGTCATTAACGAGATGACGAGCAAAGCGTGGCCAAACATCTTTATCGGCACTGTAGCCATGCAGCAGCAATAGCGTCGGCTTGTTAGCTGAGCGTTCACTTTCGTAATAGCTTAAGCTTAATTCACCTATGTCTGCTTCTTTTTGTTGAAAGCCAAATAAACTGGCTTCTATGTCAGTGGCATTTTCGTAAGCGATATGGCCAATCTTAGGGTAGGTTGTTGCTACCCAGATTGTACTCAGCGCTAACATACTGATGACTACTATACTGCTGATCTTTTTCATTCTGTACCTCATTATTTTTATTAGAATTTTTAGTTTTTAATATTCCAGTCGTCATTTATTGATTAAGAGAAATCATGATCTGCTGGTCGGAAGTTTTTGGTCCAACGCTGATAGGTAAAACTAAAGCCTGGAAACATCGCAATAACATGACCACTTTTACTTTGGTACCAGCTGTTACACCCGCCCGATTTCCATACGGTTTTAGCCATTTCTTTATGGATGTGTTGGGTATAACGATTTTCAGCGTCGGCTTTAACCTCAATCACTTTATTGTCGTTAGCACTTAAGGATTTAATACTGGAAATAATGTAGTTCATTTGTGCTTCAATAACGACGATGGCCGAGGTATGACCAATGCCAGTATTAGGACCCGTAACAATAAATAGATTAGGAAATCCTGGTGCACTGGTACCCAAATAAGCGCGTGGATATTCCTGCCAGAAATCCCCTAGTTGTTTTTTCTCTCGGCCAATGACTGGGTATGAAATAACGCCATCGGTGGCGTCGTAGCCGGTGGAATAAACGATTAAATCGAGTTCTAGATTTTCCCCGTCTTGAGTAATAATCCCAGTTTCAGTAATTTCTTTGATACCTTGGGTCTTATCATGCAAGGAGACATTGTCGCGGCAAAGGGCAGGGTAAAGGGTATCGGATAAAATAATACGCTTACAGCCAATTGTGTAATCTGGCGTTACTTTGGCGCGTAAAACTGGGTCAGAGATCTGCTTTTTAATGTGTTTAACCGCTTTATTTTGCGCCGCTAGTTTGAGCATGGTTTGAGAGTATTTAAAACCAATGACTCGACTTTCTAATTCCCAATAGATTGCTTTTCTTAATAATTTATACAGGGCTTTATTTTTAAGTAATTTACGCTGCCAAGGTTTGAACACATAGTCTGGACGAGGTAAAACCCAATGGGGGCTGCGTTGGAATATGTGCAGTTCGCCGGCATCTTTTGCTATCGCCGGAATGATTTGAGCAGCACTGGCCCCACTGCCTATGATGGCAATTCGCTTGCCGCGATAGTCGTAATCTTGGTCCCAGTTATTGGTATGAAATGATTTGCCCTTAAAGGTCTCTTTACCTTTGAACGCTGGAATCACCGGTGTACTTAGTGGGCCTGAGGCATTGATCACGAACTGAGCGCGAATACTGGGTTGGTCTTGTAAGTGAACTTGCCATGCCTGATCGTCTTCGTGCCATTCAATTTTACTGACGTTTGCGCTGGTTTGAGTTTTATCACGCAGATTATTTTTGTCGATGACGTGATTAGTATAAAGCTGTAATTCGTCTTGCTCGGCAAACATTTGTGACCAGTCGTAAGGCTCAGACTCGATTGAATAGAGCGGTGATTGCACATCAACAGCGGCTCCTGGATAGGTATTTTGGCACCAGGTTCCACCCATAAAGTCACGACGTTCGAGAATCAAAAAGTCTTCAATCCCCTGTTTTTTAAGCTTTAGGGCGGCACATTGGCCGCCAAATCCGCTTCCTATGATAATGGCTTTATAGGTTTTCATGCTGTGTCCTTCTGGTTATCTATCTGATGACGCGTGTCGTCACTTTACTTCTGACGACAAGTGTTGTCAAATGCGCTCATGACACAAGATAAAGCAACATCCCAAGGCCGCACCTATGGTGGAATGAGCCTAGATCAGCGTAAACAGCAACGCCGTGAACAATTTTTAATCGCTGGCCTCGAGGTATTTGGTACTCAGGGATTTCGAACAGCGACGGTGCGGGGGTTGTGCCGAGAGGCGAAACTGACGGACCGTTATTTCTATGAAGCCTATGGCACGATAGAAAACTTATTGATGGCAGTTTATGAAGACTGCATGACCAAAATCCGTAATAAAATATTGCAAGAAGTCGCTGCCGCCGCACCTGGAGCTGATTTAAATAAACTGATTCATGCCGCTTTGAATTGTTATTTTTCTGAGATGGAAGATGCCCGTGTCGCTAGGGTGTGCATGTTGGAATTAGTCGGCATTAGTGCCGAGGTGGATGATTTATACAATGGCTATATTCTAGGGTTTTCAGAATTAGTGATGGGATTAGCGCAGCAAGTTTATCCTGATTGGGTATTGTCGAATGACGAAAAGGAAGTATTGGGTATTTCTACCATTGGCGCTATGCGACAGGCGGCGACGAATTGGTTACTGACAGATTATCGAGTTGATCGTCAAATAGTCGTGACCTCAACGGCAAAGATTTTTATTGGTTTGATGAAGCTAATTGAATCGGAACAGGAAGGAATAACTTCTTAACTTATGAAAGACTGCAACTCTTGTGGCAAGTGCTGCATTAAATACAGTAATGGGGCGCTGTCGGCTTCCAAACAAGAAATTGAGTTGTGGGAAGTTTTTAACCCGGATATCGCTGAATTTGTGAATAAAGGGGAGATTTGGGCAGACCCCAAAAGCGGTAAGTTGTTAGAACTGTGTCCTTTTTTACGCCAAGAGAAAGTGGGTGCCCCCTATACCTGTGATATCTATCTTTTTTAGAGAGTCAGAGAATTGGGAGCACTCAAAATTTTGGACGAAAATTTCATAGATTCGGTATTGAGTCCAGACCATAATCCTTATGTTTGTAGAAGGAATAGGTGCAGTTTTAGTTAAAAGAGCCATATCAATATTATAGGCTCCTATTCTTTTATCTGTTAAGAGAGCGATATCGATATTATAGACACCTAGTTGAGGTTCATAACATCTTACTGAAGATATACTTCCATA
>PJEL010002652.1_pt1 | contig 16156 bp, 8 predicted proteins | sample 1853271 | NCBI WGS metagenome assembly PJEL01 (sample SAMN08108733, study PRJNA415343) | Invertebrate metagenome, whole genome shotgun sequencing project. | host: Globobulimina | place: Sweden: Gullmar Fjord | collected 2015-08
TATTTTTGAAAAACTTAGCAATATGACTCTATATAAAGCTCGCCACGAGACGATCTAGGTGTTGCTAATATCTGAAGTCATTTAAAATTCAGAAAATACTCTTTTAATACAACTTTTTTACTTTTACAGACGGTCTATTATAGATTTTTCTAATATTTCTCCTATAATAATCTAAGCCAGTCTGGGTTTTTAGATCGGGTTTGCTCAAATACTTCTTGTACCCATTTTAAGTGATTCTTTGAAAGCTTGTCTCCCGACGTATAGGATCTATTAAAACCTTTTAACATGCCTTTTAAAATACTAACAAAAGGATGTGTTTTAAGGTCATTAAAATCTATAATATTATTCGCTATACTTTTAAATTCAGAAAACCGTACCGATGCCGCCTTTTTACAGTTCTTTTTATTTAGTATTCCTGCATTATATGCTTTCTTATCTATACCAAAACAATGATTTATTTTTGAACGAACACTAGAAGATAACCTATCATAAATGGAAATTTCTTCTATAAAATTGAAATGATTAATCTTTTTGGATTTATTTAAAGCTACATTGTTATAAACTCTAAACTTTTTTGTTGGAGTAGATTTGCGAACATTCATGTTAATATTATCGGTAATATCAACATTATTTCGTTTTTTATCGTCATCATTACATTTTGATTTTAACAAAACAGGTTTGGAAGCAGAATCTTTTTCTATTATTGGAATAGCTATATTATTACCGATAATATCATTGTATTTTTCATCGCTATCATTACAATTTGATTTTAACAAGATAGATTTAGGAATAGGTTCTTTTTTTATTGCACATGCTCTTTTATGGCGATTGAGTTGTCTATTATGAATCCTGTGATTCTTTATTGGTTTTAGATTTGATTTTTTCATATTGTCGGTCTGCTTCAAATCATTGTCATCAATATCAATATGAGATTGTTCTGGAAGTATTGCTTTAATAAGATTTTCATATAATACATTTGCATCATTAGGATCAATTTTCCTATGTTCTCCAATTGGAATATGTATAGTATTGAGTTTTATATTATTAGAAGGTATATTAAACTGAAATAATTTTTTCGTAAAGTTACTCCGACAGAAACTAAGTTCGATTAATGTATTAAGGAGAATTTTTTTTAAGAAACAATGATGTAAAATAACATTTAAAAAATCTATACCAGTTGGATCATATAAATCATTTAAGTCTTGAAGCCTACTATATGGAGATTTTTTATCTTCTAAATCTTCTGATTGTGCGATGGTATTATATTTAATAAATTTTAACGTATAAATATTAATATTACAGAGTCCAATTATAAAGTCTACAAATTGAGCATCTAAAGTTTTAGAATCTAAATTTGTATTTTCGATATTACCAATATCTAGAAATGGAAGATTAGTTTTTTCTTCAAAACATGTCGATACTTCAAAACATGTCGATACATAGTTACGTATCATAATAAAAAGCCTCGTTATAAATTTTTTATCACATCCATATAATTTGGATATTTTTTTTTTATTAAAATCTGAGAATGATTTTACTTTGTTATTTATTTTTTTTTGTTTAATTGTCGCTATTTCGCTACTAAAATAGGCTTCCACCAATTTTTTAATAGCTGGATTTGTCATAATTTCATTCATTATTAAATATGAAGAGGAGGGTGGTATATTTTTTTTAGGCATCAAAAGGAACTTGTCATAATTCATCAACTTTAAATTATAGTCTACAGTATCAATTATTTCTTTATCAAACAATGCTTTATTTTTTGTATATAGTTTTATTATAGTCTGTAAATATTCGGAGCGAATAAGAATAGGTACTTTATTTTTAGTATAGTTACATCTAAAAAATGGGAATGTACGTCCTTCACAAAATCCCAAATTTGGAATTTTTATTATATCATGATGACAAACACATATGATTTCATTGAAGGCCTCACTAATTATGGCATCGAATACATGTAGTAAACATCCAATAATATAGTACCTATCGTATCTTATATTTTTAATTTTTTGATACATATCTTGTATCCATTCTTTAGTACATTTTTCTAATGAAAATTTTGGAGGAAGCCCTATTATCATTATGGATTTAAAAAAAGAAAGTAATTCTAAATAGATATTTAAATCTTCCTTATCCATTTCCTGCTCAGAAGTAAGACGAACTTTATCAGGACAATCAGAGTTTACCCTAAGGCAATTTATAAGTTCAATATTATTTTCAGGTTTATGCTTTTCCACAACATTCATTATATTACAATAAGTATTATACAAAGAATTGTTGCCACAAGGTAAATAATATTTGAAAAAGCTATTTAAAAACACACTTTGTGTTTCTTTTTTAATGTCTTTCACAACTTGATCTTCGCAGATACTATTTCGATATATATCTGGTTCGTCCAAAATAATCATATTTTTTATATGATCAGCCAATAGTGCAATTCTGTAGTTGTGAGAAACATCATATTGATTATTTGATACTTGAAGTAAATAGTCCATAAAAGTTTTGAAATTTATGAATTTTTTCTGTTTATCTTTAGGTATAGGGAAAATTGAAATCAAATCTGCTTCTACCATATTTTGTCCATCAAAAAAATCTCCTAAAATAGTTTCAGCTTTTACAGGTAAATATGGCATTATATTTAATTCAGAACTCAATGCAGAAGATATTTCATCCATAAATTCTAAATTCATTCCAGAAAGAGCAAAGATTTCTGCCAACTTTTTTTCGTTAAGTAAATCAAGATCGTCTATTTTCTCTACCTTGTTTAAGAAAGTTACTGCAGAGGACAATGCTATTTTTTTGTTTTTATGCAAATCGAATAACTCGGTCAGCAATACAGATTTAATTTTATCGGAAACATTATAGTGTTGTGTAGTATTACAGCCAAAAAAAGCCATAAAAACACATACCGTACTAATTTTAATTTTTTTAATCATAATTCGTGTAACGTAATACTGTTGCAAAATCAATTGTAGATGCCCAGGATTTTTTGATTCTGTAAAGTATGATCGATCTTATTCTACAGAATATTGTTTTATATGGGACATGTCGATCCTAAGATTAAAAATGATTTTCTGTCATTCAAAGAGATATTTGATATATTAAGCTTAAACTATAATATATTAAATAATACACCCATTAAAATATATTAAAAAAGGCATGTGTATAAAATATTTACAATATTAATCAATAAAATTAAACTTTAAATTTTAAATTTGATAAAATATACATAAATACGCATATCTAAGATGTAAAACGCAAAAAAAATTATTTAATGAAGAATATAACGTTAATAAGATTGGTAATATTGTATATCGCAATGTCGTGTACACAAAGTATACTATCCAGAATGGTATATAAAAGTAAGTTGCTTAATGATATTAAAGCTAACTGCTGTAAATATGAAAATAGTCTGGCTTATCGAGATATTAGATTGATAGCTGAGCCTACTTTAATTGATAACGAACCTGAATTGAAAGCTGTAGATCTTAACATTAACACATTATACGGATTGTTCAAAAAAAAATATCCCGATGATGAGATTGTTTCTTATATCGAAAAAAAATACTCAAAAGAACTATCCGATTATAAAGTTCATGAGTTGAATAATAAAATTTTAGAGATTTATGGAATGGCTAAATGTGCTGTCAAATGGTTTACTTTTTTTTCTTCTTCTATACCAAAGAATTTCCCTGAATATGATAAGAAAGCATGTCTTTTTCAAATAAAAGAATGGGCTGCACGATTAAAAACTATTTATGACGAAAAAAATTATGATTCAAAACTGAGATTATTGGATAGCCTGGTAAGGTATAATATTTCCTCTTATATGATATGTGAAGCATTTTCAATTATGAAATTTTTGGAGGGAGGAGCGTTTTGTTCTTGTGAAGAAAGATATCGAACTATTGAATGTTTTGGTATATGTACTGATGGATGCTTCTTCATTACAGAAAAAAATGTATTTTTGAAGAAATTTATTTGTAAAATTTATGCGATGTACAAATCTATTAATAAAAATTCTTTTTATGGTATAATAAAAAATTTACATAAAATTTATCGCAATAGATTTATGAAATTAGCTTTAGAAGAAGAAGTTATGAGTTGTGATGTTAAAAGTGAAAATATCGAACATGAAAATGGTGTTAATGAAAGCAATAAAGAAGAAAATATAAATGATAATAATCCAAATTTCAATGATCTAGCAAGTTGTCCTTTATATTATGCGTTTTTTAAGAGGTACTATACCGAAATAAGAAAATATGGTATTGCCGATCGCTTAAATTTGCATTCTCATCATAAAATATATAGGAAATTGATGTTTAAATTTTTATATACGTTGGGGTGTCAAAGGGATTTTAGAAAGCTAAAATTCGCTTTTAATCCCCCAGGTAAATATACGAAAACAAAAAAATTTTTAGATGATAATAACTTTCTTATATCACTAGAGTATTCCATGCTACCAAAAATTTTTGAAATGAATGCATGGGTAAAAAATACTTTTGAAAATAAAAATGTAAATCTAATTCAAAGTGAAGTCTATAAAATAGGCGGCATGATAGCAGCAATAGGTAATGATTTTATCAGTGATTTTTTTGAACCACTTGCTTATATCTGCGGTAATAATGCTTCTTTTTCAAAAAATTTAAATACGTATGCTAAAAATAGAGTTTTTGTAATAAAAAACATTTTACATAATATAGTATCTATTCAATGGGGTTACAATAAAATAGTTTATAAGAGATTATTAAAAATTCAACCTCAAAACAATGATAATTTTAAGGGTATACGTGTATCGTGGTGTGGACAAGGTATGAAAATATATACTAAAAAAATCCATTCCATTCAGCAGCTTATCGATGATTATAATCCACCAGTATTTCCAGATTTGACGGTACCCGAATTGAAAGTATCTATCTTGAATACTCCAAGACCTCTAATAACTAATAATAAACAAAGAAACAACAGACAACAAAAGAATAGTAATATACAGCAGAATGATAAATACACTAAGGTTAATATTCCTTATTTTGGTAAAAAAAAGAATAAAAGAAACAGCAAAAAGATAAAAAAAATGAAGCGCCTCAAAGAGCAGAAAAATCTTAAAAAAATAGGTTGTGAAAAAAAAGATGGTAGTCTTGCTTTTGAAGTATCTGAAAGTGGGATAAATAAGAAAAATGGAAATTTGTTCTCTTTATGCGAAAGTAAACTTGCCAAAGATACTTTAGAAAAACCCATTATTAATGCAAATAAAAATAATGTGAATTCGGAAAAGTATTTAGAAGATGCTAAAACTAATGATTCGGTTGTTTTTGTAGTAAAAAATCGCTTTGGTAAGGGAGGTTATAAAGGAGAAAAAAAGAAAAATAAAGGGAGTAAAAATAAAAAAGATTTTCCTAAAAAAGTGAATACATCTCTCCAATATGAAGCACAAGAAAATTATGAAAGTAGAAACTGGCATAATATTTCTAAAAATTTGCAGCTTAAATTGAAGAAAATGATGCAAAAAGGGAGTATGAAAGGATTGGAGCAGCACATAACTAATAATTGCTTGGAGAAAGAGCTCGAAGTTAATGAGACCTTGTTACTATCGTTAAAAAATGATCAAAAGTGTATAAATACAAAATTAGATAATCGATATTTATCATATATGAAAGGTTATTTTTGGAGTTATAAATGGATAATGAAATTTATCAGATCTACTTTGCTTACACATGAGCCGAGTCATATAGGTAAAAAAAATAAAAATATTGGTTTAAGCGCTTATAAAAATATCAAAAACTGCTTGAAAGAGTTGGGGCTTTCGCCACCCAAAGATATTAGCTAATCTATGTATACCCAAAGGGTATCATTTTGAATAAACATAGCATTGATAATCAGGCAGTTACGTATCATTTTAACTTCATTTTCAAATGTAATCAGTATATTATCTAAAAATCTCATTTTACAATAATTGACTTTTTTTGAACAAACCAGTAACTTGTCTACATGGTTGCTAAAATTTCTATAAAATTATTGACATGATTGAAAATAAATATATACAAGTAATATGTGGTAAATCTATAGTAATTATAATGCCTATAATATTGGTATTAATTGCTGGAAGAATATTGTTTTTTTCTCCAATAATGAAGTGGGAATATAAAAAATCGAGTTTTCCACCAGATCCATATGGTTTTTCTTTAGAAGACAGATTGCAATATGGGCCTATGTTTTTAGATTTTTTATATCATGGAAAAGATATTTGTTGCTTATCTAAATTAACATCATCCGACGGAAAAAAAATATTTAACAAAAGAGAACTTAAACATATGGAAGATGTAAAAAGTGTTATCAAAAAAATTGATTTAATGCGGGCCTTCGTTTTTATAATCTTTGCTTTTTTGTTATTGATTTTAATGAGAACAGGAAATTTTAAAATTTTGTTATCTAATCTTTTTAAGGGTGGGGTATTTACTATTTTTTTAATATTTCTTTTTGCGGTGCTTGGAGCCCTGTCTTTTGGAAAATTGTTTAATTATTTTCACGAACTTTTGGGTTTTACAGAAGGTACATGGAACTTTTACGAATCAGATGCTCTTATAAGACTGTTTCCTCTAAAATTTTGGTTTGATATGTTTATTCTCTTGGTTTCTATAGTATTTTTTGTCAGTGGGTTTATATCTTTAGTATCTTGGAAAATATTAAAATTGGGGTATAAATAAATCAAAAAGATGTAAATATACTCATCCCATATGGGATATTTTTTAATATACCCAAAGGGTATCATTTTGAATAAACATAACATTGATAATCAGGCAGTTAGGAAATGTGCACAAATAACTTGTTTTTGGTATTTATAAAATCATTGTTTTTATAGCAATACCTGTTAACAATAGGTACTAAACAGACAATTTATTTTGCACAATTCCTTACGCATTATTTTAACTTCATTTTCAAAGGTTATCAGTATACCAGTAAAACTATAGCAAAGCTATATGAAGATATAATACAAATCGTTGTTTATGATACTTTCCTGCAAGTTTTTGGAGAATTCTTCATCTGGAATGAGTATAGAGACTATAATCATTATCTTTAAAATTGTTTTTACAACGTTTTCTTTATTGATTTTTTCGAAAAAATCGAAGTTTTAACATCTATTTTTTATTCTTTTTGGTAAATGGTCCTTGTATAATAAGACCATCCATAATTATTTCATTTATACTTGGATTTATGAATCAATTACTCATAGATTATTCTCAGAAATATACTACAGAGGAGCCATTTATTTTAAAAAATCTTAGGGTGGAAACCATAAACAATTTCAAAGGGCATAACATGCTTTCTGGGCATTATCAAGGGCGACTGTTAAGTATGCTTTCTTGCTTATTGCAACCTCAATGTGTACTAGAAATTGGCACCTATACAGGATATTCGGCGCTATGTTTAGCAGAAGGGTTACATCCAAATGGTGTTTTACACACTATAGATAAGGATGTATCTTTGAAGAATTTTGTGGAAAAATTTTTCACCATAGCTGGAGTAAAAAATAAAATCATGTATCATATTGGTATTGCAAAAGAGGTTATACCAAACTTAAATCTAGAACAAATAGATCTTGTATTTATAGATGCAAACAAAAAAGATTATCCCTTATATTATGATTTAGTTTTCGATAAAGTTAGATCTGGAGGGCTAATAATTGTCGATAATGTATTATGGAAAGGGCAGGTGTTGGAAGAAAGTTGCGGTGGAATTGTTGCGAATATAAAAAAATTTAATAATAAAATTTTAGCAGATACGAGGGTAGAAAAAATCTTACTGCCTATTAGAGATGGACTATATTTAGTGAGAAAATTATAGTTAAATAATTTATGATATTCATTTATTAGATCTTGTATAAATTTAATATAATTTGTTTTAAAAAAAAAATGTAGCTAACATTATATGGTGTTTGTGTTTTTTCATTTTCTTTTCTAATATGTGTAAGGACGATTACTGTTTTTTAACGTCGTATTGCCAGACTTTAAGAAGTATTTTTAAATGAAGGCTGGTGAATTATAACTATAAAATATTATTAATATGAATAGTTTTAAATTTTATGGTTCAATTATCTTAGTTATGGTAATAACTGCTTTTTTGCCGAGTGTATCCACAGCTCAAGATATTGTATCTGCTTCAAGCAAAAATACTAAACTAATAAATGAAGGAGTGGTAACGGCAGTAACAGCACCTATTGTAATTGCGCCTGTGCCAGCAAACTCTATAATTAACCCGTATCATTATGGCTTTACTCTTTTTATTGGAGCCATAAGTAAGACTAGTTTTGGACACTCTAGTAGAAAAGCAGAAAAACAGATGAAATCTAAAATGATTACACTCGGGAAAGAAAAAGTACGTGAAGAAAGAAGTGGTGTTGATGCTGATGCTTATTTTGAAAATGATATTTTTTATGGTTTTTCTGGTTTTTTTATATACAAACCCACACCTTATGTAGCCATGTATGTAGATGGCGGAATTACTGTTTACTCTTTTTGCTTTAGTTCTAAAGAAAAAGAAGATATTATATTATATGGCCTATCTGATGAAAAAAGTTTTGATGATGGAGTAAAAGTTTATAATAAATTTCTCGAAAATTATTCAAAAAATGTAAAAAATCGAAATTATAGATATAAAATTATAGAGGCCAATGTTAGTGTAAATGCACGCTGGTATCCTGTGTGGATTCCAAAGTTTTATATACTTGCAGGACCTACATTCATTTTCAATGTATATAAAAAATTACATATATCTGATCAAAGTAGTAAAAAAAATGCCAATGTTAAAAAAACTAATATTGCGTTAAATTTTGGATTTGGGTGCGATTTGGATGTTATTTTTATAGAGTTATTTTGTGCTTACAACATGATAGATATGTTTACTGAAAGTACAAATGATATGAACTTTAAGGGTTATAATGTTTTTAAAATGGGAGGGTTACGTATAGGGGTAGATATAAGTAAGTTTATTTAGAGACCGTTGCAAAATGGATGGTCGACTTTAGTCGATATTTTGTGATTCACAAAATTAGTTTTGCAACAGTCTTATTTTAGTTTAGTTTAATTTTAAATAGTAGTAAAATGAGTATGAGTATTAATTTTTATGTTACTTTTTTAGTAATTTTACTGGCTGCAGTTTCTTGCGAGAAATGTGATAGGTGTAGTAGCTGTAAAGATAAAGGTGAAAAAAAAGATAAAGTTGTGATACAGCAAGAAACAGCTCCTAGTAGAGTATTAGAACTATCTAGTTTGACAAAGCTGAATGAAATATTAAAAAATGATAACGAGGGGGTTATGGTAGTGTTTTTATCGCTTGGTAATGAATGTCCATCGTGTGTTGAATACGATAAAGAATCTACTGAACGATTTTCTACATTTTCTGATTTGGTAAAAAAATACCCTTCAAAAGAATATCCTTCTTTTACTTTTTACAAGGTACTAATTACTGATACAAAGGATAGGAATGAGGTTAAAAAAACTGTACATGACAACCATCCTGCTAATAGATCTGGTAACGTGTATTTCCCTATTGTAGCAGTATATAAAAATGGAAAACTTCTTAAAATTACACAAGGAGAAGAAGAACGTAACAAACTATCAACTTTCATGGATACATTAAAAAATAAAGAAGCGCAAGGTTCTGTTAAGTAAAAATTTCCAAAAAAGAGGGTAGATTTGTGCTACCCGTATTTTCTGGTTTTGGAATATTTTTTCCATTTTATTTGATAAATCCCCTTTATATTCTATATGCTCATTACAAATGAAAAAATCCTCAAAAGCTTGCAAAGGGGTGTAGTATCATAAGCAACGATTTGCCTTATAATTTCAAATAGCTTTGCTATATACTCATTTCAATTCAAGAGAATTTTTGATTATTTGAAAATTACTATTTATCCTACTCTCTAGTATTTCTGGAATTATAGAAATAGTACTAGAGGGAAAATTATCTATACCCAGTATAGATGAAGTTATTTGAGATATCGTTGTTTTTGATACTGTACTCTAGTTTTTAGAAACATCTTCAAATGGAAGCAGTATATCGCCGATCGTAATTCTTTAGAAGTTTTATAATATTTATTACTTCGCACATATTTATATCCAAAGGGTATCATTTTGAATAAACATAACATTGATAATCAGGCAGTTACGTATCATTTTAACTTCAATTTTAAATGTAATCAGTATATTATTCCATAGAATAACTTTTAGTTTATCCTTTACTTATTTAACATATCCAAAAGATTTTTTATTCTTCACTTGGAAGTGGTATAGTTTTATATTAAATCATTAAATCTATGGTTTTTGTTTTGCTGTTTTATAAGATTAACAAAGATGTTATCCATTTTATTATCTATTTCTAGTTCTTTACAAAAAGCCATAAACTGTTTTTTAAAATTACTAATTAAGAAATTTTTATTTTTAAAAGTTTCTCTTTGAGTCCATTGTTCCCAAAAGATTTTATGAAATTTTATTTCCGAGACATTATCTCCATTTGCTAATTTTTTAGAAAAAATATTTAAACTCAATAGTAAAACAAGTGGTATGCCTAATATTTTTTCTAATCCAGTAATATTACTAAATTTCTTTTTATAATACTTGAAGCTATATTCTTTATCTAATTCTAAGTTTATAAACTTATTCATATAATTGCAAATTTGGTTATGATCAAAAGGTTTCAAATTAAGTTCTATAAAAAAATTATCATATTTTGGAAATATCTTTTTTTTAATATTTATGTTTTCCAAATAAGAATTTCGGCAAGTAATAATAAATTTGGTATTTTTCCCATTCCATTTTTCTAATCCATATTTTTTATAAAAATTTTCATTCATTTTATTGCAGCCATCCAAAATTATCAAAAAGCTCTCCTTTCCTTTTTTAGAGCTTTGTCGCATACTATTAATGACATTTATGCCAAATCCCTTTAACAATAGCTCTTCGGATATTACATTATTAGAGTTATAGCCTTTGTCTATTTTGTCTAGAGAAACAAGGATAGGTATGAATTTTATATTGTATTTTGAGTCTTTCCAATAATCCTTGCATATTTTTTGAGTTAAATAACATGCATAAGAACTTTTCCCTAAACCAGCATTTCCTCTTAATAATAAAAAAGATTTTTTTTTGTTATTATAAATAAATTCGATTACTTGCTTATGCAAAAGTTGATTATTAGTACAATATGGATAAAGGTATAGCTTTTTTTGATAAACATCGTCATTGGAAGTTATACAATCTAGATATAGTAGGCGTACGTGTAATTGTTGATTATTTTGTAAATATTGTATAGTGCTATAAATTTGACTTTTTATCTCTTGTGAATGATTACACATATTACTATGTTCTAGCATTTGCATGATTTTTTTCTGTATTATATCTATTTTTCCTTTGTTTTTTGTCCAATTTCTTAATAATCGTTGAATAGATGGATGGACTACTATTTTTCTTTTACTTTTTTCTTTTATTTCTAAATCTTTTTTTTCTTCTAAAAAACTTTCCATATCAAATCTTCCCTGCATGGTAAGTGATACAGATCTACTAGGGTCATTCATGATATTTTCAATAGAAATAAGCCCATATTTATCTAAAATATTTAATTTTTCAGATAAATAAGAATCCCAATCAAAGTTTATATTTTTTAGTTTACTAGTTCTTCTTTTGAATTCTTTTAATGAAGCAAATTTAGGATGTTTACTTTCAAAAAAGTATTGGAAAGGTTCTTTTAAATACCCTAATATTTGTATCACATCTATAAGTTGACTCATGTTTTTTGTATTTCTCAATTCATTCATAATTAATTGAAAAATAATACTTCTTGAATTAATTTTTTCCTCGTCTATTGTTTCTGCGAAAAAAGAAGACGAAAGGTTCACATCTTCTTTTTCTTTTTTATTTTCTAAAATACACTGATCTGTTGTGAAACTGTTTCTAAAACCTGGTGACATAGTATTATAAATCATCTTTGATGTATTAACTTCAGAGGTAGTATTACGCATTGTCGTTTTACTTTTGAGTTTATTTTTTTCCACTAATAAATTATTAAAAAAAGTTAAAAATGGTGTTAACTTCAGATTAAGAGGCCCTGATACTTGTTGTTTAATACATAAACCTACCAGATTGATAAAAATGGGTAAACATCCAATTTCTTTAATAATTTTTTTAGCTGATTTCATCTCAAACTCATTACAAGGGTTATGAAAACTAGTAAGAAGTTCAAGTGATTCCTGCTTAGTCCATTCATCTATATAAATAGTTTCTCCAAGTTTGTTCCAAGATTCATTTATATTTTGCGATGTCACTAAAATATCACCTCCCTTCTCTGGTATAAAATGATTAATACTTTTTATATTTTCTGCATTATCAATAATCAAAAGCCAGTCTGGATGATTATTTAATTTTTCTTTTAAAAAAAATAATCGCTCCATGTCACTAGGTAAATAACTGTATTGTCGATAATCTAATGCATTACAGATCTCAACTATACTATTTTTGATATAATTTTCTCTTTCCCCATCAATCTTCCAAATATGTTTATATCTTTTCTTTAAAGTTTGGATAGCATAGATATTAGAAAGCGTGGTTTTTCCAGTTCCTTCTAATCCCAATAATACGCATATTTTTCTGTTTTTATTTACTTTGTCATCATTTGTTTTCTTTTCATCGTAATTATTTTTTTTGTTATTTTTGAATTTTTCTACTATCAGATTTATATATTTTTTCCAAAAAAAGATATTTTTATTTTCAAAATATTGCTTTTCAGACAATATATTTAAGTTATTTTTTCCAAATGGTATAGCTTTAGCAATAAATATTTTTTGTTCTGAAGTATATGGAGATTCTGGTATTTTGTTTAAATTTTTACTTGATTTGAGTTTTGAAGGAAATCTGGAGAATTTATCGGTTTGATAAGCTTGAGGTGATAGGGGATATCGATAAGATTTAGGCTGTTGATAAGGTTGAGGAGATTGAGGCTGCTGATAAGATTGAGGAGATTGGGGATATCGGTAAGATTGAGGCTGTTGAGGAGATTGAGGCTGCTGATAAGATTGAGGAGATTGGGGATATCGATAAGATTGAGGACGTCGATAAGATTGAGGCTGCTGATAAGGTTGAGGAGATTGAGGATACTTTGGAGACTGGGAGGATAATCGTGAATATTCAGGGATTGGAATGTTAAAATATGGATATTTATAAAATTCCGGAAAACATTCTTTTTCCTTCTCTTCCGGAGAAGTTTCCGGTAAATCATATCTTAGATGCTCATTCTCTATACTATTATCGTTGTAGTAATATGTATTATACTTTTGGCTTTGTCTATTAGTTATAGGAAAATGTGTTTCGGCGTATATTAATTTTTGAACGTCTCTTAATTTATTAAAAATATTATCTTGTTGTTGTTCTTCTTCTTCTTCTAGATCATTGAAGGCATCACCATGTTCTGTTGTTAATGAAGAATTATATACCCTCTCCAAGGATTTGCTCTTATTCCTGGATGTTAAATTTGGACGTTCTAAGAGAGGGATATCTTGTAAAGCAAAGTGTTCTAAAGGATAAGGATAAGGATAAGGATAAGGATTTGAAGTTTCTGTGTTGTTTCTTCTATGTGTCAATTCTTTGTTTGTAAAAACATTCGGTACTATTTCATTCATGGATAAAGATTTAGCTAGATAGGACCTGCTCCTTTTCGATTGCTTAACAGATACATTTAACGAGGGGCTTCTAGGAGAACCTAATGATGGATTTATAGGTTCGCTTAACATTGTTGGGCTCATGCCTACATTTAATGATGGACTATTTGTGTTACTATATACGTTTATCTGATTATATGTATATTGTTGATTCCCTGAATTTGATTTTTTTTTAATTAAAGTACTATTATGCATCGTTTGGTTTCTTTTACTATATGGATGATTTTTTTTAGATTTTTGCTTATGTTTTGTATAACAAGGATCAAAAGATATTGATTTTTCTAATGGCTGTGCAGTTCGTTTTTGTAGTGGCTTATTATAAAACTTTATCAATTGGCTGTTACCTATTAATGACGGACTCTTTGGACTATCAGGTGTGTTTAATAAGGCTATAGAGGTATTAGATCGGGTATTTAATGGGCTGTTGGGCATATTTGGCAACGGCTCCCTTGGACTATTAGGGGCGCTTTTTGAATGATTTATATACCCCATACTTTCTAAACCATAAGTTTTATTTATTTTTTGTGGCGAAGAAAATTGGTTACTGGTATTATTATTTGAATATTTAGTCTTGCCACGTAGTCTGCCATTGATAAAAGATTCCGAATCAGGTTTGAAATCATTATTTGATGGCATCATATTTTTTGAGTTTGAGCTTTCATTACATGAATATGATATGTAAATCATTGATAATATTAATACTTTTCCCATAATGTAATTATATACAGTCCAGTGCTAATTCAATAAAAATTAGCATCTGGTTAAAAAATTAAATATTCTTCATTACCACACTATCCAAAAAACAAACTTTAAATAGGGTATTCTTGAGATTAAACAATATCATTTATTGAATACAGCAGCCACAACAGGCCTTATCTTGCTGATTCTTTAATTCTTCTTCATTTGTCATTTTAAACATATTGTCTTCAATTTCGTCTATGCTGTTAGGGGTATTTAAGTCAATTTTATTGGAATCAATTTCTTTTTCTAAACATGATATTTGTGTCATACAATAAATACCAATCTCTGGAGAACGATGTGTGTTTTTTCTTTTAAATCTTTTTTGTTTTGGATCTTCCCTTTGTTTTTTTTCCTTTAATATCTCGTTTTTACTAATTACCACTCTGCCTCTTTCTCTAGTGTTAATATTATTCATATTTTTAAAGAAATTTGAAATTTGCAATCTCGTATTCTTCTTATTTTTATCATTTTCTGACACCTGTATCTTGCTTATTGCTGATCTTCTTTTATCATTTTTGAAAAAACCTTTAGTTGGTTGTTTTAGTGTTAGATTTTGGAAATTGCTTAAAGGGCTAAAATAGTTCTTGGCACCGACACTAGTTGATTTAGAATTTGGCCTCTTTTCTTTGTTTTTCTTTTTTTCTTCATTATAATTATTTTCAGTAATGCCAATTCTTCTTTTCCTTTCTTTTCTTTCGTCAGATACTGCATTTTTTCTAAAAACTTCGTATCTATTTTTTACAATAGGAGCTCCAAGATTACTAGACTCACTTTTGCTTTCGCATCTTTCTCTTTCTAGATACTCATCAATACAATCTGTTTGGCTATTTATATAACTCATATTCGCATTTAGCATATTAATGTCATTCGAAATATTAGATAAATTAGACACCATTGCTTCATGTTTATATTTTTTATTTGGTTTTTTTTTAAAATTTATCGGCAAAACAACACTATCGAGACTTTCGATGCTACTCATACTTTGGGTGCTAAATGAATTAAGCTTTATATGGCTGTATGCAATGTTGGAATTAAGATTGGAGTCTAAGTCAATCTTAATAGAGTTTTGAGGTTGTTTTATAGTTTTTGAAAGCATATTTTTATCTGATAGAGCACCTTTACAATTAAAAACACCCAATCCAAAAACAACAACTACTTTTAGATACAAATAAATGGTTGCATCTCTGTTAATATTTCTTTTATACCACATGGAAATTAAATATCATAATTTGACTACAATAAGCCTATATTGCAATATAATAATATTATCGTCATATAAAAACAGTTATTGCGAGAGTTTGTAAATGCCAAATATAGATTTTATTAACATCTAGCGTTGGTATATTATACTGATTACATTTGAAATTGAAGTTAAAATAATGCGTAACTGACTGATTATCAATGTTATGTTTATTCAAAATTATACCCTTTGGGTATATTGTATTACTTTTAAGGGTGTTTAGTTGTATTTTAGTAATTTGTTGGAAATATATAGTGATCTACCAAGTGCAAGTATACTCGTTATCAATTAAGAGTCTTTCAAATTATTGAAAAAAGTATCATAAACTACGATTTGTCTAGTAACTTCGAATAAGAAAATAAACTTCATAATTGATTGGAGTAGAATTTCAAAAAAATTAGAAAAATACTATAGCAAAGGATCTAACATTTGCGGCAGAAAAGCGTATCCTCCACTGCTGTTATTTAAAA
>PJEL010002653.1_pt1 | contig 16143 bp, 11 predicted proteins | sample 1853271 | NCBI WGS metagenome assembly PJEL01 (sample SAMN08108733, study PRJNA415343) | Invertebrate metagenome, whole genome shotgun sequencing project. | host: Globobulimina | place: Sweden: Gullmar Fjord | collected 2015-08
GGAACGGGTAAAGAACTGCTGGCTAAATTCATTCACAATCATTCAGATCGGGCAGAACGCCCTTTTGTGGCTATCAACTGTGCGGCGTTGCCGGAAAACCTGCTGGAAAGTGAACTGTTCGGGCATAAAAAGGGCGCTTTTACAGGAGCGATTCACGAACACCGCGGAAAATTCGAACAGGCGAATGGCGGTACCATTCTGCTGGACGAGATCAGTGAAATGCCACTTTCACTTCAGGCCAAACTGCTGAGGGTGCTTCAGGAGTATACGGTCGACCGAGTCGGCGGCACAGAGACGATAGATGTAGATGTACGCGTGATTGCGACAACTAACAGAGTGCTATTGGAATGTGTTGAAAACCAGACCTTCCGTGAAGATCTTTATTTCCGGCTGAATGTGATCCCGATGGTACTGCCGCCTCTGAGAGAACGCAAGGGGGATGTGACCATCCTGGCCGGATATTTTGCAGCAAAATATGCGCGGATCAATAATAAATCCAAGCCTGAACTTCACGAAGATGTGATAAAGGTGCTGAAAAATTATAGTTGGCGTGGCAATATTCGCGAACTTGAAAATATTATGGAACGGGCGGTTCTTCTCTGTAATGGCGAAATTGTTACGGTCAACAATCTGCTGATGGCTCCTGTTTCTATCCAGAAAGCGGTTTTAGCCAACAAGAATGAACCGGTCAAAAGTGAAAAAAGTGCGACTGGAGGCGATGATACAGAAAGTAGTGGGGATGATCCCATGACCTTGGAACTCGAGGTGGGGATCTCAATGGCTGAAGCAGAGAAGAAATTGATATTTGAAACCCTCAAGAAGACAAAAGGAAACCGAACACGAGCTGCGGAAATTCTGGGAATCAGTATTCGCACGCTGCGTAATAAACTAAATGAATATAAGGAGTCCGGGGAAACCATGGATTTATGATCAGGCTAGCGTCTGAATCTTGAGATGATAGGACAGAGTATCAGGTCTAAGCGAAAACCTGAAATCTTAGGTTGTACTGGCAGAGTGGTTAAATAACGAGTAACCCCAAAGAAGGCTTTTTATTCAGAGTCCGTTCAGGGATTGTTAAAAAATAACTTCACTTAATCTGTTTGCATAGGGATCGTTAAAAAATAACTTCACATAATCTGTTAGCAAAAGTCCTAAAAGCTGGACATTTTGCAAACAGAACGTGCGAGCAACGTGTTTCCTTTTCACCTATGGGAAACACTTGACTAATTTATTAGCCGACCCTGAAGTACCAAAAGCATTGGACATTTTGCAAACAGAATGTGCGAGCAACGTGTTTCCTTTTCACCTATGGGAAACACTTGCCTAATTTATTAGCCGATCCTTAGATCTTCTTAATGCCTTTGATGAAGGTTTTGATCACCTTTTCCACCGTTTTAACTTCATCACTGCTCATCCTTTCCAACTCAGGAAAAGCGATTACTTGCCTCTCTTTCAGGATCTCGTTTTGTGATTTTAAAGCGTCAATGGTCTTTGACTGTGCTTCAATAGTTGTTTTCAGCGCTTGAACAATGTCACTGTCTTCACTCTTGATTTTCAGTTGATGAGCCCCCTTGGGTGTTCTTTTAACGCTGGTCTGTATGTGATTGTTTTTCCAAAGTGAGAAATAGGTATTAACAGAGGCCGGCTTGGTTTCAGAGAACACCTCTCTCAGCTGCAGGAGATCGGTTTTCGGGTTTGTATCCATGTAATCCGTGATCCGCTGCTTCAGGCTTTCTTTCCGCTGTGGGGTGTGCTCTTTACGCCATTGATCCAGATAATTGCTGACAGTTTTCTTATTGGATTGAGGGAAGGCTTTTTCGATTCTGCCTAACGTGGTTTGGGGATTCTGTTCCAGAAAATCGAAGACATTTTGCCTTAAACTGTGAGATTCTTCACTGGCGCTGCTGGATGGTTGCTCTTTTTTCCAAAGGTTGCGTGTACTGCTCAGAAGTTTTTTATCGATGTCTGGAAAAACGATGCTGAGTTCTTTAGGAGTCGCTTTTGGAGATTTGGTCAGGTATTTAATAATCTTTTTCTTGAGATTGGCCGTATTCCGCGAATGCTTTTTAATGACATCCTGGCGTTCAAGTTTGAATTCTGTACGGCCTCTTTTCAGAGTTCTTTCGCTGAATCCCTTCAACTCTTCCAGATTCCCCAGAAAACTGGGAGTGAGCTCGAAAAAGTCTCTGCCCTTTTTAATATATTTTTCAATAACTTCTTTTACTTGATCCTTTTTATGCATGGTAATTTCCATAGTTTCGATTAGCGACGTTTACTTAATATGACTCTGACAGAAGACGTTTACGCTGTTTGTTGACCTGATCCAGGTTGAGCTGTGATAATGAATTTGCTAGAATAAAATAATGATGCAAACGGCCTGAATGAAGAATAAAATTTCTGGCCTCAATATCCTCGAGCCGAGCTGTCGGTTCGGAATAATGCATCGACTAATATTATAAAAGTATTTTTTTCATTATTTGTCAACTAAAACTTGGCCTGTTTTTGAAAAAAGTTGTCCAAAATCTGATCGATTTCAACCTTATCTCTTGCAACCACCTGACCGTCAATGCAAGTATAACCCTATAAGGCCCTTTGTCAATAATTTGGCTCTTTATGGGATTGACTGCATTGTGAAAAACAGCTAGCAAAGGATCGGCTAATAAATTAGGCAAGTGTTTCCCATGGGTGAAAAGGAAACGCGTTGCTCGCATATTCTGTTTGCAAAATGTCCGGCGTTTAGGACTTTTGCAAACAGATTATATGAAGTTATTTACTAACGATCCCAAAGGATCGGCTAATAAATTAGGCAAGTGTTTCCCATGGGTGAAAAGGAAACGCGTTGCTCGCACATTCTATCTGTAAAATGTCCATCTTTAAGGACTTCAGGGTCGGCTCAAAAATTTTGTGAAGGTATTTTTTAACGCTCTCTAAATGTCATGTAAAATGAAAAAAGAAACTTCTGTCCTCGTTGCCATGAGCGGTGGTGTTGACAGCTCACTGGCTGCCAAGATATTGAAGGATGAGGGATTTGCTGTCTCCGGCATGATTCTTCGCCTCTGGGGTGATGAGGAGAATCTGGCGCAAAAAGCAAAAATGGAAGAGGCCATCTCCGACGCCGCAAAAATGGCAGAGTTCATTGATATCCCTCTGGAAGTTAGGGATTTCAGGAAAGAGTTCAAGGAGATCGTCGTCGATTATTTTGTCTCGGCCTATGAGCGGGCAACAACGCCTAATCCCTGTCCAGTTTGCAATAACCGGATCAAGTTCGGTTTAATGATGGAGGAGATGGTAAAATCCGGTACCGACTTTCTAGCCACCGGGCATTATGCCAGAATCAAAAAGACCGGGTCCGAGTATACTTTACAAAAAGGGGTGGACGAGAGCAAAGATCAGAGCTATTTTCTGTATCGGTTGGGCCAGCAGCAGCTGTCCCGCTTACTGTTTCCACTGGGGGGCCTGTTGAAAACCCAGGTCAGGGAAAAGGCGGCAGCCTTTGACCTTCCGACGAAAAACCGGCCGGAGAGCCAGGACCTCTGCTTTGTGGGAGATGACGACTACCGTCGGTTTATAGCGGATCACTCGGATATGAAATTTGAAAAGGGGCCGATCGTTGATAAAGACGGAAAACAGCTGGGGCTTCATACCGGCCTTCCCTGTTATACCATTGGGCAGCGTAAAGGATTGGGCGTTTCCGCCGGTGAGCCGTTGTATGTGATCGGGATGGAGCCCGATACCAATATACTGATGGTGGGGAATAAAACTCAACGATTGAAAAATGAATTGACTGCCTCTGATGTGAACTTCATCAACGGTCTACCGTTGACCGAGCCAACAACAGTCACGCTTAAAATTCGCCTTGCAGCTAAAGGAGTGGCGGCACTTTTGACCCCTCTGGCGGATAACCGGGTCCATTTGAAAAGCGAATCAGCGCTGAATGACGTTGCACCTGGACAATCGGCGGTATTTTACCAAGGGGAAACACTGCTTGGTGGTGGAACAATCGAATCATAAACAGATTAAATGGGACATGTGATGACATCAAGTTTGACTCATAAAAAAGATATTTTAATTGACAAAAAAAATAGAAAAATCCGCTTTTCTTCGTTTATTCCTCAGAAGACAAAGATGCAGCTTGTAATTATCCACGGGTTTGCGGAGCATAAGCGGTGTTACTACGCTGTTGCTGAAGATCTTTGTAAAAAAGGGATCGCGGTTCATCTGATGGATCTTCCGGGGCATGGCCTCTCAGACGGTCCCCGAGGGCATATTGACGATTTTCAGGACTATCTGGACGATGTTCATCTCTTTTTTCACTCCTACCCTCATTTTCTAAAGACCAAACCTGTCTTTCTGCTGGGGCATTCCCTGGGCGGATTGATTGCAACCCAATACTGTCTCCAGCATAAGCCTAAAATCAAGGGATTGATTCTCTCCTCACCGCTGACCGGTTTTTGTTCAGTGACATCTGTCCTAACGACTCTGCTGGCAAAATTCATCGCCCGTAAAAATCCGGCCTATCTCATTCCAAAGCCGTCGGGTGTCACTTCTCTCTCCAGAGATCCCAAAAAATGGGAGCAGTATCGAAACGACCCTTATCGCTTGCGAACGATTTCGCCTCATTTGTTCCTGTCGATGAGGCATCAGTTCCACCAGCTCCAAAGCCGGGCTTCTGAATTGAATTTACCCCTGCTGGTATTCTATACGGCAAAAGATCAGGTAGTTTCAGTGGCGGCGATCGCTCGTTTTTTTGCTAATGTTAGCAGTCGGGATAAAACTTCTGTGGTGTTCACAGAAGCGATGCACGAGTTGTTTCAGGAAGTGGAACAGAAAGAAGTGCAGGAGAAAATGTGGGTCTGGATGAACGAACGTTTGTGAGATAACCGACATCATGATGCCACCATCTGAAAGAATCGCTTTTTTTATCTCCCCCCATGGCTTTGGGCATGCTGCCAGGTCCGCTGCAGTTATTTCGGCTCTGCAGAAACGAAATCCCTCGTTGCATGTCGATCTTTATGCCCGAACGCCGTCCTGGTTTTTTAAAGATTCGCTGGAAGGCTCTTATGAGTATCATGAGCTGATGACAGATGTGGGGCTGGCGCAGAAAAACCCGCTTGAAGTAGATCTTCCTGAAACCCTCAAACGCCTGGATGCGTTTCTGCCTTTTTCTGAAAATCTGATAGGCAGTCTGGGCCAGCAGTTGAAGCAGAACCGTGTGCAGTTGGTCGTCTGTGATATTTCACCGTTGGGCCTTGCAGTTGCGGAGCGGGCTGGGATAACCTCTGTGCTGCTTGAAAACTTTACCTGGGATTGGATTTATCAGGGATACCCGGCACTGAATTCGTCATTGGCAACTCATACGGAAATGTTGAAGACCATTTTTGCAAAGGCCCGTTTTCGAATCCAGGTACAACCAAACTGCTTTTTGCAACCATCAGATTTGACGACTGAACCGGTGAGTCGGACACCGAATGTATCAAGGCAGTCAACAAGGAGGCAGTTGAAAATCCCGGATCAAAAAAAACTGGTCCTGATCACCATGGGCGGCATTCCTGATGCCTACCGCTCCCTGGGCCTACTCCAAAAATTTGAAAACTGCTGCTTTCTGGTTCCCGGCCCTAATCGTGAAATAGAAGTGAATGGCAACCTGACATTGCTGCCTTTTCACTCAAAGTTTTATCATCCGGACCTGGTTCAGGCTGCAGATGTGGTGATAGGGAAGGTCGGGTACAGTACTCTGGCAGAAGTATACCACGCCGGAAAACCTTTTGGATTTTTCACCCGTCCTGGATTCAGGGAGTCGGATGTTTTGTCTGCCTTTATCCTGAATAAGATGCATGGTATTGAACTGCTGCATAATGAATATGAAGATGGCAGCTGGACCAGGCGGCTACCCGATCTGTTGGAACTGCCCATCATAAAGCGGAACGAAGGAAATGGCGCGGATTGTGTGGCGGCATTTTTAGGGGATCTGATCCGTCAAAGGGAGATAACGCCATGAAAAAGAGTCTAACAAGTGCTATCTTGCTGGCGGCCCTTTCCGGATTACTGTTATTCTTGTCATTTCCGGGATACAACTATTTTCTGTTGGAGTGGATATCCTTTGTGCCGCTGCTTTATGCTCTGGAGGGCAAGTCTACTTACCATGCCTACCTGCTGGGAACTGTCACCGGAGCTGTGGCTGTTTTAGGCGGTTTTCACTGGACCGCCAATGTGGCAGTTTCGGGAATGGGTCTTACGTTCCCTTTTAATCAGGTTTTTGCTGTTGCATACGCTATTGTGACAGGTCAGGTTTTTGCCATCAGCACGCTGCTTTTTCAATGGTGCCGGCAGCGACGTGGCCTGAATGAACTGTTGCTGTTTCCAGTTATCCTGGTGACAGTTTTCTCTCTTTTCCCCATCCTGTTCATTTTTAAGCTTGGTGACGGGCAGAGTTATTTCCTTCCAGCTATTCAGGCGATTGAATTTACGGGGATTTATGGTCTTGACTTTATCCTGGGATTGGTCAATATTTTAATCTACCGGCTGATACAGCCGGGAGTGACAGTCCGGTTTAACTGGGTCTGGTCAGGCTGCCTGCTGATTCCGTTGCTCTGGTTCGCATACGGGGCGTTCTCCCTTCAACAATGGGATGCCAGAATTCATGGTTGGGAAACAAAACGGATCGGCCTGATTCAGCCAAATCGTAAGGCCAGTTTAAAAAGGCCCCAACCGGAAAAGGGGTTCAGTCGACGGTATCCAGTGGAGATGAAGCTTAGTCAAAAAGCTGCCGCCGAAGGAGCTGAGATTATTGTCTGGCCTGAAGGACATTTTTTCGGCGTAACTTTCTGGAAAGATATCAGGCAAGCGTTCCAGAAGCAGATTCAGAAAATGGGGATTCCCCTGGTGATTTTTGATTCGACCATCACTTTCAAAGAGGGCGAAAAAAGGTTTCACAACAGTTCGCTTCTTCTGGATCGCAATGGACAACAGAGCGGAATTTACAATAAAATAAAGCTGGTGCCATTTGGAGAGTACACCCCACTGATTGGGCGCAGTGAACTCCTGAAACGGTTTATGGGCGATTTTCTTGATGCGCTGACACCGGGGACAAAGTATGTCACCTTTGAGACTGCTGGTTTGCGGATTGTCCCGGCTATCTGCTATGAGCCGCTTTTTCCAGAGTTTGTAGCAGACGCGATCGGCGAGGATGGTCAGGGAAAACTGCTGCTCGTTCAGTCCCAGGACGGATGGTATGGGGAGAGCAGTCAGCCGGAACAGCATATGGTGGAAACAGTTCTCAGAGCAGTTGAGAACAGAGTCCCCCTGGTGCATGTCATCAACAACGGCAGTTCGGCTGCCGTTCTGCCCAGCGGGCGTTACCAGTTTCGTTCCCCTCCCTTCGTTCGAGGTGCCTGGGTTGTGGATCTGCCCTATCACCCCAAAAGCGGGGGCAGTTTTTACTCAAGGCATCCCCTGATTTTTATCTCTCTGATGAGAGTACTTTTTATCGCCTCTCTTGTCATGGGAGTTAGGAAAAAACGGAATTGACCTGAAAGCATCATGCAAAATTCACAGTTTATTTTTTCAAAAATACCCTCAGTCCAGGACATAGATACGTACCTGTCCGAGCAGAATATGAAGTACGGCAAAGAGGTTCGTAATCAGATTCAGACGTTGCTGTTTGAAATTCGCCAGGATATCGAATGGCTGTCGGCAGAGGGCACCACTCGGGATTCTATTCTGTTGTTGATAAAAAACCGTCTCGAACAGAACCGGCAGGAGTTGATTCCCTTGATCAATGGAACCGGCGCGATTATTCATACGAACTTGGGCCGGTCGGTGTTTTCCCGGGAGGTTTTTCAAGAAGTGATCGACATCGCCACCTCATATACCAACCTGGAATTCTCACTGGAAAGCGGAAAGCGGGGTGCCCGTCTCAGTAACGTGGGCAATCTGCTGAAAACCCTGACGGGTGCTGAGGAGGCGGTTATTGTCAATAACAACGCCGCTGCCGTTCTTTTGACGTTGATTGCATTTGCAGCGGGGAAAGAGGTGATTATTTCCCGGGGAGAGTTGGTGGAGATCGGTGGGTCATTTCGTATTCCTGAGGTGATCAGTGTCTCAGGTGCGACCCTGAAGGAGGTGGGAGCTACAAATCGGACCCATCTGTCCGATTATGAAAATGCGATTGACGACGAGACTGCCATGTTATTGAAGGTCCATACATCGAATTACCAGGTTCTGGGATTTACTGAATCTGTTCCAACCCCAGCACTGGTGCAACTGGCTAAAAAAACGGGAACGATTCTGGTGGAAGATCTGGGCAGTGGTGCCCTGACCCCTTTCACCCATCCGCAGTTGAATACCGAACCGCTGGTGACGCAGATCGTTAAAGATGGAATTGATATTGTGACTTTCAGCGGCGACAAACTGCTGGGAGGTCCCCAGGCTGGAATTATCGTAGGGAAAAAGAAATATCTGGACAAGATTCGCAAGCACCCCCTTTATCGGGCCTTGCGTTGCGACAAACTGACCATGCTCCTGCTGGAAAAAACCCTGGTTGCATATTCAAAAAACGAACATCAGAACCAGGTGCCTACCCAGAGAATGCTGAATGAAGGAGAAGGCCAGGTTAAGCTCAGAGCTGAGAAGATCCTGTCCGACCTCAATCCCAATACGTTTAAACTCATCAAATGTGAGTCTACGCCTGGTGGAGGCTCCCTGCCAGGAAGAGCGATCGCTTCCTGGGGGGTGTCGATCGATAAGCCCGGGATTACCGAAAATCAGATCCTCGATCAGCTGCGTGCCTCTAACCCACCAGTCATCGCCAGAATCCATGAAGGTGCGGTCATTCTGGACTGTCGCACGGTCTTGCCTTATCAGATCGGGTTACTGAAAAATGTGTTGCGGGAGTTGTAAAGCAAACCATTGAGTTGCCCGACTTTTTTATTGCGAGACTGGATTTCGATTTCTCAATATTTAACAGACGTATCGTCACACCTGTCACCCCGGATACCCAGTCAAGCTGAGTACAGGCCCGATCCGGGGTCTAGTGCTATTTCAATGCATTACGCCATGGATGCCGGATCAGGTCCGGCATGACAAAGCTTAATATTTGGATTTTTGCTAATTTTGATACAGTCTGTATGCCAGGAATGACGGGTGACCCGGGGTGGGGATCTACACTAATACTCGGGCTTTGTTCTCAACTTCGGATATAACTTTAGCGTATTTTCGGTAACGATTTCCAGGATTTCCTTTTTATCGCAATTCTTAATTTCTGCAATAGCGTTCAGAGCGATGGTGATATTGGCCGGTTCGTTTCTGGCTTCAGGCTCTGCACCAAGAACGGGGCTGTCTGTTTCCAGGAGCAGGGCGCTGAGTGGAAGTTTATGCACCAGTTTCTGTTTCTGTGTGGAACGGACAATAGAAGGGGGAATGGAAAAATAATAACCCGCCTCGACTGCCGGCAGCGCCGATGAGGCTTTTCCATCAAAAGCGTGGAGCTGAACTGCCCGTGCATTGTTCTCGAGCAGCATTTCAATTACTTTCTTACCTGCTGAACGGGAATGGATATTCAGTGGCAGATCCATCTCTTTCGAGAGATCAATAAATGATTTGAAAATCTCGCGCTGAATCTCCCGCTCCCTCTCTTCCTTTACTACCCAGTAATCCAGGCCGACCTCACCGATGGCAACCAGTTTTTCAAAATTTTTATCGATTAAAGCCCTGATTTGTGCCGCTTCTTCCAGATCCAGGTTGGCCGGGTAAAGCCCCGCGGCAGGAAACAGTTCCGGATGGATTTCTGCCAGCTTCAGGTTGTAATGGATATCAGCAACGGTTTCACTGACGGATATTACATGCGTCAAGCCAGCCTGACGTGCCTTTGCCAAGACCAATGCTCGATCATTGTTGAATATCGGGTCACAGAGGTGGGTATGAGTATCAATCATGTTCAGGTTGTTTTATTAGCATATGAAATACTGTTCCTTCCACTCAGGTGAGACGATACAATCGCTGAATATTGACTGTTTTTTACATGTTAGCATAACACAGCCTAAAGGTTTATTCAATTAAGATTATCGGTCATATTTTCAGATAACCTGCCTCTGCACCACAAGAAATTCAGAAAATTATCGTTGCCCTTTGTCTAGCTGGATTTTATCTGGTATTCAACAGAAAATTTCTGTCAGTGCCTACGACGAGCAGCTGGTTGAAATGAGCGGACCGGTTTAACATTTGCCTTAAGAGTCTTCAATTTCTGGTCTGTCGGATTCGGTTTTTATATTTTTCAGACGTAAAGCACTGTAACTATAGCTATAGACAAATTTGATTGAATTAGATTCAGTTTTAGAATGAAATTTTTTTATTTTTAGACTATTGTAGTATTTCGAAATCAGGTTTTAAAACAGTTTTTGTTGGTTGGTCGAAATCGACCCGGGAATGCTAAGCACATCTATTTTACTGAAAAAGTCCTGATAACCTCATCTATCCAGGAAAGGAAACAATATGGAAACACAAACAGAAAACAGAACCTATCAAAAATACTTCACTAAACAACACGATCTGCTTCGCAAAGCAGTGAGGGATTTTGTCAAAAAGGAAATGACCCCTTATGTGGATGAGTGGGAAGAGGCGGGTGAGTACCCCCGAGAGCTTCATAAGAAAGTGGCTGATCTTGGCTTCAACGGTATTGCCTATCCCACTGAATATGGCGGTTCTGATGGAGACTGGTTCGAACACATCGTTGTTACCGAAGAGTTTGGTCGTTGTGGCTCCTTTGGCCTATGTGCCAGCCTGTTCTCTCACTCCATCTCTTTGCCGCCGATCGTCAAGCATGGTACACATGAACAGAAAGAAAAATTTCTGCGCCCGGTGGTTGAAGGGGGCCGTATTGCAGCACTTGGTGTGACCGAGCCCAGCGGCGGTTCTGATGTGGCAGGACTTAAAACGACCGCAGTCAGGGATGGCGATCATTACATCGTCAACGGCAGCAAGACCTTCATTACCAGTGGGATTTATGCGGATCAACTTACCTGCGCTGTGCGCACTGGCGGCGAAGGGCATGGAGGCATCAGTCTCCTGATCATCGAAACCGATACCCCTGGTTATTCAACTTCGGAAAAATTAAAAAAAATGGGCTGGTGGGCCTCGGATACTGGCGAGATCTATTTTGACAGTTGCCGGGTACCGGTAGCGAACCGGATCGGTGAAGAAAACAAAGGTTTTTACTATCAGATGGAGAACTTTCAGTCTGAAAGACTCTTCATGGCTATACAGACCAATATGATTTCCCAACTCTGCCTGGAGGAATCCATCAAATATGCTAAAGAACGGGAAGCGTTTGGCAAACCCATCGCCGGATTTCAAGTGACCCGTCATAAAATAGCGGAAATGGCGACTCTGCTGGAAGCAAGCCGGGAATTTACCTATCGCTTGGCAGCACAGGTTGATGCGGGGGAATATAAGGTGACCGAGGTTTCCATGGCCAAAAACTTCGCCTGTCAGGTGGCTGATAAAATCACATTTGATGCCACACAGATTTTTGGGGGGTATGGGTTTATTCGCGGTAATCTGGTGGAACGTCTCTATCGGGACAACCGCATCATGTCGATTGGTGGTGGTACAACTGAAATTATGAATGAAATTATTTCGAAAAATATTCTGTGACTGAAGTGATCCATGATCCTTTCTGATCAAAAGTATCAAATTCCAATAACGTTAGCGGAGATTCTTTCATGGCGATATTTCAATCTAAAATAAATAAGAGCTCTGAGATCTTTTCGACCAATAAAAGCGATATGCTGGTTCTGGTCGACAGGCTGCGCGAGTACGAAGCACGCGCTGCCGCAAAGTCGGAAAAGAGACGACCACGATTTGAAGAGCGTGGCCAATTGACCCCTCGGGAAAGAGTGTCACGTTTGCTTGATCCGGGAATGCCTTTTCTGGAACTGTACAACATGGCCAATTTTCTGGTGGACGATCCCAATCTCGAAACCAGCATTCCAGGTGGTAATATGATTGCCGGCATCGGTTTTGTGAGTGGTGTCCGTTGCTTAGTATTTGCGGATGATAGCGGTATCAGTGCCGGGGCTTCAACTCCGATGAGTGTGACCAAGGCATTGGGTATTCTGAAAGTTGCCCTGACTGAAAAACTCCCCTTCATCCATCTGGTGGAGAGTGCCGGAGCCAATTTAATGAAATATACGGTGGAATTATGGGCTCACGGCGGTGGCATGTTTGCCGGCTTGGCAAAGCTGAGTGCGGCCGGCATTCCGACCCTGGTCGTGCTGCATGGTCCTTCTACAGCAGGGGGTGCTTATCAGCCAGGAATGAGCGACTATGTGATTGGCGTCAAACATAATGGCATGGCGGCCTTGGGAGGTGCGGCCCTGGTACGTGCTGCGACGGGAGAAGTTGCTGATGACAGGGTTTTGGGAGGATCAGAGATGCATGCCTCTGTCTCCGGCCTGGTTGAGTACTTGGCTGAGGATGACGCTCAGGGCATCTTGATGGCTCGTGATGTCTGCAAACGACTGGATTGGAATAAAGGGTGCGAACCATTGCCTGAAAAGGAGATCAAACCCCCATTGTATGACCCGGAAGAGATTGCCGGAGTGGTGCCGGTGGATTATACCATTCCGTATGACGTCCGTGAACTGGTGGCGAGGCTTGTAGACGGTTCGGACTTCGTTGAATTCAAATCCAGATATGGCGTTGCCACAGTTTGTATGCAGGCGGAAATTTTTGGGTTTGCCTGTGGCATTATTGGGAACAACGGTCCCATCGACCCTGCCGGAGCCACTAAAGCGGCCCAGTTTTTCCAGCTCTGTGACCAGGTGGATATCCCTGTAATTTTTCTGAATAATACCACGGGTTACATGGTCGGTACGGAATACGAGCATGCTGGCATGATCAAACATGGTTCCAAAATGATTCAAGCGGTTACCAACCTGCACGTCCCTAAAATATCTCTTTATATTGGTGGCAGTTTTGGTGCGGGGAACTACGGTATGTGCGGTTACTCCTACGAGCCCAATTTTCTTTTTGCCTGGCCGAATGCGGTGACGGGTGTGATGGGTGGCAGTCAAGCTGCCGGCACCATGGAGCAGGTGATGAGAATTTCTGCCAAACGAAGAGGTCAGGAGATCGACGAAAAGGCATTGGCTGCTCAAAGAGAATTGGTTGTGGCCCATTTTGATCAACAATCAGATCCTTTCTATACCTCAGGGCGATGTTTGGATCATGGTATCATTGACCCCAGAGATAGCCGCAAGGTTTTAGGGTTCGCCCTCGAAACTTGCTGGGAAAACCGTCATCGCAAGCTTCAGCCGCACAGTTTCGCTGTGGCAAGAATGTAGGGACGCTTATGGATGATATCATTACAAACAATTAAAAATCTACCACTTGATTGTCAATACGATTGGCTGGCCATTGGGTTTATACCATCTGCATACAGAAACAGAATTTCTAAAAAGATTAATTTGTCATTTCTGGAAGAACGGAAACCTGAAAAGGGCAGTCGAAAACACAGCTATGGGGACTTAAGTCATGACCACATTTCGAAACATTTTAGTCGCTAATCGAGGCGAAATAGCGATGCGTGTCATGCGCAGCGCAAAGACTCTTGGGTATAAGACTATCGCTGTTTATTCTGAAGCTGATAGGGATGCACCGCATGTTCAATTTGCGGATGATGCCGCTCTGATTGGACCGGCACCAGTGGCAGAGTCCTATCTGGACATGAACCGGATATTAAAAGCTGCCAAAGAAACTGGGGCAGAGGCAATTCATCCCGGATATGGATTTCTCTCAGAAAATGCCGAGTTTGCGAAAGCTTGCGAGGATGCAGGCCTGGTGTTTATCGGGCCAACAGGTGAATCCATAGACCTGATGGGTAACAAGGCCGCCGCCAAAAGACGGATGATTGATGCCAAGGTTCCCTGTGTTCCGGGATACGAAGGAGAAGATCAATCTGATAGCGCTTTACTGACAGCTGCGCGTGATATCGGTTACCCTTTGATGGTTAAGGCAGCTGCCGGAGGTGGTGGCCGTGGTATGCGGCTGGTGTTTGCAGAGAGTGAATTGCAGACAGCCATAGAGACAGCACGCTCCGAAGCCCAGAATGCTTTTGGATCGGGGGAGCTGATTCTTGAAAAAGCGATTGTGCGACCCCGTCATGTGGAGGTCCAGGTTTTTGCAGATACCCATGGCAACGTGATTCATCTGGGAGAACGGGATTGCTCGGTTCAACGCCGTCATCAAAAAGTGGTTGAAGAGGCCCCCTGCCCGATCATGACCCCTGAATTGCGCACCCGAATGGGTGCTGCTGCAGTAGAAGCGGCCCGGAGCATTAACTATCGGGGAGCAGGAACAGTTGAATTTCTACTGGATGAACAGGCAGAGTTCTATTTTCTGGAGATGAACACCCGCCTGCAAGTTGAACATCCCGTGACAGAAATGATCACCGGGCTGGATCTGGTGGCCCTGCAAATCAGAGTTGCTGAAGGTAAAGCTCTGGGAGTGGTACAAGAGGAGGTTACGCTTTCCGGTCACGCTATTGAGGTACGCCTCTATGCTGAAGATCCTGCCCAGGATTTTCTACCGGTCACTGGGGCTGTCGAATTATGGGCCCCCGCGGAGGGTGAAGGGGTCAGAATTGATTCCGGAATCACAACGGGGCAGGAGATCTCACCATTCTACGATCCGATGCTCGCCAAGATCATCGCCTGGGGGGAAAACCGGCAAATTGCCAGAAACCGGTTGGTTAACACGTTGAAAGGGACGATTCTATTTGGAACGACGACCAATAACAAATTTCTGATAGATGTGCTTGAGCGGGAGACTTTTAAAGAAGGTCAGGCAACCACGGCATTTATTGAAGAAGAGTTTGAGATGGTCCAACTGGAAAATAGTGCACTCAGTTTGCAGGAAGCGGGCGTGGCCGCAGTTCTGCAATACATTGGTGAGCGTGAGACAGCTGCTGCCGCCAGTTTGGGAATCAATACCGAACTCCAGAATTGGGGGTCGCCCGGGTATCTGGTATCCCGCTATTTGTATTCTGTCGCCGGTCAGGAGATGAATATGACAGTGGTACCGCAAGGGGCAACCACTTATACCGTTACATTGGGAGAAAAACAGTTGGCGGTTGAGATTTTGAATGTCAATGGCATCGAAGCGATCGTCGCCATTGACAATCGCAGGAGTGTGGTTCGATTTTTGTGCCCCGCACCTGGCATTATTCATCTGGCGATGGAGGGAAGAACGCTGACTTTGCGTAATGAAGTCGCCTTTGCAGGACTCCTGGAGGAAGCCGGAGGCGGAGGACGAATCGTGGCGCCAATGCATGGTCTCCTGCTGGAGGTTTTTGTTAAAGTGGGCGATGTCGTGGAAAAAGGCACCCGCCTGGCGGTTCTGGAAGCTATGAAAATGCAGCACCAGATCCTGGCAGAGGTGAATGGCTCAATCACTGGTATTCACGTTGCGGCCGGAACCCAGGTGGCTGCTGATGACCTATTAATTGAGATCGAAGTTGATGCAGAAACAGCTTAATAACAGATACTCCATAGGTGTCGTTAACTTAAGCATCAAATCCCGTGTCTGTTATAAATCCGTTGCAATTGCGGATACGTTTCAAGATGATCTAGAACTCATTGAGCTGAAATCCCGAACTCGCTAACGCTCAAACAAGCGGGATTTTTGTCGCTCAATTTCGTTAAGATCATCTAGCAAACTCCTCCAAGCAATTGAAACAGCTTCATAATAGACACTCTATAATCTTTACAAAATACTTAAGTTAATGACATTGAGTGAGTAGTTACTAACGAGAAAGGAATTTGACATGCTTGAAATTGTTGTGTGTATTAAAGCGGTTCCCGATCCAAAAGAAGCGGATAAAATCAAGATCGATCCAGTAACAAAAACACTTTCCCGAAGTGGGATTCAACTGGTGTTGAACCCGCTCGATAAAAATGCTCTTGAAGCTGCCTTACAGCTAAAAGAGAAGCAGGGTGCCAGAATCACCATCATCAGTATGGGGCCGCCAGCGGCAGGCAAGATTATTAAAGAGTGCCTGGCCATGGGTGGGGATCAGGGGTTTCTGCTTTCGGATAGAGCCTTTGGTGGCGCCGATGCTTTGGCGACGGCTTACACTCTGGCCAAAGG
>PJEL010002654.1_pt1 | contig 16138 bp, 20 predicted proteins | sample 1853271 | NCBI WGS metagenome assembly PJEL01 (sample SAMN08108733, study PRJNA415343) | Invertebrate metagenome, whole genome shotgun sequencing project. | host: Globobulimina | place: Sweden: Gullmar Fjord | collected 2015-08
AGCATATGCTATGCCGCCGGTTGTAGCCATTATAGGCAAAAAAAACTGCGGTAAGACCACCCTTATCGAAAAACTCATCCCCGAGCTCATCGACTTAGGTTACCGTGTTGGTACGATTAAGCACCATCACGATGCCATCATAAGTATGGACCAGCCAGGTAAGGACACCTGGCGCCATAAGCAGGCCGGCGCCCATGCTGTGGTGCTTTCCTCTCCCACCGGCCTGGGGTTGATTTGCGACACTCCCCGGGAAATCCCTGTTCCAGAACTTGTTGACCTCTACTTTTCCGATGTTGACCTGGTGCTTACCGAGGGCTACAAGAAAGAATCGCTCCCCAAGGTGGAGATCTTCAGAAGCGCAGTCCATGCAGAACCTCTGCCCGACCCTGACGAAGACTTTATCGCCATCATGAGCGATGTGGAGGTTGCCCGGGACATACCGCGCTTCGGGCTGGATGAAACAAGACAGTTAGCGGAATTCCTGGTAGAAAGTGTATTATTAAAAGCCCATAAATAAGACCACAAATGATGGAGAAGGGTGTGGAAAGCGGTCATCCCATTCATAATATCACGGGAGTTATTCTGGCCGGCGGCCAAAGCAGCCGGTTCGGCAGCAACAAGGCATTGGCTGCCCATGGAGGCAAACCCCTTATCCAGCACGTCACCGATACAATTTCCAGCCTCTTTTCGAGCTGCCTGCTGGTAACCAACACCCCGGAAACATACAGTTTTTTAGATGTTCCCATGACTGGGGATATATACCTGGACATGGGACCGTTGGCCGGTATTCACGCCGCCCTGGTAAAAATAAAAACAGACTGGGCTTTTGTGACGGCATGTGATATGCCTAATCTAAACCCTGTACTCATAAAATATCTGTGTGGTCTTACCGCGGAGCAATTCGATGCGGTTATCCCCTGGCCGGCGTTTGGTCCGGAGCCGTTGTATGGCCTGTATCACAGAAAAAGTTTGCCGATTATTGAAAAACGATTGAACAAAAAACAAGTCGCCATCCATGAAGCGCTTACTGAATTATCAGTGCATCGGGTAGGTGATGAGGAAATACAGGGGATTGGAGGCGACCGCAACACGTTTCACAATATCAACAGGCCGGAAGACCTGGCGCCAGATTCAGAACAATAAGTGAAACTCATTGATCTCATATAGAATATATCATGGAAACCATAATCAAACCCGAAAAGGAGAAAACCATCATGAGAATCATCCTGACAACCATTTTGCTGGTCGCATTTTTTGTTAACCCGCTGGCAGCTCAAGAGCTCACCGGCACCCTCCAGCAGATTAAAAAGTCCGGCAAAATCAGGATCGGCTACCGCGAGGCTGAGCCGCCCATGTCATTTAAGGGCAAAGACGCTGAGCCGACCGGCTACACCATTGATATCTGCAAGTATGTTGTAACCGGGGTAAAAGACAAGATCGGCACCGACATAAGGGTTGAATATGTTCCGGTGACCGCAAAAGAGAGATTTGACGCCCTGGTCAATAACGAGATTGACATTCTGTGCGGTTCAACCACTAAAACACTCTCCCGTAGCGAACTGGTCGATTTTACCCAACTGACCTTTGTCACCGGTGCATCACTAATGACCTTGAAGGGCAAGCAAATTAATGATACAGGCGCCCTGAACGGCAAGAAGGTCGGGGTTGTGAAAGGCACTACAACCGCTGTTGTACTGAGAGAGCTTCTTCAGAAAACATTAACACTTGCGGTAACTGCCTCATACGATACAGCTGGAGAAGGTATGGAAGCCCTGCGCAAAGGGCATATCGATGCCTTTTCTGCTGACCAGATCGTGCTTATCGGCCTGGCCTCAAACGCAGAGGATCCGAATATGTTTACCATCGCCTCGGTGGTGTTTTCCTATGAACCTTTTGCCTTGGCAGTACGGCGCAATGATGCAGACTTCCGCCTTGTGGCAGACCGTGCCCTGTCACGATTGTATCGCTCTGGAGAGATACTGCAGATCTACGAAAGATGGGTTGGCAGGTTTGTGCCCCAAAGGCCGCCGGTATACGATGCCATGTTCCAGCTGAACGCTACACCTGAGTAAGGGGGAGAATATGGCAGCGTTCCTGATAGGTCATGTAACAGTAAAGGATACCGACCAGTGGGAAATATATGTTGAGGGGGTGGCAAGGTCACTCCTGCCATATAACGCTGAGATTCTTTTCCGCGGCAAACTGGCAAAGGTGTTAACCGGTGAACATACCCACCAGAATACCGTGGTGATCCGGTTCCCTGACCAGGCAACCCTGCAGGACTGGTATAACTCAAAGGAATACCAGGAGCTGGTCCCAATCCGTGAAAGGGCCGCCGATGTTACTATTATTAGCTATGATACTTGAACAATACTGAACCCGAGTAAAGCAACAGAACCGCAGAATTAACTTCAGTTGAGGAGGTCAAGATGAAAAATTGTAAGAGGTATATGAAATCGGTCAGTGTGGTCTTGATGGCAGCTCTTTTTATGGTAGCTGTCATGGGCGTCTTTTCAGATTTATATGCCAAAGGTAAACGCGGCAGCCTTAAATTCAACGCTGCAATTATTGCCGGGTTTGGATCTTCAGTGCCGCTGCCGACTAACATGGATATATATTTCAGCGGCCCGGCCGACCGGCCATTTGCCGTTATCGGGATTATCAAGGGGACCCCTTTTGATCCGAATATCTGGCAGCCGATCTCAATAGATGCAGAAAATATCGGTAAGTGGCGTCAAATGATTGAAAGATATAATGATATGCTTGCAAATCCTTATTTCGGCTACGACATTCTTGATCCGAGCGGTAAGGTTGTGGGCAAGTGGCTATCGTACCAGCGGCGTACCGTGATCAAAATGACAAAAGACAACAAGCTAACCATATATACCCCGGATGGCGGCACTCGCTGGGGTGATGATCCACAGCGGATGGGTCCTTGATGGTTTGTCTTGAGCGGTTGATCAACCGGGATAGTCGAATTTTACCATAGAGATTTTAGGTGTTCTGGGAACACCTGCGCATTTTAGGACCCCTAAATAAAAAAGGGCAGGCCCGATTGAAAATTCGGCCTGCCCTAGAATTACTTATTAACCCTCGTCTGCCGGGCTTGAAATCACTCTTCTTTCTCGTCCTCGTCTTATAATAAGTAATCATTCTTTGACATATTTTCTCAGAAAAAATTCCTGCCACGGTTTACTTCTGACATTTGGGGCAGAAAAATGTTGACCGCCCGGCCATAATTTTTCTGGCTATAGGAGTTTTGCAGGTATTACAGGGTTGTCGCGCTCTGCCGTATACCTGCAGTTCAAGCTGGAAATAACCGGTTTTGCCGCTTGCGTTGACAAAGTCGTTGATCGTGGTGCCGCCGCTGGCAATGGCGTCCTGTAATACTGCCTGTGCTGCGCCAACCACCCTTTGCCAGCGCTTTATCCCTAGCCTGCCTGCCATGGTTGTCGGCTTTATGGCAGCCCGGAAGAGGGTTTCACAGGCATAGATATTACCGATGCCGACCACGATGCGGCCATCCATCAGAAAATTCTTTATCGGTTGCTTCTTGCCCCTGGCCTTTTTTTTCAAATAGACAGCGGTAAAGTAAGGTCCCAGTGGTTCCGGGCCGATTCCCGGTATCCTGTCTTCCAGGGTTTCACCCGGAGCCAGTACCTGCACTGAACCGAACCTGCGGCTGTCGTTGAACCGCAGTTCGTTGTTGTCGTCAAGCTGCCAGCGCAGGTGATCATGTTTCTTCAGAGGGGCAGTGGACGGGAAAAGCCCCAGCCTGCCGCTCATGCCCAGGTGGATTGCCATTGTTGCGCAATTGTCCATCCTGATCAGCAAATACTTGGCGCGCCGGTCCACAGAAGACACCCTGGCACCGAGGATATATTGCTTTAACTGATTCGTCGGTACAGGCAAACGCAGCTTCTTATGGCTTGTTTTGACAGCAGCCATCTGCCGGCCCGGCAGGTGTTTTTGCAGGCCCTGTCTGATGACTTCAACTTCAGGGAGTTCCGGCATTATATGATTTATTTGTTAGGGTAGCTTGATCTCGCCCTCTGCAAGATCCTCAAGCCCCATACGATCAATAATGTGAATTTTAGGGCCGTTGATCTTGAGTATTCCCTGGCTGTTCATCTTGCCAAAGATGCGGGACAGTGTTTCCGGGATAGTGCCAAGCAGGCTGGCCAGTTGAGATTTTGCCAGGTCAAGTTCAAATTCATCAGCACCTCCCTCGGTGTCACTTAAATAGAGAATATGGGCGGCCAGCCGGCCGGGAACCTCTTTAAGGGAAAGGGCCTCGACCAACTGCGAAAACTGCTTCAGGCGCTGCGAAAGGGAAGCCAGCATGTTCATGGCCAGGGAGGGAGTTTCCTGGATCAGGCTGACAAATGATTTTTGGGGAAAGAAAAAGAGCCGGCTCTTTTCAAGGGGTTCGGCATTGGCAGGATACGGAGCGCCTGAGAATACCGGCACCTCTGCAAATGGCTTTCCCGGCCCAAAGACGTGCAGTATCTGTTCTTTGCCATCCGGGGACAATTTATACACTTTGACCCGGCCGGTGATCACCACATAAAACCCTTCACCTTCATCGCCGTCGGCAAATATCAGCTGTCCTTTCTTGTACTCCCTGTCAGCAATAATTGTGGCAAGCTTTTTGAGGTGCTCAGGGGGCAGCCCCTGAAAGAGGGGTATCTGGCCGAGATGCTCGGCAATTTCCATGGTTACAACCTGATTAAGTATTATTCTTAAATTGTTGTTATTCCACCGTATCACTCCCGACAGTGACTGCCAAGAGATAATCATCCACCCGGCCAACCGCAACCCTGAGATTTGTGGTTGCATGGTCGAGTTTATTAAAAATTAAGCCCCACAACCCTTGGGGAGCAGCATATATTTCCATAAGCTGCAATTCCAGGAAGCCGGGCACCGGGCTTGTGTCAGCCACCTTGCGCAGGGCCTCTTTGGCTGCCCACAGCAGGGTCAACCGCACTGCTTCACTGGCATCAGGCAGAAAGCCCTGCAACATTTCATGCTCTTCCTGTGTGCAGAATCGTTCCCTGACCTTGACTGTCTTCTGGCTGGCCCTCTGGATGTCAATACCACATTTCCCCCTGCTGACAGCCATTGCGGCTGCCAGGTCAGAGGAGTGGGAGATGGAGATATCCGGAACATTTTGGAGTTTCTGGTCCTGTTTGCCCGTAACACAAAACGGTCGGCCGCTCTCCTGGCTTTCAATAGCAATATCCTGCCATGCAGCAGTTGTCTCACCTGTATCGTCGCTTAGTTCTATACACCTTGCTGCGGCTAGTTTTGCTCCTATCCTGCCGCCCAGCCATTCATTTTTGCGCTTTTCATGCGAGAAATTTCCATAGCGCTGCTGTTCGATTGGCGACAGGCAATTGTCGGCCATGGCCTTGTCGCCGGCCGGCCGTGTTTCCATGGCCAGAGATTCCAGGTCAAGCACCACAAGCGACATGGCATGGGGGTAGTCGAGCGCGTCTTTAATGTGCTCTGTGGAAAAGAGCAAACTGTCGTCAAGGATGAAGTTTTCAAGCAATAGATTCATGGCAGAAATCCCTTGCTATTTATTTTGAAAAAAGCTCTTTTAAAATAGCACGTTGTAATATGTTTATACTATAATTCATTACCCATTGGGTCCATTCTTTTTTTAGGATAGAGGAATTATTTCTATGGAGTGGCTGTCTGAAGTGACCGCATTTGACATAGTTGCCTTGCTGATTTTCCTGGCCTTTCTGGTGCGGGGCATCTGGATCGGTTTTATACGGCAGATTTCCTCCCTCCTTGCCATGATCGGCGCCTTTTTTCTGGCCGGCTACTTTGATGAGGACTTTTACCGTCTCATTATGCCGTACCTGGACGATTCCCATACAACCTTCCTGATTTCCTATTTTCTCCTGTTCCTGATTTTTTTCTATTTGATCAAGCTTGTCGGCCTTGGTCTGAAAAAGGTTATGGATATAACCCTGATGGGTTGGTTTGACAGGACAATGGGAGGAGTATTCGGGCTCATCAAGGGTGTTTTTATTACCAGCCTGCTGTTCATAATGGTTGGCAGCTATATGTCCGGCTCCAATAAGTACCTTAAAAAATCTCTCAGCTATCCGGTGCTGTCAAAAAGCTCCCAGGGTCTCCTGGCACTTATCCAGGATAAACAATTGCGCTCCTATTTCATTCCTAAGGAACCGGCAATCCAGCGGTTCAAGGATGCCATTCCAAGCCTCGATGATTTTAAGAAACCTGAGGCTCCTGCTAAAAAAACAGCCCCTTCTGCCAAGGAATCGGAAGAAGTTGAGGATGGTGTGAAGAAAGAGAAGAAGGGGCTTCTTCTTTAAGCTTTTCTTTTTCTATACCACTCAGCAAGTTTTTCAGGAGCAACACCAAAGAGGTAGGCGATGATCATTGCCTGGTTGATAAGAGTTGTCCTTATTATGCCCTGGCGGTTCCAGTGGCGGTCCGAAGTAAATGCCTTGAAAGGCAGGATATGAACCTTTCCTCGCCGCCTCAGTCGCCGCATCAGCTCAAAATCCTCCATGATCGGCTGCAGCGGAAATCCTCCAATAGCTTTAAACTCCTGTGAAGAGAGAAAGATTCCCTGGTCGCCATAGGGCATTTCAAGAAATGTCGAGCGGAAATTAACCAGCCGCTCAATAATGCGCAGGCCGAGACCTCGACAGTTTATCGCCAGCCTGAAGGCGCCGGCTGCCATGCCGGGCTGCCCGACAGCTGCACGGACTGCATCGGCAAAGTCGGCTTCGAGCCATGTGTCGCAATGCAAAAACAACAGTATGCCGCCCTGGGCTGCCTCTGCCCCTTTGTTCATCTGCCTGGCCCGGCCCGGTGATGTTTTGAGTAATTTAACGCCGAATGATGCAGCGATTTCAGCAGTGTTGTCCTGACTGCCCCCGTCTACCACGATGATCTCTGTCCCTGAAATCTTCTGGATTTCCTGCAGCAGCACCTTGATGGTATCTGCTTCATTCAGAGTCGGGATGATAATCGATATATTCAAGGTCTTCGGGTCGGTCGACATCGCGTAACTCTTGCAGGATTTCGATTGATAAGCCAAGCTGTTGCGCCAGGGAAACAGTTGTTTCAAATACTTTATCAGTGCCCCAGGGAATATCTTCAAATAATCCGTCAAGGGGACGCTGCATACCTATGAGGTAATAACCGCCGTCAGTGGCCGGACCCAGGACCAGGTCTTTTAGATAAAGGGCGTCAAAGGCCCGGCCAATATGTTCTTTGTTCAGGTCGGGGCAGTCGCACCCTATGGTAACTACCCTCTGGGCTCCTGCAGAAAATGCATCACCAAAGGCCTTTTTGAGCTTTTCCCCCAGGTTCCCATGCCCCTGCGGTTTATAAAGCCGTTCATGACCAAGCCAATTCTGCATGCCGGCCAGGTCACCTCCCTCAAAACAGATGACCGGTTCAACAGTACTGGTTTTCACCAGCTGGTCAATTTTTTGAACAGTTTGTTCGGTCAGTTCTTTCTGCAGTTCAGCCGCGCCCTGTTCACCCAGGGCACTGATGAGGCGGGTCTTGGTAGGCCCCGGTTCCGGGTACCTGGTGAAGATTGTAAGTTGATCAGTCAATTGCATACTTTTCATCCGGTATTCATTAGGGTATTGTTGCTGTCACAAAGCATTCTTATTGGTGCTGCAAGGGATATGTACCATGAAAGACAAAAAAAGAAAAAAAATCTCGCCGGAATCATACAAGGAGCGTACCTATCGGCAACATGCTGCCGAAGGGCTGATCTCGACGTTTGTGTCAGTCAAGGAAACGGATCTTCATATCATGGCTTCCAGGAACGTGGAGCCGGAAGCAGATGATCTGGTGCACCAGTACAGGAACCAGCTGGAAAACTATATTGCCGGGCATCCCGGGTTTGTTGCCTCACTGGTACCCCTTGATTTAGATCCGCTTGCACCGCCCATTGTCAAACAGATGCTGCAGGCTGCCAGGTCTGCTGAAGTCGGTCCGATGGCTGCTGTGGCAGGTGCCATAGCCGAGTTTGTCGGCAAGGGGCTGTTGGGTCACGGTGTTGATGAGGTGATCGTTGAGAACGGCGGTGATATTTTTATGAATCGTAAACAGGAGTGTATATCTGCTATTTTTGCAGGCCAGTCGCCGCTTAATCAAAAAGTAGGCATTAAAATTGCAGAAACAGATATGCCCATAGGGGTATGCACATCTTCCGGGTCGGTGGGTCACTCGCTCAGCCTGGGCCAGGCTGACTCGGTTACCGTGCTGGCCAAGTCAACGCCACTTGCCGATGTTGCTGCAACCCGCATTGGCAACGAAGTTTCCAGCAATGTATCCAGCATTGACATTAAGAAGGCCCTTGAAGTCGCCAAAACCATCCCTGGTCTGTCTGGTGTTGTCATCATCCATGGAGACAAGATCGGCGCCTGGGGCAACATTGACCTGATCGGCCTGGGATGAGAAAAAAGGATCGGCAGGACAATTTCACTCCTCTATGTTAGAATTTGTTGTTATATAGAAAAAAAAGTAGCTATCTTATTAAGGATTTAACTTTATCCCTGAGGTTTTAGATGAACAAAATCCAACCGGTCATTCTTGCCGGCGGCACCGGCACCAGGCTTTGGCCGCTGTCAAGAGAACTCTATCCTAAACAGCTCTTAAACCTGACCGAAGACAAATCGCTGCTGCAGGCGACCATTCTCAGGATCATGAGTATGCCTGACATGCTGCCACCCCTGGTGGTGGTGAGCGAAGACCATCGTTTTCTCACCCAGAACCAGATTGGTGAGCTTGGCCTGGCAGAGCCGCTCCGCATTATCCTGGAACCGGTGGGCCGTGACACAGCACCGGCCATTTGCGCTGCGGCTGTGGATGCCTCTTCTTTTCACCCGGCGGATACGGTCCTGCTGATCCTGCCGGCTGACCACCTGATCAGCAACCAGCAGGCCTTTATGGAAGGGGTAGTCAAGGCCAAGGAACTGGCTGACCAGGGTAACCTGGTGACTTTCGGCATCACGCCCCACAGCCCGGAAACAGGCTTTGGGTATATTGAAAAGGGTGACGGGTACACAGTACTTTCCTTTGTGGAAAAACCTGATCTGGAAACCGCCAGGCAGTATCTGGCCAAGGGAAATTATTACTGGAACAGCGGCATGTTTGCCTTCAGCCTTAAAACATTCTTCGTAGAGGTAAAAGAACATGCCCCTGCTACCTGTTCATCAATGGAGGCATCGGTCCAAAAAGGCGAACTTGATGAGCCTTTTTTCAGGCTGGAGCAATCCAGTATGGAGGCGTGCGAGTGTTTGTCGATTGATTATGCCCTGATGGAAAAATCAGCCAGGGTGGCAGTAGTGCCGGTTGACATGGAGTGGAATGATATCGGTTCCTGGCGTGCACTGTGGGATGTGTCCGATAAAGACCAGCAGGGTAACGCTGTGCATGGCGATGTTCTCCTGGAGGATGTGCACAACAGCCTGGTTCGTTCGGAGCACCGGCTGGTGGCAGGCATTGGATTGAAAGACACTTTGGTGGTTGAAACTGCAGATGCAGTGCTGGTGGCGCCCATGGACCGGGCCCAGGATGTCAAGAAGATCGTGCCGCGGCTGAAGGCGAGCAACAAGGATGAGTACCGGCTGCACCGGACAGTCTACCGCCCCTGGGGCAGCTATACTGTCTTAGAAGAACAGGAGAGATACCAGATCAAGCGCCTCTCAGTGAACCCCGGCGCCAAGCTCTCTCTGCAGATGCATCATCACCGGTCCGAGCACTGGGTGGTGGTCAAGGGCACCGCAACCGTTACCTGCGGCGATGAAACATTCCTGGTCCATGAAAATGAATCAACCTATATATCTGCCGGCAAAAAGCATCGTCTTGAAAATGAAGGGGTTATTCCCCTTGAATTGATCGAGGTGCAGAACGGCAGTTATCTGGGAGAGGATGACATAATCCGCTTTGATGATGTATACGGCCGCAATAAATAGCGTCTCTGGCTGATTTTTTAAGAATGTATCAACTATGACCCAAGAAAAGCGCCGCGCTGAAAGAATAAAGATTCAATTACCGGTTACCGTCCTGCTGCTGGACAACAAGACCGGTACGGTATTGGCAGGCCCGGTGGAAGGCGAGGCAAGAAACTTCTCTCCTGCCGGTCTGGCCCTGTCCCTTGCCAATATACGAATTGACAGCTACCATCTGTTTTTTACCTGCCAGGACAACCCGTCCCATATCCTGAAAATCGGCTTTACGCTCTCGGGTGACCCGGAAACAGTGGTGGAGGTTCCGGCCAGGCCCATCTGGTACGACCGGGACAAGCAATCACCGGAGGAAAAAAAAGCATTGGTGGGCGTGGAATTTTTGCTGAAACCGAAAGACTGGGTTATCAAAAAGCTGGCCAAAGAGCTTTCTGCAGAAGGAAAAGCGCCGACAAGCTGGTGGCAGAAAAAGATATTCTAAACAGAGGGCCCATCTAACATCACAATCTCTACCCCAAACAAGAGCTGATTCACAATTTTAAAAAAACTTCCCAGGTATTCTTAGATGCTTAAGTTGCTGGTTTGGTAGATGATCAATTGTTAGTTTCCATTTTCCATTTACCATCAAAAAGATGCTGAACTTTTACTTCGGGGTCCGGCAAGCGTGAGCGTATATTCTTTCCCCAAGGGCTATTTCCCCAGTATAACGGATCCAGCACCGTAACAGTTCCATTCCTTGTTTTGCTCAAAAAGTCTGTTGTTACTGCAGTAAACAACATTGGCCCGGTTAATTCTAAAGTAAATCTTTTGGCTTTTGAACAGAAACTTAGATGCTCTGGTGACAACTGGTTCACCATAAATCTAATTTTGTCCAACATAATTGCCAGTGCCGGGTGTTTGGGTGATGCAGCAAAGGTCCATTGAAGAATCTGGAAGGGAGAACAGTAACTTGAAACATACGAGATTAATCCTTCTTTATAATTGAACGGCGTCATCTCAATACCGACTACAAGCTGTTCTTTGTTAAAATCAATATAGCTATCCAATGGTGCAAAACAAACTGTATCGGCATCTGCGTAGATCCCCCCATAGTGATATATATATGCATACCTGAACAAATCCGCCTTCTGCACTTCCATGGGTAACTTATTATATGTATCCAATAATTGGGGATAAAGTTTTTCAAAGAAGCTTACACAACCCCCATCATCTATAAACCTGTAATCATAGTTCGGATGTTTCTCAATCCATGTCTGTTTATGTTCAGCCCCAATAATATCGTTTTTATGTGTTTGAACAATTAATTCAGGGATTGCCATAGCAGATAAATCCTTTCCTTTTTTTCCGTCAATTTTCCTTCCTTAACAGCCCTGGATCATCACCCCATGTTTTGATTCTTTGGTTAATCCTGGGATTGCACCCATGAAATAGCCTCGTCAAGGCTATCATATGGGAAATACTTTACCTTGGCGCTGAGAAAATGATCGACTATTGTGGGCATAATTGAAACAACCTTGCCGTCAGAGACCACGGCAACTTTTTCGATTTTCGTATGATGTTCACGGATAAATTTCAGATGAGATATTAAGCCTGCAAAACCCTCCCACCCGGGAAATGATTCAACCTGGATAATCAAGCCATTGAGCTTGCCCTCTTTCTCAATATAGGGATCCACCTCACTTGCAAGGAGTGCAAAGTCCTGTTCATTTAACGGCACTGAAGGCGTAACAGTCACTACGCCGGCATCTTTATCAAGTTTAATCTGTATCATGAACTCACCTCCTGATAGTAAAGTGAATGTGACGATTTAATATATAAGGAGTATTTTCCATTCCTTGGGAAATTTTCAACGTCTTCTTTTTACTCTTTCCTGGGATTTTTCAAAATCATTTTTCTGTACTTCTCATAAAGAATAGGGGGGCAAGTCGGCTCTTAACTCTTTAAAAATCTACTGCCCTTCTATCCTTTTGCGGAATCATTGGATGAGATCGTCTTTTACTGCTGCCATATCAAGGTGGTAGATTTCCCTGGGAAAGAGCAGCTCCGCCACCCCGGAGTCAAAGATTCGCTTCACCTCATACTCATCGTGAGAGATAGCTTTTATTGGTATGCACCGACGGTTTAAAGTTCTGCGTTCCAAATGTATTTTACTGATTAGTTAATTATTGAATAAAACTGAAGAAATTGTCAAACAGTTTCGCAAACTGTGCGCCAATTGAATTGCTGTATTTTCGGGCATCATCTTTCTGGATGGCTTTTTTTTCTGCAGCCAGAAACGGGTATGTAGCTTCCTGGTCTACATTAGGGCCGCCACCCAGAACTATCATGGCATCATAGGAAGTTATCTCCGGGATATCTTCCTTCCAGACATAGGTTGAATAAATGCTGACACTTGCATCGGCTGTCGGTGCTTCTTCTTCGGCCAGAACTGCGGTGGCTCCTGCACCCAGCATGCTTGCTGTTAATACACCTGCTACAATCATTTTTTTGCTTGTTGAAAACATAATCTCTAATCTCCTTTATCAATAAAGTCTGTTATTTTAGGTTCAAGGTTATTTTTTTGTGAATTCCGGGTAGGCTTCAAGGCCGCACTCTGAAATGTCTACACCTTCGAGCTCTTCCTCTTCGCTGACACGGATTCCCATAACTGCTTTGATAATGGACCAGACAATTAAACTCGTTCCAAATACCCAGGCAAAGATAACCCCGATGCCTGTAAGCTGAGCTACCAGCGACCCTTCAGGGTTGGTAAAGGCCACGGCCAGCAATCCCCAGATTCCAACCACGCCGTGCACTGAAATAGCACCTACCGGATCGTCAACTCGTGCCTTATCGATAAAGACGATGGAAGGAACAACGATAAGGCCGCCAATCACGCCTACTAGAGTTGCGACCAGTGGTGTTGGAGTCAAGGGCTCTGCAGTAATCGCTACGAGGCCAGCCAATGCACCATTGAGGGCCATGGTAAGATCAGCCTTGCCGAACCAAACCTGGGAGAGCAATAGAGCAGCTACCAGTCCACCGGCTGCAGCCATATTGGTATTAACAAAAACCATTGAAACTGCATTGGCTTCAAGAATATTGCTTATCTTGAGCTCAGAGCCGCCGTTGAAACCAAACCATCCCATCCAGAGGATAAAGGTTCCCAGGGTAGCGAGGGGCAGGTTGGAGCCTGGGATGGCTTTAACCTTTCCTCCTTCATATTTGCCTTTTCGTGCTCCAAGAATCAGAACACCTGCAAGGGCAGCCGAGGCTCCACAGAGATGAACGACACCGGAACCAGCAAAGTCAGAGAAACCGAGGGCGTCGAGAAAACCTCCGCCCCATTTCCAATAACCTTCAACAGGGTAGATAAACCCGGTAAGGACGATTGCGAAAAGGAGAAAACTCCAGAGTTTCATTCTTTCGGCAACCGCACCTGATACAATAGACATAGCTGCGCCTACGAAAACGACCTGGAAGAAAAAATCGGACAAAGAGGAATAATAAGTCTCTCCTCCGCTTGCCAATACTGCGTCAACAGCATTGTCGGCACCAAGCCAAAAACTGAAACCAGGAATAAAGCCATTTGGCCCTCCACCGTACATAATGTTATATCCAACAAACATGTACATGATGCTGGCTATTGCGTAGAGGGCAATGTTTTTGGTCAAAATTTCAACCACATTCTTACTGCGAACAAGACCTGCCTCCAGCATAGCAAACCCACAAGCCATCCACATGACCAGGGCGCCGGACATGAGAAAATAAAAGGTGTCAATTGAGTAAGCCAAATTAATGAGGGTGTCGGCTACGCTTGGCTCCTCTGCAAATGCCGGAGCAGCTGAAAAGGCAGCCAGACCCAGCGTAATTAATGATAAAAAAACTAATCGTTTCATTGTAATATCCTTTATTTTTATATTTTTACAAAATTGTAATTTTTATATAGCTTCCGTATCTCTTTCTCCGGTTCGTATCCTGCAGACGGTTTCAACCGGCACCACAAAGATCTTGCCATCGCCTATCTTGCCGGTCTTAACTGCGTTGATAATGGTATCGATGATCTGTTCAATCTGTTCGTCGTTCGCCACGATTTCAATCTTGACTTTAGGAATAAAATCAACAACATACTCTGCACCACGGTATACTTCCTTATGGCCCTTCTGTCGCCCAAAGCCCTTTACTTCAGTAACTGTCATGCCGTGTAAGCCAAGGCCGGAAAAGGCCTCTTTCAGGTCGTCAAGCTTGAAAGGCTTGATAATCGCTTCAATTTTCTTCATTGCATTCCTCCGTTAAGATTAATTTTTCAATAATGTAAGATATAGTTTTTAAGTTTTCTTTTTGTGCTACACACTTCAATTACTGTGCCAAAGCAGGAAGAAAAAACAATATTTCTATTTAATTTATTGATTATAAACGATTTATTTATTGGATTTGGCTTGGAATGCATTCGTTTGGCTAGGGTATTTTTATTACATTTACGTTAGATATATAATTTTATAAAATAATATATTACAATTTTGTTCTGTTTTGCAGTTGACGTTTTTGCACAAGATTATACGAAGCAAGTACAGGTTTTCTGGGGAAGACGAAAGAAACAAAGAGTTATACAATTTTGTAATTTATAATAAATTTCCATACAAAATTGTAATTTTCGGAGTGAGTCTATTTGCATGCACAACTGTTTAAACCTTGTAATTACAACCAGTTGTTTTCTTTTTTGTTCTTTGGCATCCTTTTTGCTATATCTTCTTTTGTTTTAATTAAATGTTAATTTGCAAATTCAAAAGTAATTGAATCCAAAACAAAACAGGAAAGACATAGAATGATTGATTCAGGAGATACAGCTTTTATTTTGGCATCGGCAGGTCTGGTATTACTTATGACCCCAGGGCTTGCCCTTTTTTACGCTGGTATGGTCCGCGGAAAAAATGTGCTTGGTACAATTCTGCAGAGCTTTATCATGATATCGGTGATCAGCCTGGAGTGGGTTTATATAGGATACAGCATGTCTTTTGGTCCGGATGTCGGAGGTTTTGTTGGTGATCTTTCTTGGTTTGCTCTTAGCGGTGTTACATCTGAGCCAAGTGCAGACTATGCAACGACAATCCCACAGAATGTCTTTATGATCTACCAGTGTATGTTTGCCATTATCACGCCGGCATTGATCTCCGGTGCCTTTGCAGAAAGGATGCGCTTCGGCCCTTTTCTGGTTTTCAGTTTGCTCTGGGCTGTTCTTGTATACAACCCGGTTTGCCACTGGATCTGGGGTTCGGGTGGCTGGCTGGGCGCCAGGGGTGTGCTTGACTTTGCCGGTGGATTGGTTGTCCACCTGACATCCGGTGCCGCTGCTCTGGCAGCAGTTTTTGTAATCGGCCCCCGCAAGGGATACGGCAAAGAAAATTTCATGCCCCATAATCTGCCCATGACTTTACTCGGCACCGGACTCCTCTGGTTTGGCTGGTTTGGTTTTAACGGCGGCTCCGCCCTGGCAGCGGACGGAATAGCCCTGGCGCCCTTGTCGCAACCCATCTGGCCGGCATGGCCGGCATGGCGATGTGGTTACTGGTTGAGTATCTACACCGCGGCAAGCCGACGACATTGGGTGCTGCTTCCGGTGCAATTGCCGGACTTGCGACAATCACACCGGCCGCCGGTTTTGTCGGACCCAATGCGGCAATTCTTATTGGTTTTTTAGCCGGTGCAGGCTGTTATTACGGTATTACCTTGAAGGGACGTTTTGGCTATGACGATAGCCTGGATGTGGTTGGCATCCATGGACTTGGCGGCGTGATGGGCACTATAAGTCTTGGTATCTTTGCCTCAACGGCTGTTAATCCTGGGGGTGCGGATGGTCTGCTGGCCGGAAATCCCGGCTTTTTAGGGACCCAGTTATTCGGAGTGCTGGTTGTCGGGGCCTATGCCTTTATATTCAGCTGGGTACTGCTTAAACTGGTAGACGCCATAATGGGCTTACGATTGACAGAAGAGTCAGAAGTGCAAGGACTTGACCTCAGTGAACACAGCGAAACAGCCTATAGTTAATAATACTTTTTTTCTCAATCGATATATAAGGAAAAAACAAGGAGCAGGCCATGAAAAAAATTGAGGCAATTATAAAGCCGTTTAAACTGGATGATGTCAAGGAAGCCTTAAACAATATCGGCATCAAGGGCATGACGATC
>PJEL010002655.1_pt1 | contig 16136 bp, 16 predicted proteins | sample 1853271 | NCBI WGS metagenome assembly PJEL01 (sample SAMN08108733, study PRJNA415343) | Invertebrate metagenome, whole genome shotgun sequencing project. | host: Globobulimina | place: Sweden: Gullmar Fjord | collected 2015-08
CCCATATCGGTATAAGTCTGCAACGCATTCATTTGAAGTTCAGTCATTGTTTGAACGTTCTTTGCAACCAACTTATTGAATTTCAAGTACGGTTCGAACTGCTTTTCAGTTTGGTCTGTGATTGTTTTGAAGATATCCGTGTACATAAGTAACTCCTGATGAATACATAGTTAGTGAAGAAATAGCTTAATAAAGAAATAGTTAAAAAAATAAATAGCTTAAAAAACCAATTTGGCTCGCCTACGGCATGTCGAGTTCTAACCCTCAATACCTTTAAGCAAAACAGCGGTTCCCATTCCCCCGCCCACACAAAGCGAAGCAACACCATAATTGGTATGTTGCTCGATCATTTCGTGGATGAGTGAAACAATAATTCGGTTACCTGATGCCCCTAAAGGATGACCAAGTGCAATAGCGCCACCGTTGACATTGACTTTAGATTTAAACGCTTCAAGCGGCAGATCATGTTGTTCAGACAACTGGTACATTACGCCTAACGCCTGTGCAGCGAAGGCTTCATTCAACTCAAACAGCTCGATTTCTTCTAAAGTTAAATCCGCTTTGTCTAGCGCTTTAGATACTGCTTCTACTGGACCTAACCCCATAATTTTCGGGTCTAAGCCAGATTGTGCGTAGCTGCTCAGTTCTACCAGTGGTGTCAGCCCGTATTTCACGACCGCAGATTCAGACGCTAAGATAATGGCACTTGCACCATCATTGATGCCCGAAGCATTACCAGCGGTGACCGTTCCTTCTCGGTCGAAGGCTGGGCGAAGCTTTTGTAGAGCTTCGAATGTCGCGTCTGACTTCGGATACTCATCGGTATCAAAAGTGACGGTTTGTCTGCGTTGCTTAACTTCTACTGGTACAATTTGCTCGTTGAACTTACCCGCTTCAATCGCAGCAACTGCTTTCTGTTGGCTTTCTAACGCGTAGTTATCTTGAGCGAGACGCGAAATATTCAAAGCGTTGGCGATGTTTTCAGCCGTCATACCCATGTGGTAATGATTGAACGCGTCTGTTAATCCATCACCCACCAGCAAGTCTTTCATCGAGATGTCACCCATCTTGTGTCCGTTGCGAATACTCGGTGGCACAATAAAAGGAATCTGAGACATCACCTCAACACCCGCCGCAATAACGACTTCAGCATCTTGTGCTTTGATGTGCGCTGCTGCGTCCATCACCGATTTCATACCACTGCCGCAGATCATGTTCACACCGTATGCAGGTGTTTCCTCAGGTAACCCTGCATAGATGGAAGCCTGACGAGCAACCCCCATACCTTGACCTGCCGAAATCACATTACCAACGATCACTTCATCAATCGCATCCAACGAAAGATCTACGGACTCCAAAGCCCCTTTAATCGCGACGCCCGCTAACTCGCCTGCTGTGATGTTTTTTAACGACCCTGTAAATGCACCAATAGGTGTGCGCTTTGCAGCAACAATAAATACCTTTTCCATCATTCAATCCCCTTAAGTTTCACTTATTAGTGCATGTACAAGCCGCCATTCACAGACAGTGTTTCGCCTGTAATGTACGCGCCAGATTCACTCGCTAAAAAGCCCACTGCGTCTGCAATTTCTGCAGGCGTCGCTAAACGTTTCATTGGGATTTGGTTTTTAATTGAATCAAGGATTTCAGGCTTCATTTGCTCAACCATAGGCGTGCCGGTATAGCCGGGGGCAACCACGTTTACTGTCACACCACTTCTTGCCCCCTCTGCTGCCAAGGCTTTTGAAAAACCAATCATTCCAGCCTTTGCTGCGGAATAATTAGTCTGTCCGAACTGACCTTTAAGACCGTTCACTGAAGAAATATTGATGACTCGGCAATTGCCCTTTTCGCACATAGGTGCAAACAAAGGCTGTGTCACATTGAAAAGGCTGTTGAGGTTAGTCTCAATCACATCTTTCCAAGCTTCGGCATCCATCTTTTTGAAGACGCTGTCACGAGTAATACCTGCGTTGTTGACCAAAACATCCACCGTGCCTTCTTCTTCTAACAACTTGCTTAAGCTCTGTGCACATTCAGCGGTGTTGGTGACATCTAATTCAAACAATCGCACTTGCTCTTCAGTAAATTGTTTTTCGTTAAACCAATCCAGTGCGCACTGATAATTCCCAGTAAAATAAGTCGCGATAACACGATAGCCATCCGCGACTAATTTAGAAGAAATTGCTGAGCCGATACCGCCTTTTGATCCTGTAATTAAAGCAAGCTTTTTCATTAATGGTTCCATCCCTTACAAGCAATTAAATAACAATGATGTTAATAAGATAATGTCTTAGTCGATAATTAAACTTTACGTTTTGCTTTAATTAAACCCTACATCTCAAAATCAAAAAGTATTATTACAAATAAAAAATATTTTCATGTTATGGCTAGAAATCTGACTTACATCCCAAAAACCATGAAATGTTACGCTTATGTAAAGACCACCAAGCCACTGATATCAATAGACTTTATTTAACATTAATTATATCACCAAGCCGATAAGCCTTTGTTTACTTTAAATAAAATGACACGACTTAACTTGTTTCAATGAGAATGCAATATTGAAAAAGTAAACAATTGATCGTAGGAATAATATCGACATTGCTATTTCCTATTAATAAATCTATCGAGGCACTTCTATATAAAATTCAATATAAGTAAATGTTAATTTCACACTAGCTTACAACCTGACTCGATGAATCAAAGTGAATAGGCAATAAAAAAGCCCACTCTCAAGAGAGTGGGCTTTCAATCTAAATAAATAGAAAGGCTAATCGCTATTAATACATCTGATATTAATAGCGAAGTAGATCCTACTTAGTAAATATTTCATTTGTATTTACATCTAAATAAATTTTATTTTCAAGCGATAGTCCGCCGCAATAAATAAAATAGACATCTCGGTCACTGTACTTCACCGACTTCACCCAACCACCTAACTCCTCGAAGTCACTTGGGTCACATTCGCCATCAGAGATCAGCTCGGCAACCGTATTTCGGAACTTCTCTTTATGGATCTTAAGATCGTCGGATTTAACCAAATATGAATCCAATATCTCTATGCTTTCTTTCTGAGAAATAATCACTTCATCATTGGATAGGCCAGACATCGAAACCCATTCGGCTGTCTGTGGCCCGCCTTCTTTTAGAACGATATAGTCTGAGATACGTGCCCATTCACCCTGTTTTTCGAGTACTTCGACTTTTTCGCCTTTGTAGAGGTAATCTGTTATCAAGCCATCAACTTCTGGTTGTTCTACCACTTCAAGCTTTCTATCCAGAACGTAAAACTCTGTCTGCTCTGGCTCAGGTTTAAGTTCCATGATCGGTTTTAAATCAGCTTCAGGCTGAGCAACTTCTTCAACGGACTCTTCGGTTTTGTCTGCTGGTGGTGAGTCTTTCTTCATAACAAAGAAGTAGTACGCTGCTCCTCCTCCGCCCAATATTAACAACACAAGTAAAGCGATCAGCGCTTTTTTCATCAAATCCACCAGCTCTTCTGTTTTAGGGTTACATGAAGTGTACATCAACTCACGCTGCCACTCATCTATACTGTCTGTAGAGAGCACGGTAAGTAGAGGAAAGTCATGCGTTTTTGGGGAAAGGTTATCATTATGAGCGTACCTTTGATTGCCAATGCCGCGTTCGCAAGCCATTGCGATCGTGAAAACTGGCAAACATTGTTGGATCGCCAACTCGTATATGAAGATCGCTACAACCAATACACCAAAGAGTTCAACCAAGTTCTCTCAACCTATGAGTCACAAACTCTGCTATCTAAACACTTCAACGAAACACAGATCATTGAGCTTTGGGCAAAGTATGAAGAAAGGTTTAATGTGCAGCTCAATAGTCATATGAATACCGCTTATGATGTCTCTGAGGTTTTGTTAAAACAGGCATACGTCGTATCTAGTGAACTAGAAGGAGCTCAGTCTCTCACTCGCTTATGGCAAGCCGTTGCTCAGCACTGTGCTAAGGCAAAACTTCCGCGCCAAACTGAAAGCGCACAGTTGCACGTAACGAGCTCGCAATCGCTCGCCAAAGATCTCCACACACTCAGCGATAAATTCCGTCAGTTGTCGTCAAAGTATCGTAAGGAAGCCAAAATGATAGATGATGCAAGCCATGCAAAAGCACCAATAAACGATTCATCAAACTGAAGCTCACACTCACCGCCCTCTATTCCTCGACTGGATTTATTCTCATAACAGACTATCTCGCTGCCAGAATATCCAGAGAAATAGTTAATCAAAGCTTTATCAATAGCTTGTAAATCTAATGTGCTAACTATCAACAATAAAGTTCACTTTCCGACCAATGCAAGTAAATATGTGAGATATTCATCACAAAATAGATTTACAAACGCCAGAAAATTGTTATCATGATTCTTCATATAACTTAATAACAAGAAACATTTTGGCTAGGTAATATGCAAAAGACTATGGCTTTCAACTGCTTGAGTAACACGGAAGGGACTGCAGAGATAAGAGGTAAACTTTTATCTGTCGCTAAACACATGGAAGAGTTCGGTTCAGTAAGTGAGCTAGAGCTATGTAGGATATTTGGAGAGACAATTTGGAATGACGGTGTGGATTACCATTCACATGCATTTTCATTCAGAATTAATGTAAAAACCGGAGATTGTTCAATCTCTAACTTTAAATATCACTGATTTTTGCACCTATACATACGGAGTACCTTTCACAAAGTGCTCCGTTTTTTATGGCCGCTATGTTAAGTTGTCGAGCCTAGTTTGGTTTTCAACCTGACATTTCTATCAGCAGTAGAACATTGCTTTTTCAGCTCACCAACCAACCTCAATGCATATAAGTAACCCTTTCAGCTTAATCGCTCTTACTTGGCTTAATCGAGCATACTTGGCTTAATCGAGCTTATTTAGAGCAGTCAGTCTTAGTCAACACAATCAATCTTAATCAACATAGACAGGCAGCGGTGCATTACCTTTCACTTGTCTAATCGCGAGATGCGTATGTATGTCCTTGACGTTTGAGAGCCGTTGTAGCTTTCTTGTAAACGCCTCATAGGACATCAGATTCGGACTAACCACTTCTAACAGATAATCATAAGCGCCAGATACTACGTGGCAGCTGATCACCTCCTCCATCTCGACAATGGCGCCTTCAAATTTATCGATCGACACTTCTTGGTGGTTATTTAGACTCACCTCAACGAAGACACTCATAGCAATGCCAACTTGCTCTCGCGACAAGCTCACACGATAACCGTCAATAATTCCCTTTTCCTCAAGCCTTTTGATGCGCCTTGCGCACGGTGAAGGTGATAAACCGACTTCATCTGCTAACTCAGCCGTAGTTAACCTGCCATCTTTTTGTAGCAACTCTAGAAGATGCCTATCAATTCTATCCATAGTAAATGCCGATCATTGGTGAAATTCGTTAATAATTTAATAAATATTAGCAGGAATCATCAACGATAACTCGAGTTAGAACTAAATTTGCCAACCTATGGCATAGCTCTTAATTCATAATTAAGCATAATCCACTTTCCTTGTTTACTATGAAGCTTGGCTATCTATCTATCGTTGTTACTCTGCTCATCTGGGCGAGTTTTTTTCTTTCGCTTAAAGGCGGCGCAAATTCAGATTTAACACCTGCAGACATCGCACTGACGCGATTTCTCATCCCTGCATTAGTGCTACTGCCTTTGGGTTGGAAAGCGCGTACTTCTATTTCTTCAGTCCCTAAGCGCTACCTAGCGGGCATGTTTGTAGGGTGCGGATTGCCTTATTTGCTCGTCGCAGGAACAGCTATGCAGTTTGTTCCGGTATCACACGGGAGTGCTTTAGTTCCGGGAACGCTGCCACTCTTCGTCACTGGCATTGCGGTACTCGTTTTTAAGCAACCCCTTAGCCGACACCGTATCGCTGGTTTAGCTCTGGTTTTGCTCGGCATATTGCTGTTTTTAGGCAGTAGCTTAAGCAGCTTCAACTTTGAATACACCAAAGGTCACTTGTTGTTTTTGTGTGGAAGCATAATGTGGGCGACTTTTACCATCTCAGCGCGTGTCGCCAACCTTGATGCATTAGTGAGTGCGGGGTTCATTTCATTCTGTTCTACTTTGCTATTACTGCTCCTTATCCTGACTGGGAGCCTACCCAGTCATCTAATGGATACACCAATCGCACAATGGCCATTTACAGAGCTTGTTGTACATTCTGCAGTGCAAGGCGTTGGTGCAGGCTTAATTGCCGCATTCACTTACCTTTATGCGGTTAACACATTAGGCGCAGAGCGCTCGGCAGCTTTTGGTAGTGCAACCCCCGCCGTCGCTACCCTTTTGGCGGTTCCACTGTTTAACGAGATTCCAGATGCGATGACTTGGGTTGCTCTTTGTTCGATTTGCATCGGCAGCTTGGTCGCGAGCAACATTTTCATGAGAAACGATCAGTCTATGCAGTATCAACCACCAAGTTTCAGCAAAAGATGATAACGTTGAGTCGCTATACAATGTTTAAGTCGCTACAAATAGCCTTTAAGCGCTGAGTCTAAGGCGTTTGATACTTGGATAAGCCTGCAAACGTGGGCTTATCCAAAATATGCTTTTTCTAAGCCCAGTTCTCCATTAAACTGTCCGACCTTTTTGCTCATCCAAGAGAACGCTATGCAACGCGATTACACTTTAACTAGCTTAAACACCATGCCTCGTGAGGAACTAGAAGAATTCAGTTTAAGAATGATCCATCGTCTTGTCCCTGAAGACGCGATGACGGAATTGTTTACGTTTGAGCAGGAAGAAGTCGCCAGTGAAGAGCGCATGCAGTCAGCGAAGTTCGACGCGATGCTACGAATGACCGCAATCGCGCTGAGTGAAATGAACCTTGCATTTAGTGAGTCAGATAACTCACAACAAAACATTGAACGTATGACACGTCTATTGCTTTGGCACTTCTACGCAATGTCATTCAACCTTGAGCAGGCCATCGACCTTGAAACTCATTGCGAGAAAGTAGAGAAGATTTTGGAAAAAGCACCAACAGAAGCATTCGGTTGGGTAAAAGAGCTGACAGAACTGCTTCATTTTTACGCGAAAGTGAATGAAGGTAACGAAGGACGCAGCGAAGAAGGCAATAAAGACGCTTAAAATCCTCTTCAATTTAAAAGCTTTTCAACGAGTTGTTCGCTACTCAGTGAACAACTCGTCTATACCCTAAGCTAATCCTAATAGAACTAAATCGAACGAAAATAACACTATATCGACGGTAAATAACGCTATATCGACGGTAAATAGAAACTTTGTTTAAATGAGTTCTCTGCCTTTGTTGTTTCTAATACGCTGTGATGCAGCATTAATATCGACTGAGCGATTTTAGTTCCAATTCCCAACGAACCGTTTGGCGCTTCTTGCTCAACCTCATTATGAATTACCACCTTCACTCGCTTGGAATCAGCTTCCAAACCGATATCCAACGACACCATGGTTCCACTTGGGCTATGCCTCAGCGCATTATCTAACAAGTTTAAAACCAACCGCTCAAGTAAATCGCTATCCCCTACCACCTTTATCCCAATAGGCATGTTGACGTTAATCTCGACCTTTTTATGAAGATACTTGCTTCGGATCGTTTCCAAACACTCACTCATCAACACATTTAAGTCGATCGAAGCGTATTGATACGTGGGAACAGGATTATCATGTTTAGCGTTATCTAGCAGCGAATGGAGCTGATCAGATAATTTGTTGCCATTACGGTAGGCAACATCGATTAAGGGATCCGATTGTGGGTTTTGAATCTTCCACGTCTCTAGGTAACCCAACACACTAGATAACGGTGTTTTAAGATCATGGCTCAGTTGCAATAGGCTCTGCCTACGATGCGATGATTGATACTCCAGTTGCAGAAACTGTTGTTGAATGTGCTTTGCCATCAACTGATAAGAATGCGCGATCGGCACCAGTTCTGGTACTTGGCGCGTGAAATTAGGTTCTAAGCGGAAATCTTGTTCGGCTTGTTGTTGCAACTTATCGGTTACAGCTTCTATCGGGTTCAACAGGCTGCGTTTAACCAATAGATAAGCTCCTATGGCAAAACCCAAAATAGAGACCAACATAAGGCCAGCCAGTGCGATATAGGGTGTGTCGACCTGTGAATTTGCAATCACAGTATGGCGGTTACTGCCAATTAACACATAAAGATACCCAACCGTAGACCCTAGCTCTTCAATCGCGGCGACAGAAAACACCTTGCGAGAATCTGGGTTGATCGGGTCATCTCCCAAAATCGGATAAGGTTCATCGTTTAGAAACTGCTTAATCGGTGCTAGGTCTATCTGGTTCGCTAACACAGTTCCTTCAGGCGCTGCATGCGTGGTGATATTGCCCTGACTATCGAGGAAATAGATGTCAAAGTCTGGCCCTATTAACATTAAGGTATGAAAGATGGATTTAAGGGCTTTTGGGTTGTAGTCCGTCCCAATCATAAGAGGGTTATCATCGCGCATGTGGAGCGCGAGTTCTTTGTGTAAGCTCTGTTTCGTTCGTTGCTCAATAGTCTCTTTCTGCCAATGGTAGGTATAGGCGATGACCACACTCACCAATAGAAACCACAAGCTGGTAAACAACACTAAACGCGATTTAAAACTCATGTTCCCTCCTTCACATGACTTTTGTTTCTATTAATGGACTAAAAAACGACAACCAGAACTAAGTCTTCGATTCAAACTTATACCCAACACCCCAAACGGTCTTAATAAAATCATCATCGCTGTTAGGCATAGCAAGCTTGGTTCGCAAACGGTTGACGGTACTACAAACGGTGTGGTGGTAGCCTGAATGATTGGTGTGCCATACATGATCGAGCAATTCATCTTTGCTATACACTCGACCCGGACGGGTGGCTAAGAAATGGAGTAAAGTAAACTCTGTCGCGGTCAATAGAACATCTTGGTTGTTTAATGAAACCTGATGACGCTCCGGTTGAATGGTAAGGCCGCCAAAACTCATCACAGACTCCGTTGTTAGAACATCTTTGATCGTGGCTTCTGCATGATTAACCCGACGTAAAACATTACGAACACGAGCTTGAAACTCAAGCACACTGAATGGCTTTGTAATGTAATCATCAACACCGGCTTCTAAGCCCGAGACTTTATCCAGTTCAGCATCTCTTGCTGTGAGCATTAACACGGGAGTCCAATCCTCTTGCTGGCGGATCATCCGACAAAAGTCGAGTCCATCGCCATCAGGTAAGCCTCGATCGAGCACGACCAAATCAAACTGACCATCCAGATATAGGCCCTGCGCTTTTTCAATTGTATTGGCTCTTTCGACGTGATGACCTTGAAACTTGAGATGCATTTGCACCAGTTCCGCTAAATCATCGTCGTCTTCAACCAGTAATATGTTTGCCATCAAATTTGCCGCAGCACTATTCATGATCCCTGCTCTATTCGGAGTCTACCCACCTTTCAATTGACCGGAACAGAGCAGGAATTCTTTCATTTCACGCTTAACCCAATCATTCAGTTCGGGTAATGGTGATTCTCGCACCTGGATTAAGAAAGCGATGATTAGCACTTAGAGCAGAGGTCGTTAAGCCATCATCTTGACTGATGACGCCTGAGTGGAAGCTCACCACATCATTATCATTTCTTACGCTATTAAAGCCCTCACCACCGCCAGCGGGCCCTGGGATGGTTGCTGCAAGCTCATCGTTCAGCTCCGTTCCTGAATCCCACACGTTCATGTTCATAACAAACGTATCACCCACCGCTAATGATTTCAGCGATAAGCCAGATTCCCCCACAAACGCATCATTGGTATTCACGAGCATCGAAGCAACCGAAAGGTAACCTTCTAAAGCAGGATCGACTCGGATAGACAATGTGTCCTTCTCACCCGACAAGATAAGCCCGCTTCCTGAGATACCTTGGTAAACATTCGCGTCACTGTCACTGAGCGCAAGTAACTGTGTATTACTGCCACCTTCCGCTAAGTATTCAAGGTCAACTGAGGCACTTTGACCGACTTCAAACAGATTGAAGCTGTTATTGTGAGTCAATACCGCGAGGGGCGACATAGGTTGATTAGGTGTTAGGTTAGTAACACTGACATCGTAACGATAATAATCATCGTCATCATCCGGACAACCCGCCAAAACAGCGACAGAGGCCGCGATAAATAGAATTCTAGCTTTCATACATCCCCCTTTACTTCACAACAATAGTGATAGTTGCCACAGGGTTTAACCAACGATGACTGCTGCTATCGAGGTCACTGATTCCGCCAGCCGCGTTACTATCACCAATGTTACCCGGATGAATATGAACCTTAGCGTTAGACACGGCTGTTTCAACTCCCGTACCACCAGCGCCAAAAGTAATAAATGGAGGGTTTGGCATGCTGCCAGCCAACTCATCATTCGCTTCAGTGCCTGCGTCATAACCATTGAGCGTTGCTTTGTAAGTGCCCGCTTGAGTTGGGATCTTCCAACTGTCTAAACCAACAAACCCATCGTTGGTAGGAAGTAGCATCGCGCCTAGTGACAAGTAAGCCAAATCACCGGTATCGATATCAAAGGTGGTCGCTACACCTGGATTCAATATCCCTATTGCTGGGTTTTCAACCACCACGCCACCCGCGTTAGCTATCAGACTTGAAAGGCCAGAAATGTCACCACCTTCGGCCATCGACTCCAACTCTGCTGAAGCGGTTTCACCCGTCCTAAACATAAACAAGTTAGAGTCATGCGCTGCGGCTAAGATCGGTGTGAAGTAGATTCCTTTCGTTGCATTAGTCACCGTCACCTCTAGCTGTGCAGCTTGAACCTGTGCGGTTCCAAAGGCCAACATAGCAGAGCTAACCACTAAGCTGATTTGAGTTCGTTTATTCATTTTGATTCCATCCTTTATCGAGTCCTATCGTTGCCAACAAAACGAATAACAGCGATATACCGTTACCTTTGCCAGAACGAATTGTGGTGTTGTTGACTCTAAGAATGGCGATCAAATCTATCAGCAACTTCATTGAATTCTCATAAAACTCTCACAAGTTTATTCAAACTTATTACAGCCAAGAGAAGTAACAGTAAAGCGCTGATATTTATTCGAAAACAAAAGTCCTACTAACGGCTAGTTAAGCTATAAAAGAACAAGAGTGAGCAATAAAATGGAACGTAACAAACGCAAAAAGGCCGAATCGATATACCGATTCGGCCTTTGTTCTAGAGTGTTGTTGCTCATTCTAAAAGCCGTAATCGGCCTTCAAGTTAAGCTAACGGCACAACATCAATTTAGAATGCGTAGTTTGCGTCAATAAGTTCGCTAACTTCAACTTTGCTTACTTCAGCGCGAGCTTCAAGCCATTGAGCAACTTGCAGCTGCTCTGCTTCTGTTACTGAGCGGTAACGCTCAATAGAGCATAGGAAACCTTCAAACAACTCAAGGCCACCGCCACCAAAGCACAGACCGATGCTATCGATGAAGTCGATGAACTCATCAATGAACACATCGTATTGGTCAAAATCAGTAATCGATGTCTTGCAGCTTACTTCAAAACCCAGAATCGCGAATTCACCTAGGTATAATTTCTTGCGAAGGCGGCGATTTTTGTTTTCGATTTTATCTAATTTCATAACTGTCTCTCTCTACGTTTAATAAAGCACTTATACACAGTTCCTCTTCATTTCCCAAGAGTTTTGTATTGTTCATCACGCTTAATCGCAAAAATCGTGCTACAGAAACAAAAACTTAATCTAATTCATAAAAATCCGTCACTTAACTGCCTCAGGATGACTCACACATTGATCCAAGTTATTAACCATTCGATTAATAGCCGAACAAGTCGTGAATAACCCACAATAATTACAGCCAATAGGAAGCAGTACAGATGAGCAAGGAAACATTTGATAGCACTCGATTCAATAAGAGTAAAAACAAACCATTCGAAGAAGTACTAGACGCAAACCTTTCAAGAAGAAACGTTTTAAAAGGCGGTTTAGGCATAAGTGCAATGACCGCATTTGGAGCATTTGGGCTTTCTGGTTGTAACTCTTCTAGTCCAGACTCTTCAGTAGGAAATGGTTCAGGTGTCTCTAGTGCGGTCCTGAACTTTGATTCGATTCCGGGCTCATTAACCGATGCTGTTTCGGTTCCTCAAGGTTACATGGCACAAGTTTTAGTCCCATGGGGCACACCGCTCAATGCACAAGGTAGTGCATGGAAGGATGACGGCAGTAACACAAGCGAAGAACAATTGAATGCCTTGGGTATGCACCACGACGGGATGCACTTTTTCCCATTAAATGACAGCAACGTAGACGGCTTGTTGTGTATTAACCATGAATATATTGATACGAATGCTTTGCACCCTAGCGGCCAAACCATAAAAAGTGGCGTCCGTACTGTTGTTGACGAAGTACGTAAAGAAATTAATGCTCATGGCGTGTCAGTTGTCCGAATTCAACTAGAAAACAACATGTGGAAATTGGTCGATACCGATCCACTCAACCGCCGCTACACTGGCGCGACTGTAATGGACTTATCTGGCCCAGTCGCACATACCGCTCTTACTGTAACTCGCTTCTCCCCTGATGGCAGCCAAGCGCGTGGTACATTAAACAACTGTGGTAATGGTTTCACCCCTTGGGGCACTTATCTAACATGTGAAGAGAACTGGCCCGGCTATTTTGTTAATGCAGGCGTTCGAACTGAAGAACAAGACCGCATTGGTATCGACGATACCAGCACACGTTATTTGTGGGATACATTGGCTGGCAATGCAGAAGAGCGCTTGGATGAATTCACCCGCTTTAACATAGAGCCTACAGGTGCAAGCTCAATAGATGATTACCGTAACGAAGCAAACGGCCACGGTTATATTGTTGAAATAGACCCTTACACAGAGAACGCTCGAGCGAAAAAGCGTACTGCGCTTGGTCGTTTCCGTCACGAAGGCTGCACTTTTGGCAAGCTAGAAGAAGGTCAGCCAGTTGTCTTCTACTCAGGCCACGACTCTCGTTTTGAGTACCTGTACAAATTCGAATCTGCTGTCGCTTGGGATCCAGCAGATGCAAACCCATCAAACCGACTAGCAACAGGTGATAAATACATGGATGAAGGCACACTTTACGTGGCGCGCTTCAACGAAGACAACTCTGGCACGTGGCTACCATTGACACTAGATAGCGTGACGTTATCAGGTGGTGTTCTGGCAGACAATTTCAACTCTTTAGCTGAAATCATCTTAAATACAGCCGGAGCAGCCGACCTTGTGGGCGCAACACCAATGGATCGCCCAGAGTGGTGTTCAGTAGATCCATACACAGGTTCTGTATATTTAACACTTACCAATAACACCGCGCGTACCAGTGAAACGAACGCAGCGAACCCACGTTTGAACAACAAGTTTGGCCATGTTATCCGTTGGGATGAAGGTGAAAGTGCAACAGACTTCACTTGGGATATTTTCGTATTCGGTTCACCTGCCAACGGCGATGCAGACACCAACCGTTCTGGCCTGACGGATATGAACCAGTTTGCTAGTCCAGACGGATTAGCGTTTGATGCTCGTGGCATATTATGGATTCAGACGGATAACGGTGCAGATGAAGTAACGAGTTACACCAACGACCAAATGTTAGCAGTGGTTCCGTCTAAGCTAACAGACGACAACGGTAACAGTGCTGTGATTGGTGAAGGCAACCAAGCGCAACTTAAACGCTTCTTTGTTGGTCCAAACGGATGTGAGGTAACTGGCTTTACGATTAGCCCTGATTACAAATCACTGTTTGTAAACATTCAGCACCCCGGTAATTGGCCATACAGCGACAACGCAGCAGAAGAGACTCCATCAGGAATGTCCGTTCGCCCTCGTGCGGCAACTGTTGTGATCCGCCGTGAAGACGGTGGTGAAATTGCCGTTTAATCAGGGAATTAAAGCTGGTCTCTTTGATATCTATAGTGATTAAAAGCGGCTCACTCTAAATACGTTACAACGAAAAAGAGCGATAAGGCTAAATGCCCTATCGCTCTTTTTATATTCTATTCATTCTCGGTTTAAGTAAGAATCCGAGCTTTCAAAACTCCTCATCTCCCAAGTACTCGTCATCCTCGAGAAGGAGGAACGACTGAATCGGGGATCTCTAGCCGTTATCGTTGATCGCAATACCGTTAATCACAGTTAACTCACGAACAACCACACACCAACACCCATCATTAGCGTGCCAGCAATACGATTCATCAACTTAACGTTGTCTGCCTTGCCCAGCATATGCTTTAAGCTCTTGCCGCCTGTCGCGTACAAGGTCATGCAGACAAATTCAGAAACCAAAATGATAGACACGAGGATGAACAACTGCGGCGCTAAGTCTTTATTACTGTTAATAAAAGGAGGCAATAACGAAATCATGAATGCCCACCCTTTTGGGTTAGCAATCGCAGTAACAAAACCTTGAACCACCAAATCCCAATCGTTACTGACTTTTGTTGTTTGGTTATCAGTACTGATCGCCAACTTGCCTCTTGAGCGCCACATCTGAACGCCTAAATAGAACAAATAAGCTGCACCAACAAATTTGAAGCCCGTAAATAGCCACGGGTAGTTCAACATAATAGATGCAATACCCAATACCGCGGCAATAGAAACCACAGCGACACCAGCCAATTCACCGATCATCATCCATAATGTACGCTTGTATCCAACACTCATTCCAAGGGTCAACGCCAAAGTCATACACATTCCGGGCGTGATTGAGACAAAGAAAAACGTGGGAATAAAAGCCCAAAGTAGTGCGCTATCCATATTATTACCTTACTGGCTTATTTTTATTTAGTGGCTTTTGCTTCTTGATCGGACTTGAAATGAAGCGATATTGAAACGAAGTAGTGATGACAATAAACAATATTGCGAACAATACAAACAAAAAGAGCCACATAACAGTGGCTCTTTTCGATCACCAACCGTAATTACTTACGACGGTTTTGAATTCGCTTCATCATAGTTAAACGACGTTCAGCGCTTGCTTGATCGGGTTTTTCTTCGTTTGCGTTGTTCTTACGACCCTGACGGTTTTTGTAAGCCGATTTAGTGTTTAGCTTCTCGATGTAAGCATCACGTTTCTTCGGCTCGTAACCCGGTTGCTCAACACGACGAATACGCTGTTGAATCAGTTTTTCAACTTGAACAACAGTCAGCTCTTCTTCGCGGTTAACGAAAGAAATTGCGTGACCTTGTTTTCCAGCACGACCTGTACGGCCAATACGGTGAACGTAATCTTCTGCAAGGAAAGGCATGTCGTAGTTAATTACGTGTGGCAAGTCTTCGATATCAAGACCACGAGCTGCAACATCGGTTGCAACCATCACACGAGCTCTGCCTTCTTTAAAGTCATCCAATGCGCGACGACGAGCGCTTTGCGCTTTATCACCGTGACAAAGTACCGCTTTAATGCCGTCTAGCTTAAGCTCTTTAACTACATCGTTTGCTGTTTCTTTGTAGTTCACGAACACAAGAACCTGACGCCAGTTTTTACGACCGATCAGCTCAGAAAGTAGCTCGGTTTTACGCTCTTGATCAACTGGGTACACCACGTGACCAACAGTTGCAGCTGTTGAGTTTTCACGCTCAACACTGATACGTTTTGGTTTACGCAGAATATCAACAGACAGCTGGTTTAACTGAGTTGAAGTCGTCGCGGAGAACATCATGATTTGTGGAGAGGTTTCCACATCCAACATGATCTTGCGAACGGCATTGATGAAGCCCATATCAAGGATACGGTCAGCTTCATCGAATACTAGGAATTCTAGGTTAGCAATAGACACGTTACCCGCTTCTAAGTGCTCTTCTAAACGGCCTGGAGTCGCAACCAAAATATCAACACCCAGTTCTAGTTGACGAACTTGTGAAGACATCTTGTTACCACCGTAAACCGCTGAAACGCTCAGTTCAGTGTATTTAACGTAGTCTTTGATGTTTTGAGCGATCTGCGCAGCAAGCTCACGAGTCGGAGCAAGAATAAGGCCGCGAGCCGTTCCTCTAGACGCTTTTTTACCGCTGTTCAAAAGGTGTTGGATAACAGGCAATGAGAATGCCGCTGTTTTACCCGTACCGGTTTGAGCAGTAGCAAAAATATCATGGCCTTTACGAGCCAT
>PJEL010002656.1_pt1 | contig 16133 bp, 11 predicted proteins | sample 1853271 | NCBI WGS metagenome assembly PJEL01 (sample SAMN08108733, study PRJNA415343) | Invertebrate metagenome, whole genome shotgun sequencing project. | host: Globobulimina | place: Sweden: Gullmar Fjord | collected 2015-08
GGTTTTGAACGATTCATTTCAGAACATCAACGTCGCCTCTCGCAGCGCCAAGGCAACAATCAAAATCCCGACGAACCCTACGTCGCCCCGTCAATGAGCAATCGGATGGCCGAAGCCGGCATGCAACTCACGACCGACAGTGTGGCGATCCCGCTCACCGATGATGATGTTGGACACTATGAATATCTCGAGCCGGTGATCAGTTCGAGTAAACTCTTGGTTCTCAAACGCGGTCGTGCCATCGACTACGGACTCGCTATAAACGTTATCTCCAATGATGAAGAGCTCAAAGCGTTTAAAGGCGCATCGAATATGTCGCGCTACCACCGCACATGGTCCGAATCATTAGTTCGATTCCTGACTAGTGGAATGGTCCGAGCGTTCCTCCTCTTGATATTTGTCGTAGGCCTACTCTGGGAAATGGCAACGCCCGGCGTCGGTGTTCCTGGCGCATTTGCAGCCTGTTCACTTACAATATTGTTAGGCGCACCCGCTCTTACCGGATTGGCGCAATGGTGGGATATCCTGTTCGTCTTGAGTGGTATTTTGCTCATTATCGTTGAGGTTTTTGTCATCCCCGGCTTTGGTATAGCGGGGATTGCGGGGGTCATATTGCTGGCATTGGGATTCATTGGCACATTCATTGCGCCCGATCCAAGTGGCGGCCTGCTCCCTTCATCTCCACTGGCTCAACAGCAAGGCATGAATGGGCTCCTCACGCTCATGGTCGGGTTCTTTGGCACCGCGGTGACCGTCTATTTCGTCTCCAGACATTTCGAATCCTTGCCTTTCTTTAGCAAACTTGTACTTACGGCGGGCAACACTTCAACCACTGCGAATCCGCCCACAATGCTCCAATCCATGCAGCCAACAGATGATTCAACCGTGGCCATCGGCGACTCAGGACGAACGGTGACCACTTTACGCCCCGGAGGCCGCGCGCGATTCGGCGGAAAGATGTATGATGTGGTGTCGAGCAGAGGTCTAATCGAAGCAGATGAGGCCGTTGTGGTACGCGCGATTGAAGACTTGAATATCGTTGTTGAACGAGAAACAAGCATAGAGGAGCAATCTTCATCGTCATGATTGACACCTTGCTTATCCACCTTGCATACACCACTCCGCCGCTGGGGACGGATTCGGGCAACGAAGCACTCCTGATTTGGGTGTTCGGCCTGTTTGCCATCGCTTTAGGATTGGTTGTTCTGGAGATCTTCATTCCTTCGGGCGGAGTGATCGGGATCGCAGCGCTTCTGTGCTCTATAGCAGCAGTGGGCCTAGCGTTTCGGATCGGCATAGGGTACGGACTTTCTGCGGCGGGCTTTTGGGTGCTGGCGACGCCTTCGTCCGTTTGGGTTGCCCTTAAGGTATTTCCAAATACGCCCGTCGGGAAACGGATCATTTTGACTGATGGAACGACGTCGGACGATATCCAGAAGCGCGATGTTGAACGGCAATTTGAGAACCGCTCTATTGCGTCACTAGTCGGAATGACGGGGGAAGCCATCACTGATTTGAGGCCGGGCGGAACTATTCGTATTGAAGGCCAAGATGTTGAAGCATTCGCAGAGTCCGGTTACATCGAAGTCGGGGAAACCGTTGAGATTGTGAGCACAAATGGTCGGCAACTCAAAGTTCGCACCCCCTAAGAACAAAATGTCATGATCTCATGGTCTAATGTCAAGGCATCCAATCACAATTTCGCGATCTTGCAGCGTTTCAACGTATACAATACACCGAACAATCTAGCCATCTGGTTGGTTGGATTCAATTTGATCATTCCAACAGAAAACTCGGTTGGCCCAGCTGCTCCAGACGGAGTGGATATGCGGCGAACGACGAGTTGAGGAGCTGAGTGCATGCCAATCTCCGGGTTATATATTGCGATAGGTGTCGCCGCCTTGATTGGGCTTGTCCTAGTGGTCGTCATCGCACAATTCTTCAAGCTGTGGTTGCAAGCCTTCCTGTCCGGCGCACCGGTCGGTATGTTTGATCTGATCGGCATGCGATTGCGAAAAGTGCCACCGAGCATCATCGTGTTGAGTCGTATTCAGGCAAAGAAGGCAGGCATCGACCTGTCTACCGCTCGTCTCGAATCACACTTCCTCGCGGGGGGACGAGTCCCTCAAGTCATCCGTGCATTGATTGCTGCCGACCGCGCCAAAATTGAGTTGTTGTATGATACCGCATGTGCGATTGACTTGGCGGGCCGCGACATTTTGGAAGCGGTACAGACTTCGGTTAAGCCCAAGGTCATCGATTGCCCCGATCCCGCAAAGGGAAGGCAGACGATTGATGCGGTCGCCCAAGATGGTATTCAATTGCGGGTGAAAGCTCGAATCACCGTGCGCGCCAACCTCGACCGCCTCATTGGTGGTGCATTAGAAGAGACCATTATCGCGCGTGTCGGCGAGGGCATTGTGACAACCATCGGTTCATCTGTCACACACAAAGCAGTCTTGGAAAACCCTGATCGAATCTCGAAAGTCGTTCTAGGCAAGGGTCTCGATTCAGGGACTGCGTTTGAGATCCTGTCAATCGATATCGCAGATGTGGATGTCGGCGAAAACATTGGGGCAGGATTGCAAGCTGACCAAGCGGAAGCAGATAAGAAACGATTCCAAGCGGAAGCAGAAAAACGGCGAGCCATGGCAAAGGCACAAGAAGCTGAGAATCAAGCTTTGCGCGAATTGAACCGCGCCAAAGTCGTCGAAGCAGAAGCGGAAATTCCGAAAGCGATGTCGGAGGCATTTCGAGCGGGTAACCTCGGAATCCTTGATTATTACAAGCTGAAAAACATCCAAGCGGATACAAGTATGCGATCTGCAATCGGCGGCGCAGATCGACCGCAGCAGTCAGATCCGAGTTGATGGTCAATCACACCTGAACGCTTGCGAGAAAGATTTCAAAATCCTCATTTACCGAGTGCTTCGGCACTCGGTTTTTTGTTGCTTACGTTTGCTAGGTCATCTACATACTACCCAAGTTGACGAAATGTCGAAATATTCTGAGGCCAGCACTGGTTATTCCTCCATGGAATTCTTGTTTTCTGGTGGCATTCGCATCGATAACCAGTAGACTTGATCATTCGATGGAAGGCAGGCGCACCGGGATCTTCAAGCCGGTGTACATGCCCTCTCAGTTCATATAGCCTTGTACTCACTCTGTTATTTGCTAATACCCAAGGAGCAATCGATGATGTTCAAATCCACAAAACCACGAAGCCACACCAAGGCACTTTGCTTGACGGCAGGGTCAATTGGAATAGTCGCAGGGCTGTTGGCTGCTTGCACCACCACCGCCACCGTCCTAGGCGAAGTAGGCCGTGACCTCAAAGGTAACGATGCGGTGCAAAATCAGAACCCCGAATATGTGCCGGGCGAAGTGATTGTCAAATTCGCTAGTGTTCCCGATGCTGCAATGCTTGATCGTGTATCTGCTGAGCTCGGATTCGTCATTAGCTGGAGACCGCTCATCCACACCAGCCACTACAAAGGGCAGCCGAATCGCGCTAACCCGCTTGCTTTCTATCGGGTGGCCAACGTTGATAAGAACGCGGACATCCCTGCGATGACGGGTCAGTTTGAAGCGGTAAATGGTATTGTCGTTGCTGAGCCCAATGGATACACGCAGATCGCGCTCGTTCCAAACGACCCACGATACAACGAGCAATATGGCCCCGAAATCATGAACACTGAACCCGCGTGGGATATCACGTTGGGCGACATGAGTGTGATTGTGGCGGTAGCAGACACTGGTTTGAATTTTACCCACGAAGATCTCGCATCTGCAGTGTGGGCTAATGACGATCCAATTGGCGGCGGTGACGATGATGGCAACGGATTCATCGACGACTGGCGAGGTTGGGACTTTATCAACAATGACAATGACCCTGTCGATGGCAATAGCCATGGCACGCATGTCGCAGGAACCATTGCGGCGCGAACAGACAACAACAAAGGTGTCGCGGGTATGGCCCAAGTCACCATCATGCCGTTGCAGGTGTTTAGCTCTGGTGGAGGTGGTACTTGGGAAGCGATTGCAGAAGCAATCGTGTACGCTACTGACAATGACGCCGATTTGCTGAACTACTCTGGTGGCGGTGGAGGCGGAGCCGCGGTGCTCGCCGACGCTTGTACGTATGCGTGGGACAACGGACTAACCGTTTGCGCTGCTGCGGGTAACTGGGGTATTGAAACTGATTTCTTCCCCGCTGCATATCCTGAAACGATTGCAGTCGGTGCGACTGATGACAATGATAACATTGCGTCCTTCTCCAACCAAGGCAATTGGATGGATGTCTGTGCACCTGGTGTCGATATTATCTCAAGTGATATTAGTGGCAATAGTGGTTACTCATATAAATCCGGCACGAGCATGGCAACTCCTCATGTTGCTGGTGCAGTCGCATTGATGTACACCCTCAACTCCAGCCTCTCGACCCAAGATGTACGTGACCTTCTGCGCGATAACGCTGTCGACCTCGGTTCAAACGGGTTTGACAAATTCTATGGCTATGGTCGAGTTGATGTGCTAACGACTTTGCAAGCCATTGGTGGTTCGGGCGATTGCTTGGATATGACCGTAGATGCGTTGGTCGCAGGCAACAATGCAACGTGGGCGGTGAGCAGTGCAACTCCGAACGCAACTATTGCTGTCGTGTACGGCTTTGCGGGAGGTAGTACCAACGTCAACAGCGTCGCAGGGTATTGTGCAACGTTCGATATCGCAGGCGTCAACACCAGTCGCGTCATTTGCCAGAAAGCCGCAGACGGCAGCGGCAATGCCAATTGCAGCAAGTCCATTCCGGATTTCGCGTTTGGCAAACGCATTTTGTCTCAGGCAGCAGAACGAGACACTTGCCCGGACGAGTGTGTTTCAAACCTAGATGATCAAATCGTTCAATAGATTGAACATGTAATCTGATTCACCGTTTGATCAGACATAGATTTCGCCATCCCAATGACGCTGCATCAATCATTTGATGCAGCGTCTTTTTTTTGCTCAAGAGTATTCCGATTCAAACAAGAGCAGTTGAATGTGACCACCTCGACAGCCCGCCTGCACATTGGTCAAGATTGACCTTTTTCGTTGTTCTGTTTACCATCCTCGCATGCTCACCGCCAATGCTCGCGCGACCGATCCTACAAACCTTGTCAAATTCTTTGGCGAGGCCAATGATCTACTTGAGTTGTGGATTGCAGAGCCGTACCTCGATCTCGCCCCCTCAATTGCGGTTGCGCTTCAAGAACGTGTATCAAAGGGATGGTATGGCTACGAAGTCCGACCCGATGCGACTCTTGCAGCTTTTTGGGACTGGATGGAGTTACGACACAACTGGAAAGGTTCATCTCTGCAATCTGTCGTAAGCCCTAGCGTTGGCACGTCGATCGCCATTCTGATCGAGCAACAGACTGAAGTTGGCAGCGCAGTGGTCATCCAACCTCCCGTGTACACCTCTTTCAAATCCATTATCCGATCAACAGGGCGAGCCGTTGCTCGTAGTCCTTTACGTTACGACCCAGAGCACGGTTATCAGATGGATTTTGAGAATCTCGAATCAATCCTGTCTCAGCCAACAACTCAAATGATGATTCTTTGCAATCCACATAATCCCGTTGGCAGAGCGTGGACCCATGCTGAACTAAAATGTGTCGCAGAACTTTGCAGCAAGCACAATGTCTTTGTTGTTTCGGATGAGATTCATGCAGATATTATGATTCCGCCTGCTCGCTTTGTTCCTTTTGCTGAAGTTGGATCAGACTGCGATGTCAGATGGGCGGCGGCGCATGGCCCGATCAAGACTTTTGGGTTAGCGGGCATCTGCGATACACTCGTGATCGCAGAAGATGTTTCGATCGCCAATTCATTTCGTAGCGTGAGCGCAAAGTACCATCTATCCCGAAACAACGTGTTTGGCCTAGTCGCATTCGAAACCGCATACCGAACAGGTGCAGATTGGCTGGACCAACTCCTCGACCTGCTCAAGGACAATCTGACCGTTCTACGTGATGGATTGCCCTCCAACATTCATCTCATGGAATCAGAATGCACGTACCTTGCATGGATCGATTTTCGAGACTTAGATCTTGATGCAAAAGAATTGGCCGCTTGGCTCGTGACATCAGCTCAGTTAGCTCTGAGTCCTGGGCATTGGTTCGGCCGAGAGGGAGCTGGATTCGCAAGAATGTCAATCGCTACCCCGACTGCAATCATTGAAGAAGCGGTCCAGCGAATTCAATCCGCAACACAAATCTGATCAATGGTCGCTACTGAGTCGTTCGAGAATAATCGGAACCGCAGGTGGAATGCGATCATCAGATTGCCACGGCGCATTGCGAATCATGGTTAGATGGGTGCCGGGAACAATGGTGTAATCATCCACCCCTGTCAATCTGGTTGACTCTAGTGATACGCATCCATCCCCCACGCCATCCGCTAGGTCGTTGAGACCTTTCATGAGAGCATTGATGCTCTCCGCGGCATCCTCAGACACATCATTGCGAATCGCCTCAACGGCTTGCATCATTTTCATTTGATCAAACGGACTAGCATCGCCGGCAATAATCGTGATCGGCATACCAAGTGGATGCGGACGTGCATTGAGCGCGTTCAAGAATTCGCTCTCCGGAAGCAAATCGATCTTCGCTTCGCCTGCCCCGTCAAAAAATCCGCCAAACAAATGCCCTTTGCCGGACAACGTTCGGGCAATCTGATCTCGAATCTCAGCTCCGAATCGTAACCGCACCAACGATGATCCATGATTGGGTGTACCCACCATCACAAAGCGAAGCACATTGGGGTACTTTGTACCGCCCATTGGATCACTGGCATAATAACGAAGATTGGTCAACACCTCGCGCGAAACCAATCCGCCCATACTGTGAGACACAATTGAGATTTTACCAATCCCCTGTGCCCGCAATGCAGCCAATTCGATCGCAAAGGCTTGCGCAGAGTCTGTGATCGACTGGTCGTTTGGGTAGTCAAATTCACAAACCAGGAAGCCATTGTTAATCAGCGTTGGCCTCAGTGAATTCCAAATTTTTCCCGGATCATCTAGGCCATGAACCAAGACCACGCAGGATTGATTGGACGAAATCGTGTTCTCAAAATTGAAATCTTCGAGCTTGACTCGCCTGCCTAACGTCGGGCATATCCACAATCCAAACTGTGCTTGGAATTTCTCGGCTGCTTCTGGAAACCATCGCTCCAAGAAACTTCGAACTTCGGAGCGCATTCGCCTTTCTTCTCGCCGCATTCTGATTTCATCGAATGACAATTGCAAAACATCATCTTCTATTTGAATCTCGACCACATCTTTGGTCATAGACTCGATCGCTTTCATTGGCCCTCGGCTGAACGCACTCGATAGATCAAGCGACCACGTCAGTTGCTCCCTCAGAATATCACCATTCATTCCTAGCTCATCGACAATCGTCCCAAGCAATTCACCGAAAGCCAAGTGCCCATCGTCAAGTGGTAGATGTACATCATGAAAGAACTCGCTCGTTGTATCTGCTTGCGCATGCACAGCCTCTAATCTCACACTCCCGATGGCCAACCAGCAAGCGATAAAACAGATCGCAGTGACGGTTCGTTGTCGGAGTTGATTCTCGAGCATTTGATTCATATAGCACTCTTTTTCGTTGGTTGGCCTTCAGCTCGTACTCTCCTGTAGTCGAATATCATAGCGCAATGGCTGCTTCCTCATTGGGGAATCTGGATTTGATCTTGCGAACGGAAGAGAGAGCATGGTCTTGAAAAGTCCTGCGTTCGTTAGAAATTGACAAAAAAACAGCCCTCAATCTTGTAGACGAGGGCTGTTGTTACATCGCTGAAGTCTCTAGGATTCATTTGTGCTACACAGGATTGCTCGCTTTGATTCCGAGCACTTCCTGAACCGCATCAACGACTTTGGCGTGGAATTGGCCATTGGTAACGATGACACCCAGATTGTCTCGGAGTGTTCGCCCGATCGAAAAATCAAGCGCATTTCCTCGAACATCAGTTACCTCGCCCCCCGCTTCAGTGATCACCATAACACCAGCCGCGTGATCCCAGATCTTTTCTTCATATCCTTTTCGGGTGGGCAAGCGCAAATAAATCGAAGCATCGCCTCGTGAAACGGCAGCGTATTTGCATTGGCTATCAATACGATACGGCGGGACTTCAATGCCCAGCAACTCTGCAACTCGAGCGGAGTCAGATTGGTTGGAGTGCGCGCTCTCAACGGATTCGCAGAAAGAAGCCTGCGAAGTATCTGCAGTATCGGTAACTTGAATGGCGGTCTCCGTCGGATTGTCAAGCGTGCGCATTGTTGCACCCCTGCCCTTTTCACCGACGAAGATGCATCCCTTCGGGCCATCTGGATTTTTCGCATCATGGGGCAAATTGGGGCAGCCCAAAATGCCAAGCACGACTTCACCATCTTCGATGAGAGCGAGCGCGACCGCGTACTGATCAAGCCTTAGAAACCCCTTCGTACCATCAATGGGATCGAGCGTCCAATGTCGTCCGGTCGCACCACCTTCAAAGGTTCCCCGATCAATTGCTGTAAGAATGGTGTCCTGATCCATGTCGGGCTCAACCTGCTGCACATTGCTCACGACATTCTGACACAGGCCAGCATTTTCAGGTTCACGCAGTTCTTTGGCATCTTCTTCACCGACGAGCGGGACATCCGGGAAGGCCAACGCGAGAGCCTGACTTACCACCGCTTGAGCACCAAAATCTGCAACGGTTACAGGCGATTTATCTTTCTTGGCCATGCTGGCTTCTGATACCAAATTGTTCTGGACGGTTTGGCACAATGCGCTGGCCTTCAGGACCGCTTCAATGGCGATCTGGCGTTCTTTTTCGTATGACAAGGGGCTGCTCCTGTTTTGGCTATTAATTTGCCTATCTGAAATTCATTTCTATCAAACGAGGCAATGTAGACCATCGTACGATCTGAATCAATCCTGAAGAAAAAACCAAGGTCAATCCGATGGTTATACCATGCCCATGGACACCCGATCGCTCATTATCCACACCGGCGGCGTAGAAGGTCTAACCGCTGTCGCTTGCCAGGACCGGCCCGAACGCTGCGTCCTTTGGCATCCACACTTATCTGACCGTGCCCAATCGCGACGCCGACACGCGATTGTGGAGCAGGCCACCATTTTTGCCATAGATGAGATTATCGATTTTGATGCAACTGACCTCGTGGCCATCGAAAATCAAAAAACGATTGACCATCAAGATGTTTCGGAAGAATCCACCATATTGCAGACAACCACCCAAGATAGGCTGGCGATCGCAGCATGGTCAATCTTGCTTTTACAAGCAGTGCATGATGCAACTCAGCTACGTTGCAAGCAAGTTGTTTGGCCAATCCATCTAGGTGATGCCACGCTCGAAAATCAGATACGAATTACAGAAATGCACACGCTGGTGTCGCATCTCACCGAACTTGATGAGTCGTCGTCCGAATGCCGACTGGTCATGCCCTTCATTGATCTCTCTGATGTACAACTCATCGACCTCGCAGCACGCAGCGATGTATCACTACGATCTGCATGGTGGTGCTCGCACGACACGCCTCAGCCGTGCAGCGGGTGCGACGGATGTGTGCGTTGGACGCAAGCATTACATGAGTCGGGAATTCCTGATCCGTGGCGCACATCGACTTTCGTGTAATCACTTTGATCCACGTTGCTCATCTACTCCACTTTTGCCAGCGCAATTGGCTGACTCGCCTCACCATTGAATTTTGTGCGGATCGCATTCGCTTCATCCTCACGACGTGATACAAAACGAGATGTACTTGGCATCACGTCGACTTCAGGAGCGATCAATTTTTCACGATGAGCTAAGTACGGCGTGCTCGACCTGCTGGTGCAACCCCCAACCAGAATCAATCCTGAACACATCAATCCGCATCCCGTCGTAGTCACAACGATGAATGATGAATACCGTCTCCCTGCTTTCTTCCTGGGCTCGATAGGTCGCCTGAACTTCATGAGATCATTCTCCACAGAATGATCCACCCCACTATTGCATTTTGGACTACGGGGCTTTCCCACTTATATGAGTGTGCAATTTCAACGGTTGGCATGCAAGCGTTGGAAGCAAGAGCATTCCATATCAATACCCCCCACTTGGTCTAATCGGCATACATTCACATCTTTGAAATTGTGAGGTCGCTTCGCCATAAAAAAGGATCACTTCGCTTCGAGCCAATTGTCGGCGATCTCCGCTCCAACTTTGAGGGGAACACGAAGGGACATTGCTGACTCCATTTCGCGCACTACAAATTCAAAAGCCGCATCGACTTCAGCATCTGGTGATTCAAAAACCAGCTCATCGTGGATTTGTAATAGCATGCGTGTGCCCGGGCATGCTTCAGGGAGTTTACGGTAGATATTCACCATCGCGATCTTGATAAGATCGGCCGCCGATCCCTGAACAACTGAATTAATCGCAACCCGTTCACCGAGCATGCGCTCTCGGGGATTTCGTGATGCGATCTGCGGGATTGCACGACGGCGGTGCAGCATGGTCTCAACAAACCCGTGGTCGGTCGCCTCCTGTACACACCGATCGAGGAACGCATCAATGCCTTTGAATCGCGTCTTGTAATCGCTAATGATCTTGGCTGCTTCTTCATTGCTAATTTTGCCGCCCAGACGGCGAGCAAGCCCGAAGGCTGTAATCCCATACACGATGCCGAAATTCACCATCTTTGCGTTCGATCGTTGTTCGCCCGTCACATCTTCCACTGCAACGTTGTACACTTCAGCCGCCACCGTCCGGTGAATGTCTTCACCGGCATTGAAAGCGTCGACGAGGGCAGTATCTTTGGACAAATGCGCCAAGATTCTCAATTCTATTTGGGAGTAATCTGCGGTAATGAGTTTGTGACCGGGTGATGCAACAAACGCCTTTCGGATTTGACGACCCACTTCGGTGCGAATTGGAATGTTCTGCAGATTCGGGTCGCTCGACGACAATCGGCCCGTTGCCGCCACCGTCTGATTGAACGATGCATGAATACGCCCGGTTTCAGGATTGATGTATTCTTTGAGGGCAGCGAGGTAAGTCCCGACCAGTTTGGTGAGCTGGCGATACTCAACAATGAGCGACGGGACAGGAGTCTCCACTTCTGGATTGTCCGCCAATTTGCCCAGTACTTCCATATCCGTGGATGGGCCGGTCTTCCCTTTCTTGATGACCTTGAGCCCAAGTCCTGGCGCGGATAGATCATCGACTGGATTAAAGAGAACGCCCGCCAACTGCTTCGGTGAATCAGGATTAAATTCGCGCGGCGACGCATTGAGTATCAGTTCGCGCAATTCAACAATGCGTTTCTTGAGCACCTCGCTTTGGGCATCAAGAACATCTGGATCAACGCGAATGCCTTCGTATTCCATACCTGCGAGGGTTGTTACCAAAGGGATTTCAACATCATCATACAATGAACGTACACCCATGATCTTAAGGCTTGGCTCAAGATGCTCAATCAAGCGCAACGAGATATCTGCATCCTCAGCTGCATATTCGACGGCCAAATCCAACGGTGCTTCTTCAAATGTCTTTTGCGATTTTCCACGCTTCTTTTCGCCAATGAGAACTGAGATAGGGATACACCGGTAGTCGAGAAGCGCTTGTGCAAGTGCATTCATCCCATGGGATGATCGCGCGCTGTCCGCGAGGTAGGAGGCGATCATCGAATCGCCGACGATGCCGTTCAAAGTAATGCCGTGACTTTTGAAAATCACCCAATCGTACTTTAAGTTCTGGCCAACCTTGCCGATCGACGGGTCCTCCAAAACCGGGCGCAACATTTCTAGGACGGTTTTTTCATCCAAATGCCTCTCCGGCTCAGGTGAACGAATAGGGATGTACCAACCTGTCTTTGATTCAATCGCGATGCTGATTCCACAGATCTTGGCTTGCCTTGCTTTCAGCGATGTCGTTTCGGTGTCGACAGAAATGCGATCTGCATTGCTAACCTCCTTGATGACCTCTTGCAATGCTTCTTTGGTCAGCACTCCTGTATACGTACCGCGTTTCGGCTCGACAAACAAGTGGCTGACGTCGGTTGGATCGAGTTCATCGTCTCCCCCGCTCATCGCAGCGAACAAACTGCCCGGCGGAGGTGCTTCATCAGCCGGTGATTCTGAATTTGCTTGTTGCTGCGACGGTGTCGCTCTTTTGCCGGTCAATGCTTGAAGTTCGTCGGGGTATCTGTGAAACCCCAATGTCCTAAATACATCAATCAATTCATCCACGGGCAAATCGTTCACAGAGACGATAGCATGATTGAGATCAAACTCCGTATCCAAATCATCAACCAACGTCACTAGATCACGACTTAGCTGAATCGAGTTGCGAGCAGCTTCGACGTTTTCTTTGCGCTTGCCCTTGAGGTCATCAATGTTGTCGTAGAGCGAATCTATTGAACCATACGTCTGCATGAGTTGGGCTGCAGTCTTCGGCCCGATCCCAGGGACGCCGGGCACGTTGTCCGCAGCATCGCCCATGAGTGCAAGCATATCTCGCACATGTTCGGGTCGAATACCTCTCTTTTCCAGAAGTGCTGCAACATCTGTCGTCAGATCTTTGTGGACATCAAAGAGGGCGCAGCGATCGGACAACAATTGCTCAAGATCTTTATCTTTGGACACGATACGAATTTGCACATCGTCAGATCCGTTCTCGATATCGCGCACGATGGAGGCAATTACATCATCTGCTTCATACCGTTCCTTCCCAATCACAGGGATGTTCATCAGGCGTGCAATGTCAAAACAGCGATCCACCTGATTGCACAATTCCATTGGTGGTGGTTCACGATTGGCTTTGTATTCAGGGTATAGGTCCGAACGAAAGGTACCTTGGTCGCCGGAGACATCAGTTGCGATGACCAAATAATCTGGCTTGTATTCTCGCAATATTTTGAGCAACATACCGACCCAGCCGTACGTTGCATTTGTCGGTTCCTGCGTAACCGGCGACTTAAAATCACCACGAATAGCGTGGTAGGCTCGAAAAATCTGAGCAAAGGCGTCGATGACATACAACGTTTTCATGGTGTTTAGGATTCCCGCAATTCAATCCGCTGACGTGGATTCCATGGCGTGTTCATGCAACATTTTCAAACGATCGCGCATTGCATCTGACATTGCGATTTGCCGACGCTGCATGACGGTTTCCGCAACCTGCAAGAATTTATTCCAACGGTACGGATGGATTGCAGTGTCAGTCATCCAAGCAAAAGGCATGACGGAGGCCGGCGGAGCTTTTGACAATGCAATCATCGCACCTGTCCCTACGATTGTCCCCGTCATGATGCGCGATTGGATAGCGAATTTTGCATGATCGCCGATGATGGCGCCAAAGTACTGCAAGCCTGTCTTTTCTTTGCGTGATGCCGGCGACAATTGCGCGTAAATCTCGCCATAGGTATTGAGAAGGTTGCTGTTGGTTGTACCTGCCCCGAGATTCACCCACTCGCCAACATAAGAATCACCCAGATGTCCATCGTGCGCTTTATTGGCAAAGCCCTGAAATATTGTGCCGCCGACTTCGCCCGCCACTTTGCACCTCGGGCCGATGGAAGTGTTGGCCTTGATCAACGACTGTTCGAGAATGGTGGAATCTCGTCCAACGTACACCGGGCCAACGAGGATCGCGCCAGGTCGAACAACTGCTCCCTCATCGATAACGATCGGCCCATCCTCACAATTCAGAACTGCTGTCGGATACACCCGAGCTCGCGGATGAATCGAGTATGGCTCCTCTCCAACTACAGTTACACCCGGAGGTGGAATAGCAATGTCCCCATCGTTCTCCGCAATAAACTGCAAAGCTGGCAGCATGAGTAGATCGGTCATCAATGTATGCGAGAAAAGGCCCATGATCTCCCATGGCCGACGGACTAACAATTGGCCTTCATGATTCAGTTGCTCTACGTCATCAGGTAATCGACCGTTCACAAAAAACGATTCGGTTTGTGATCGAGTAAGCTCTGCAGCTACAACTGCACCGCTGGGCTGCTCAACAACTGCTTGACCCGTGGTTAATTCAAATTTGGATCGAGGAAATGACCACCGTCCATTCACACAAAAGAATGAAACGTCATCAGCCGGCAACGAATTCACCGCAATCGAAGATCGCTCAGCAACCACAGCTGCTAGCGCGGTAGGCACATGAAATGCCCCCACCCCTTCCTTCCATTCACGATTCAATCGCTCTGCGGTGGTCAATACACCTGTGCGTAATTCAAAGGTCGCCCGCAGATCCGTCATGGGACCGAAGTCCGGCGAAGTGCGCTCCGAATCAAACTCAAAATCACGATCATCAAAAATCAGCATGCGGCTCATGTGATGAGCATTGCGGACCTGTGGCCTAGAGGCAAGGCTTGACGCAAAAGAAGTGTGTTTTCGTGGCTTTTGATGTGATCACAATTGGCATAAAAAACTCCCCGGCCAGCTAGGTTGACCGAGGAGAAATGGATCAATTTAGATTGTTGGAATTCGAATGGGAGTTAGTGCGAACGGCCCTTGACGCGTGAGGCTTTCCCTCGATCACCCGAACTCAGGAAACCTTCGTAGTTACGCATGAGGAGGTTGGCTTCGATACGCTGCACAAAGTCCAGCCCGACGCTCACCACGATCAGCAGGCCGGTGCCGCCGAGAAATGCAGAGACGCTATAAGGAATCCCCAAGGCTGCACTAATCAAGGTTGGTATGACCGCGATCAAAGCGAGGAATCCTGCCCCGACGTACGTTACACGCTCGAGCACAGTCTCCAAATATTCTGCGGTTCGTGGACCCGGCCGCAATCCGGGGATGAATGACCCATGATCTTTGAGCTGATCGCTCATTTCCTTCGGGTTGAATTGTACCGTCGTCCAGAAATAACTGAAGAAGTAGATCAGCACAATTTCTGTGATGACATACAAATAGGTCCCAAAGGTAAAGTTGTTGGCCAAGAACCCTGCAGCATTTTCGAACCAAAGTATCTGTGTATTTTGAGCGTAAGAATACAACGCTGAAAAGACGACGGAGGGGAAAATCATCAGCGACTGGGCGAAGATGATTGGCATGACACCGCCATGATTCACTCGAAGTGGCAGATATGACTTCATACCGCCAAGCACTTTGCGGCCACGTGTTTGTTTGGCCTGTTGAATCGGGATTCGTCGCTGAGCAACGGTAATGAGCACAGCACCTGCAGTTACACCAAAGAACATGAACGCGAGCGAAATCACGGTCATTGGCCCAAAAGAGGCTTCACTAGCGGAAGACATCGAGAAGTCTTGAGCGATTGTAATCACTGCTTGAGGCATACTCGAGAGGATACCGGCAGTGATAATCAGCGACACACCATTGCCGAGGCCGAACCGGTCAATCTGTTCACCCAGCCACATCAGGAAGCATGTGCCCGCAATGAGAGCAAGCGTTCCTTGCAAGTAGAATGTGATAAGCCCACCTGCGGATGCGGTGATTTCTCCAAAGACCAGACGTTGCGCCACCAAGTAAGTCAACCAGCCGAAGCCTTGAACTGCACACAGTCCAATGGTCGCATATCGTGTATATTCTTGAATTTTCTGCCGCCCGCTGGGGCCTTCTTTTTGGAGTTGGGCCAATTTATCCCAAACGGTCCCAAGCAGCTGGAAGATAATGGAGGCAGAGATATACGGCATAACGCCGAGGCCGAAGATCGTTGATCGCCCCAGTGAACCGCCAGTAAAGATTGAGATGAATTGCCCGAGCTTGCTTGCAACGCCACCTTCAGCCGCTTGATCAGCGAAGAAGCTCAGGACCTTGGCCTGATCAACGCCGGGCAACGGAATCCAAAATCCGATGCGGTAAATTGCAAGCATTGCAATCGTGAAGAGCAGCTTATTGCGCAACTCAGGAATTCGAAAGACATTGACAAATGCATTGAGCATGGTGATTAGGCCGCCGTCATTCCTGGATTAATTCGCCATCGTGAGGGAGTGCCACCCACCCCCGCTGTTCTTCATCCAGATGTCAATATCATCCGGACTTCGATCAGATCATGCTGAGCGTTCACAACACGCATGAGATCTGGATCATCGATCACAGCACCACCACTGAAGAGGCCGGCGCCCACACCGG
>PJEL010002657.1_pt1 | contig 16130 bp, 14 predicted proteins | sample 1853271 | NCBI WGS metagenome assembly PJEL01 (sample SAMN08108733, study PRJNA415343) | Invertebrate metagenome, whole genome shotgun sequencing project. | host: Globobulimina | place: Sweden: Gullmar Fjord | collected 2015-08
CTGTTCAACAGGAAGATTCTTTGGCTTATGTTAATCAGACTTTTGCTTATTCGCTGGAACTTCCGGTGGGGTATAGTGTGCATGGGCCGGATGATATGGTGAGTGTTAGTAATGATGAGATTGAATTTGTTGAGTTTTGGGTGAGCGCGTATCCAATGGCGGAGGGTGAGGGTAGGTATGATGATGCGATTAGTTCGGAGGAAATAAATATTAATGGGACTGCGGGGACTTTGGTAATAACAGATTACGGCGAATTGTATCCGGATGCAGAGTGTCCTCACTATCTTCTTTCACATGGTGAATATATTATTGAATTCGCAGAGCACGAATGTTTGATCTCAGACATCTTTGAAGATGTTGTGAATTCTTTTGAGTCGGTGTTGTAGTGAGCCCCGTTACCTATTGACATACTTGATGAAGGTTGGGTAGTATTGAGACCAACCTAATTAATTATGGTTCAAAAAATTCCTACTGGGGGGGAGGAGGATACTAAGCTGGGTCTTCCTAGGATAGCAGCTGTGGAAAAAGATGCTGCTTCTCTAGATTATGTGGTCAACAGTTTGATGGAGGCTTTTGGTGTGTCAGCCAAAGAGGTGCTTGCTGCGATACCTGATTTAACACGCTTTGAAGATGAAGGCCTTTCTATAGCTCCTTTTCCTACTGACTATGTTAGTGGTGAAGGTGAAGATCTTTCTGATGCAGTGATAGTTTGTAGTAGCACTCCGCCGATTTTTGATGTTTTGGTCAGAGGCGGAAATGGCAGTATTCGGGTTGAGACTCTTGAAGACTTTTTTGAGTCTAAATAGGTTAGCTGACCTTGAAAAAAAGGGCGTTTTTTGCTATAATTAAGAGATTAAATTATAGCTATGACTCAGGTTCAAGATAATTCGGCCCGGGAGGCTAAAATTCAGCAGGTTGCTGAGCGGCTTTCTAGGAGCGAAGCGTTCCGGAGGAACGCGGAGCTCACTGCAATGCAATGGGCGGGAATTTTGGATGAGCTTGATGATGAAAAGATTGATGGTTTCACCTTAATTTTGGATGAGGAAGATTCTGGGGTCAAAGATATTGAAAAGGAAAGACTGCGCAAACACACGAGTAATAAAGCTCGCTATTTGCAGAGGTTGGAAAAGCTGAAAGTAAGCTCAGAAATGGCAGATGATAACCTTACTGAATAATGGCACCTGAAACTCAAACATCGCGGTTGGAGGAGACAGGAGGAGCAGGGGCTAGCCCTGATGTTCAACAAATATTGTCTGGTCCAGGAGGTTTTGAAGGTTTTGCAAAAGATCAGTTGATTGTAATCTTAAAAGGGTCAGAAGGTCAGGATCCAGAAAGGATGAAAAATATTCTAAGGGGGTGGGAGACTGCTACTGAAGATTTTGTGAAAGAGAAGGGAATAATTGATTGGACAGCACTTAAAAAAAGTCTGCATTTAACAGAGATGGTTGCACTATTGGCTCAGGTTCATCTTGGGGATCTTATGCCAGGGCTTGGAGGAATTTTTAGTGGAAAAAAAGTGCAAACCAAGAGTTTTGATGGAGAGCTAGCCAGACTTAAAGAGTCCGGTTCCATGCCTAAGAAAATTGGTAAAAATCTAATTTATAAAAAACCTAGCAAAGACTTAATTGGATTGATGGGTTTGATTGGTCCGTCAGGACAGTTTTCTGGTAAAGATGCGGAAGGAAAAAATGTACTGAGTTATCTTGGATCAAATACAATTGTATGGCCAAATAATAAACAAAGCAGAAGTATGACAAGCTTTGGACAGTTCTTGCCAAGAATGGTGGATGAACTGAAGTCTAAGGGCATAACTCTTAGAGTTATTACACCTGGTGAGACGATCTTTCCAGCAAAAAATAATGTGATCAATTTGGTCTTCGTTCCGGGTGGTGACCTGCCAAAGAAAGAAGGAAAACTTGATATGGATGCATTAAATATTTTTAGAGAACTATTTAACAGAGGTGGCTCAGAAAGTGCTCAGTGGTATGCGCCAGATATTGTGGCTGCTGTGCTTTGGATGGATGCACTAAAAAATAAGGAAACAGATAGCTACAAGGTAGAAAATGCGATTTCAGATGCTGGTGCGAATGCGAACATTTCAGCTTCTCTTCAGGAAATAAAGCTAGAAGACATAACCTAAAACTATGGACATTAACAACTATCTCAAAGAAATTGCAAAAACAGATTCGCCGGATCTGCACCTTAAAGTTGGGCGAGTTCCAATTGTGCGGCTTAACAACGGTGATCTTTATGAAATGCAGAATGGGGAAATTGTTAGTGCAAGTGATATGGAGAAGATTGCAGAAATTGTGCTTGGGCCGGAAAAATATGAAAGATTTCAGACTGAGCAAGAAATTGATGGAGCTTATGCGCTGATGGGTGTTGGGCGTTTCCGTATAAATGTTTTCCGTGAAACGGAGGGGCCAGCGATTGCTTTCCGTAGCATTCCTAGCGTAATTCCAACAATGGATGGTCTTGGTTTGCCACAGACTTTGAAAGATTTCACTAATGAACAAAAGGGGCTGATTGTTGTTACTGGGCCAACGGGTTCTGGTAAATCTACAACACTCGCGGCCATGGTGAATGAGATCAATGAAAAAAGAAAAGCGCATATCATCACCATTGAAGATCCAATTGAGTTTGTGCATACGTCCAAGCAGGCGCTTATTACTCAGCGTGAAGTTGGTTCGCACACAGAGTCTTTTCCAAATGCGATTCGCTCTGCTCTGCGTCAGGATCCAGATGTAATTTTGGTGGGTGAGATGCGAGATCTAGAAACAATTGCAGCAGCCATAACTTTGGCGGAAACTGGCCATCTTGTGCTGGCTACTTTGCATACGCAAGATGCGCCGCAAACGGTGGATAGGATTATTGATGTTTTCCCAGCTCACCAACAGCAACAGGTCAGAACACAGCTTTCTACTACTCTGCTTGGAGTGGTTTCGCAGCGACTGATTCCGAATGTTGATGGGAAGACGCGTGCTATGGCTATGGAAATTCTGGTTCGCAATGACGCGATTACTAACTGTATTAAAGAAGGTAATACGCATCAAATTTACTCAATGATGCAAATTGGGAAAGCGGATGGTATGGTCACAATGGATGCATCGTTGGCACAACTTCACAGGGAAGGAAAGATCAGCGAAGCGAACATGAAGCTTTGGGCTCATGACTCTGAAACAGTTACTCAACTCCAAAAATAATGTATACAAAAAATCTTTTCGTTAACCTAACTGACCCGCTAATTTTTCAAAGCTTTGGTGGCGAAGCATTTTGGAATGTAATGAAAGCTGCAGTTGGTACTCCCATCTTTAAAGAAGGCGAAGCCAGCACGGATTTTTATTATGTTTTCTCCGGAAAACTCAATGTGAATAAGGCTGGAACGGCTTTGGCTGAACTGGAAAGTGGAGATTTCTTTGGAGAAGGTGCTTTGCTTTCAGACAAACCTCGCGGTGCAACTGTCACAGTTTCAGAAGACTGCAAACTTTTAAAACTCTCCCAGGTAGATTTTGAGCGAATGATTGTAGAAGATTCTCAAGCCGCAATTGCTCTGCTTTTGGGGATTGGGAAAGTGCTAAACGCACGCCTGCAAGACACCAACGAAAGGTTGGTTGGTGGGGATAAAGCTTAGAGAGCCTGGAGGGTTAGACACATTGTGTCCCCATAAAATTCTGGTCCATTTTGAGATGCCATGGCCCCATCAAATCCTGGGTGAGTTTCCCAATATTTATCAGCTATTTCCCTATTTACCGCTGAGCTTAATGATCTATTATAATCATGGTTATTGAGTATGGTTTCTATTCCCTCGTAAATGTTGTGGCAAGAAGATGTGCTTTCATCACCGCTTGTTAGTGATTTTCTAAATTGATTTGGCCAGTCTTTTTGTGGGATTCTAGGAAGTTTGTATTTTGGTATGTCCTGCTCAGTGTATCCACAATCTGCTTCAATTTCTGCCCTATCCTCATCATCTCCTTCATAGCTGTGATTATAGTGGCCGCCTTCAAAGAGAATTATTGCTTCACTTATTGTATTTTCATCATAATAATTCGCGACTGCAGCTGAGGCTCCTGGAATCTCTAAATCTTCTTTCATCCAGTCATGAACAATGTCACGTGCGGAACCTTCAGGATCAAGTCTGCATAGACTTGCATCTACTACCTCTTCCTCACTGTATGCACCAGCATAGTCAGCTTTATCTTCTGTATATAGCGGCACACCTTCACCTGGCAAGTTTTCAAGCCATGCTTTGCCCACACCGCGAGCTACGCAAAGTGCTGGAGAACTTTCATCCTCAACAGGGGTTCTTTCTTCACAGTCAGCGTTGGGTTTGCATCCCAATGCGAGTGTAAGTCCAAGTATTTGTGCTGTTTTACTGAGTGCCATACGCTTTATTTAAGTTAAGGTTAGATCCTAGCATAAACTTGTGTCACAAGCACTGTAGAATTTTACGTATATTTTATATAAAAAGCGCGAGTGGGCATGTGATATGGTTGTGGCATGACCACCTTTGCCATTTTTCTGGTTCTGATCTCTGCCTTTCTGAGTCCGGCAAGGGACTTTTTGACCAAACAGTCTAAAGATAAGCCACTATTTATGTGGTGGCTTTCGCTTGTTGCCTTTTTTATGATCGCTCCGTTGGCCATTTTCCTGATCTTAACAACTGAAGTAAGAATGACAAGTGTGCTATTTGCCCTGGGCGTGGGATTCATTCATTCGACTTTTTGGATTTTCATGGCTAAGGCCTATGAAGGAGGTGATATTTCCCATGTTTATCCCATTATTCGCTCTGCACCGGCTCTTATTTTGATACTGGCGCTTATCTTTTTGAATGAACAAGTCACATCGCAGGGAGTGCTGGGTATTTTGTCCATCACAATGGGTTTGTATGTGATAAATATGAAGCGAATCAGTTTAAATTCGTTCTTGGATCCACTTCGCAGCATTGTCAATGAAGTTCATACTAGGTGGGCTGTGCTTGCCCTTCTCTCCATGAGCGTCTTTTACATCTTTGATAAAATTGGGGTGGAACTGCTGAACCCCGTTGTCTACGCTTTCATTGCTACCACTAGTGCTTTGTGCTGGTACACCTTGTTCATTGTGAGAGGACGAAGTAAAAAAGCGTGGATGGAGCCTTGGCAAAAGAATCGCAAACATGTGTTCCTTGCTGCATTTTTTGCCGCGGTAAACTACCCTCTCTTCCTTTATGCTTTGCAGGTTTCCAATGTGAGCTATATTAGTGCCTTCAAGCAGATCAGTGTACTGATAGCTGTGATCATGGGGCACCGTTTTTTAAAAGAGGGAAATCCGGGCATTCGCTATGCCGCAGCAGGATTGATTTTAATTGGTGCGGTTTTGATTGCGGTGGGCTAGAGGACTGTACCTTTACTCGCACCTGGGAATCCCGTATCATGGACGGGATTTAATCGCTTGCCATGGATGACATTTTTCTACCGGAAGAGGGCGCATCAGAAGTTGATGTGGAGTTTGAACGTACGGAGATAGATCCGGCGGATTTTGGACACCCATCAGGAGTGGATGCATCAGATTATGTGAAGATTACTTTTGACCGTTTTGTCACACTGGTGGCAAACCACAGCTTTTTGGATGTGGTGGAGCGGAACAAAGATGAAGATGTGATTTTGAGCACGAATCTGCTTACGGATCTGGCTAATGCGCGGCGATTTTCCCCGAGTACTCGCGGGCCCGTAATGGTTTTGGCGGGGATTGTGGTTGGAGTATTACTTGGTTACTTTTTGTTTTAATGAAGCGCGTAATGCTCAAAATTTCCGGCGAAGTGCTTGGTGGCCCAGATGGCACCGGAGCAGATGCAGAGCCGCTTTTGGCATTATGTGAACAATTGGAGGAATTGGTGAAAAAAGGAGTGCAAGTTGCAGTGGTGGTTGGTGGCGGGAATTTTTGGAGATTTAGAGATAATAAGGAATTGGAAATTCCGCGTAGTGCATCAGACACAATTGGAATGATGGCTACTATAATGAATGCTCGGCTTTTGGCTGAGGCTTTGAAAAGCCGAGGGACGGCGGCGCATGCGCTGGCGGCTCATGCTAGTGAATATTTTGCTGAACCTTATGTTCCGGCAAAAGGGAAGGCGCTTCTGGAACGCGGAGATATTGTGATTTGTGGTGGTGGAACTGGAAATCCTTACTTTACAACAGATTCTGCGGCGGCGCTTCGCGCTTTGGAATTGGGATGTGATGCGCTTTTAAAGGCCACAAAAGTAGACGGAGTTTATGATAAAGATCCGGTTGAGAATCCAGATGCAAAATTCTATGAGAAGCTGACTTATGATCAGGCTTTGCAGGAAGAATTGGGTGTGATGGATTTGACCGCTGTGGTCCTTTGTAAGGAAAATAAATTACCTATCCATGTCTTCAACATGCAAACACCTGGCAATCTTGTAAAAGTTGCTTCAGGCAAAGCTATTGGAAGTACCATTAACTAAATTAAATATGTTTGATCAAACAATGAAGCACTTAAAAGATGAATACGCCAAGCTCCAAGTTGGGCGTGCTTCAGGTGGAATAGTGGAAGATCTTATGGTTGATTCATATGGGACAACTCAGCCTATTAAGGCAGTTGCAAGTGTGAGTTTGCCGGATGCTAGGACTATTCAGATTTCGCCTTGGGATAAAAGTATGTTGGCTGCTATTGAGACTGCAATTAAAAACTCTGATATTGATCTGAATCCTGTAAATAATGGAGCGAGCATCATCTTGAATGTGCCGCCGCTAACAGAGGATAGGCGAAGGGATCTTGTTAAAGTTGTGGGACGTTTGGCTGAAGAGGCTAAGATTTCCGTTCGCAACTTGAGGCATGACTCAATGGCCAAATACAAGCGTCAGGAGCATGAAGGAGATATGACTGAGGATGATCGCAAGCGATCTGAAAAACAACTTCAAGAGCAAGTTGATAAAGTTAATGGAGAAATTGGAGATTTGGCTAAGGCTAAGGAAGAATCCATAATGACTGTATAGATGACTTTGCTATCAATTGTTGTCTTTGTATTCATCTTCTCCTTGCTGATTCTGATTCATGAGTGGGGGCATTTTGCTGCTGCTAGGAAATCTGGTGTTCAAGTTGATGAATTTGGGATTGGACTTCCGCCACGTATTTGGGGAGTTAAAAAGGGTGAAACGCTTTACTCCATTAATGCCATTCCTTTTGGTGGCTTTGTGCGAATGCTTGGTGAAGATGGGAGTGCAAAGGCTAAAAAGAACAAACGCAGCTTCTTTAATCAGTCGCTTGGTAAGCAGGCTTTTATTGTGTCTGCAGGCGTGGTTATGAATTTACTTTTGGCTTGGGTTCTACTTACTGGAGGTTTCATCTTTGGGATGGAGCCACTTATTGCAACTACGGATGATTTCCTGGCTGCAATTCGAGAAGATGTAGTTCATGTTGAGATAGGCACGGCAGCTGAGGATGAGCGAATTTACGTTCCTCGCTTAGTTTTTACTGACCAAGTTGAAGGTGCATGGGGTGAATATGTTACTAAAGGAGAGGTTCTTTTAAATGTTGAGAACAGTGTGGTTTTGCAATATGAAGATCTTGAGGAAATTCTTCTTGAGAAAGAAACCGTTGATATAGAAGTTTATAGTTCTGTTACAGGAATTCGTGTTGAAAAAGAGGTTCCAGTTCCAAATGACTTTAGTGGTTTTAAAGAAGTGGGTGTTGTGATTACCTCGATTGAGGAAGGTTCGCCAGCTGATAATTTTGGTTTAGAACTTGGTGATCAACTTATTGAAATGAATGGGAAGGAGTTGAGGTCTGCAAATGATGTTGTTGAATTAACAAAGATCAATGATGGAGAAATTACTTATGGGTTATTGAGAGATGAAAGGGTCTTGGAAATTAATATTTATCCACGTGATGATGGACGTGTTGGTATGGTTATTTCAGATCTATTTGCAACTGATGGGATAGCTGAAGATTTGTATTTTTATACGGATGGAATTGAACATCAGTTTCTTGGTATTGAGGTTCAAAAATATGGTTGGCAGTCGCCAATTGTGGCCTTGCAGGAAATGTGGCGGCTGGGAAAACTTACAGCTGTGACTTTTGTGGAGGTGCTTGGAAAATTCCTTCTTGGTAAAGGTGTGCCGGATGGCGTGGCTGGGCCTGTGGGGATTGCTGAATTAACCGCTTTGAGTGTGCAGGAAGGCTTTAGTTCGGTGATTCGTTTGGTAGCTTTGCTCTCCTTAAGTTTGGGTGTTTTGAACATTTTGCCACTGCCGGCTTTGGATGGTGGGCGATTATTTTTCATAATCGTTCAAGTCATCACCGGAAAGAAGCCAAGTCCAAGAATTGAACATTTAGTGCATACAGCTGGTTTATTTTTGCTGTTAGCATTTATCACGTACATCACTTTTAATGATGTATTAAATCTATTGTGAAAAACGTCAAAGGATTCTGGAGTGCTTAAGCTTGAATGAGTGGGTGAGGGGGGTCTAGAATGAGCTTCCATTTTACACAGTAGACTCATGACCACGGCTATTTCTGAGCACGATCTCTGGCTTCGCATCCTTGAAAAAGTTGAGCCTGATGTTAAGCGTCCTCACTTTCTTACATGGTTTCAGAACACGGCTATTCTTTCTTTTGAGAATGGGCTTTTGGAAATTGGTGTGCCAAACATGTTCGCTAGGGATTGGTTGGCTAATAAGCTTAATGGTCATTTAATAGCTGCAATACAAGCTGTGAATCCGGCTGTTCAGGAAGTGGAGTTTAAGGTGGATCCAAATTTGACTTTGCCGGAAGACAACAGAGCTACTAATGTAACTAAACATTTTGGAACGGAGAAGAAACCAAGAAAACTGCCAAATAAGCAGGAGGTAAAGTTGGTAGAAGGGATTTCTAGCAAATGCTTAAATCCACGTTACCGTTTGAGAAACTACATTGTTGGCAGCAATAACAGGTTGGCTCATGCAGCTTGTGCTGCTGTAGCTGCGGCTCCTGGCCGTCTTTATAATCCACTCTTTATATATGGAGGTGTTGGGCTTGGTAAAACTCACCTTTTGCAAGCCACTGGGAATGAAGTCTTGGCGCATGATCCAAACAAGGTTGTGGTTTATATGACTAGTGAGCGATTCACCAATGAAATTGTTGAAGCTATTAAGAAACGTAACGTTAAGGCATTTAAAGACCGTTACCGCCGTGTGGATGTTCTAATCATAGATGATGTTCAATTCATGGCGAATAAAGACCGTACGCAGGAAGAATTCTTCCACACCTTCAATGAACTCTATGACAACAATAAACAGATCATAATCAGCTCAGACAGGCCACCTAAGGAACTCAATCAACTTGAGGACCGTTTGGTTAGCCGTTTTGAAATGGGAATGATTGTGGATGTACAATTCCCAGATTATGAGACTCGCTTAGCGATCCTTCATGCCAAATGCCGTGAACACCAAGTGCTTATACATGCGGAGGTTCTGGAATTCATAGCTATGAATGTGCATGATTCAGTTCGCGAGTTGGAAGGGGTACTTGTGCAAGCAATTGCGGAAACTAATTTAGAAAATTCAACACCAACAGTACGCAGCGTTGCTAAGATCATTAAAAAATTAGGACGCCCGGCGGAGAAGATCCAAGGTTTTGAGGCTTATGCAAAAGGCCCCAGTGCTGTGGCTCAAACTCCAGAAGACGTATTAGAACTTGTAGCTCAGTACTACAAAGTTGCTCCAAATGATGTAATCAGTACTTCTCGCAAAAGGCACGTTATGTTGCCGCGACAGGTAACAATGTACCTTACTCGCTATGAACTCAATATGTCCTACGAGCATATTGGGACTGTGCTTGGAGGAAAAAATCACACCACAGTGCTACATGCATGTGACAAAATCCAAGCTAAGCTTAAAAAAGATAAGCAGCTGCTTAGGGATGTGAATTCAATAAAGAAGGAAATGGGGTTGTAGAAAGTTCCTATTGTTTGTCTACTGGGTTGCGGGATTTTTCATCATGATTCAAAATCCCTTAACCTATCAAGATCTTACGTAGACAAACAATAGGAACTTTCTAAAGAGGTGCTCTTGCAGGTATTTCTGCTTCATGGCATGTTTAAAATGTACTAGTACAAAAGGAAAATGAATAATAGCTACACATACTATAGACGCTATCGTCCTCGTCAGAGGCGAAGGGGCTTTAAATCCTTCTTTTGGTTGGTTGCCTTTTTGGTGCTGATGCTTTTGGTTTTAAAGGCTTGTGTGGGTGTGATTGGGAATCATAAACAAGAAAAAAGAGATGAGGCTATTCTTTCTGTAAATAAAGGTTCGGCTCAGATTTTGGTTTTTGGAGAGGAAAATTCTAAGGAAGCTGCAGATTCGCAGATACTTTTGGAGGGAGATAGTGTTAGTACGGCTGGGAATAGTTGGGTGACCTTGACTTTCCATAACGGCACGCGGGTGATTATGGATTCAAATACAAATTTGAGTTTTAGTAGTTATGCTTTGGATGACTTTGATGAGCATGTGACTTTGAATCTTAGTTCTGGGCGAGTTTGGTTGGATCCACTCGCAAATGAGCAGGGGACTTTTGATCTTGAGGTAAAAACTAAGGCAATGAACGTTATTTCTTCGAATGGTCCTGGCCAGGCTCTTATTGCTAATTTGGCGAATGGAGAACTGGTTTATAGCATTGATGGCCAAGTGGCCATTGAGTTTGTGGATAGGGGAATGGAGGATGCTGTGATTGAGCAAATTTTGCTTGGGAAAGGGAGTAAAACTATTTTGGATGATGATACACAGCGAGCACTGATAGAGCGTGAAAATGTGACACTTTATGAACCTTCTGCTGATGATTTGGCGGATGACGCTTTTGTTCTTTGGGTGAATGGGAATACTAGTGTTTCTGCCGTGGAGGAGGAAGAGGAAGAAGTGGAAGAAGTGGAAATTCCAGTTGAGGAAGAATCTGAAGAGCCAGAAGAACCAATAGAAGGAATTTCAGCTGAACCTATAAAAATCAGGATCGATTCGCCAAGTTCACCATCCACAATTCAAAAAGATGCGATTGCTATTGAGGGTAGTATTGTAGGTGGGGAAGCTAGCAGAGTGACTGTTACTTGGTCTGGGGATGGGAATGCCTATGACTTGGGATTATTTGAGGCTGGGAGCGCAAATTTCCGTTATGTGGCGGATGTAGAATATGCTAATTTTGCAGTAGGGGAGAATACATACACAATTAGGGCTTATGATGCTGATGGAAATGTGAGTAATGTGCTTACCGTAGTGCTTACAGGTGAGTTCTAATTATCATCCTTTTGTCACCCTAGGCCATTGCTAATTTAGGCTACTTATTGTATAATAATAAGATATTTTGCCATCTAACCACACCAAACCATGGCCAAAAAACAAAGTTCTTATATCTCGCGCATGCTCGGCGGACTGGCTGTATTGGCCATCTTAGCTGTGTCAGGCGCACTTTTAAGTTCGTCCATGGATTCGCATCTTGGACAAGCTAATAACCTCGACGTGATCTGTACTTATGATTACGGAGGTAACCCCATTTATGGGGGTGGTACCTCATATTGGTCTGATGGCGGATATGAAAGATACGATGAAAATTGTGGGATAGTTGAAACATACTACCCAGATTACGGTGATTACGATGATGATTATTATGATGATAACTATGATAACTACCAATCATGTGGACTCTATGACGCTTACGGTGCAGAAATCTGGCCAAATTCTTGGTACTACTATGGTGATGGAACCTACACAATTTATGATGACAATTGTAATCCTGGTCCTGTCGAACAAGAGCCTAACTATGATGGTTACAACAACTACAGTTCTTGTACTGATGACTTAATTGCTCTACTTGGTAGTGAATGTCATGACATGGGGGATGCTTGGTTTGATGGACCAATGAATAACTATGTAAACTATAATGATAATGTAGTTCATAGTTGTGCTAACGAACCTATAACAAGTTGTACAGGTTATGGTGGCTATGATGATGATTACTATAACTACGGTAGCTGTACAGATGACTTAATTGCTCTACTTGATACTGGTTGTCATGACATGGGAAATGCTTGGTTTGATGGACCAATGAATGCTTATGTTTACTACGGTGAAACTACGGTGCACAGTTGTGATACTGAGCCTATTTCTGGTTGTTCAAACAGTTATGATGATTACTATAACTATGATGCCTGTTCAGATGACATGATTGAAATACTTGGTAATGAGTGTCATGACATGTATACCGGTGCTTATTTTAATGGAGCAATGACCGAGTATGTTTACTACGGTGATACTACGGTGCACAGTTGTAATACAGATTCTATCTCTGGTTGTTCAAACAATTATGATGACTATAACTACAGCAGCTGTTCAGATGACTTAATCGACCTTCTAGGTGACGGTTGTCATGATATGAGTTATGAAGGTGCTTGGTTTGATGGACCAATGAATGCCTATGTTTACTACGGTGAAACTACGGTTCATAGTTGTAGTACTGAACCTATTCAAGGGTGTACTAGTTATTATGACCCTATTGTAGATCCAGTTTGTGATGGTTTAGTAGACGACTTTGGTGGTCCTGTTTACCCAAACTCTTACGTAACAGTAAATGGGTACTCAAACTATTATGACAGCGATTGTGAAATTGACCCCCTATATGATCCTTACTTCCCAGAAGATGATGAATACTGTTTTGTAGCTGCTGATGGTTCTTATGTTTACCCATGGGGAACTGAGTACCATTCAGATGGTTCTTACTCAACATATGATGGAGACTGTAATTACCAAGATACTTATAACAATTATTACGACCCCTATAATTACTATGATATCACTTGTGAAGACTTCTTTGATGATAGTCTAGGACTACAATGTAGTGATTGTACTCAAGAGGACGGTACGCCTGACTCGCTTTCATGTTGGAATCCTAGCGGATATTACGACGCTGGAGAGTACACATATGAAGACTACACAGATGGGAACTTACAATGTTCAGCATCATTTGAAAATGGTGTTGAGGTGAACCGTAACTGTTGGTTTGATGGTTTCTATGACTATAGTTCAGATTCATACGGTGTGTATTGGACTGAAGGAAATATGTTATGTGATGCCTGGTATACAGATGGATTCCAAACAAGTGAAAACTGTTGGACAGATTACGATACTAATTTTGAAACATTTACAGATTCTTACGGACGAACTTGTAATAGAGAATATAATACCGCTGGAGACCTACAATATTACAACTGTTGGCAAGATTATGGAACAGATGATGGTTACTACGGTGCTTTCCAAGATCAAGATGAATGGAAACAAAAATACATTCTTGGTGCTACATGTACTTCCCACACTCAAGGATACAACTGGTGTGAGATTTGTGAGACTCCTAATGGTACTGTAATTGAAGATTTCAATACTTGTCAGGATGGTCTTGCTCCGGATCCAGTAGATGAAGAGCTCTTAGGTCCTGTGCCTTTCCCATTCTATGAACTTACTGATGAAGAAATTAAAAGACTTGAACAAGAACGAATCGCTCAAGAGCAACTCTGGGAAAAACAAGAAATGGAATACTTTGATGATGTTAAAGACTTCGGTGATGAATGGCTTCTAGAAGAAGTAGCCTTCATGCGAGAAGAAATTGGTCAGTTTGAAAATGCTGTTCTTGGACTTCAAAGCTATGGTTCTGGTACTACGGTTGAAAGAGACTTTACGGATGCTGTTGAAGTATTAGGTAAAGCTTTCTCTCTTCTAGATAGAATTGAAGATGAAGCTGGTTCATTTGATGACCATAAGCGTCTTGATGAACTCTTCAATAAGCTTGAAAATCTTGAAGGCTATATCAAAAAACCAGTGGAGAATATTAATGACTTCTTTAGAACTAATAGAAACCTTGGTTTGAATTCTGAGCAGTTGGCTATGGTTGAATTGCTTGCAGACTTTGATGACCATAGTGGTCCTGGTGGACCTGGTTATGATGATGACTGTAGACGTTGTGATTACATGCAAGATGTATACGCAGTAGATACAATCACTGGTCTTGAAGACATTGCAAAACTTGGTGACTTTAATTTAGATGCATTAGTAACGTCTTTGATTGCTGAGATTCAAGGTGAAATTCTAGCTACTGTTCTAGAATACGTTGATACTGCAGTTGCAGATAAAATTACTTCTGCTGTAATTGAACGAGTAGACCTTCTTAAGAAGGATGTATTCGCCAATATGCTAGGAGATAATGCAGCAAATGATATCCTTGCAAATACTGCCATAGTTGCGGAGAAAGTGACTGGCACTAATTTCCCAACAGTTGGTAATTACACGGCCTTGCAAGATGTACAGACTCGTATTTCAAATACAGCTATAGTTGATGACGAACAGTTAGAATCAGTTACTGAGTTCTTGGAAACTGTTGAAGTAACTGTTGAAGCTGCTTCTGTACCAAGCCCAGTCGCTATCAATGGGTTGGTTGTTAGGGGAGAAGAACTCTTCTTAGAACTTGAAGAAGACCTTTATGAAAATAATCTTGGATTTAGGGATATGCCTAACCTTCTTGATGAAGACATGGAAGATATATGGTATGGCCCAACTGTTTGGGATGGTGTAGGTGAAGGTTACTGGTCAGGTTACACAGATGGTAGCTTTGGTCCAGGTAATTCAACACTAGATTCTGAGTTCACAAAGATGGCCGTAGAGGTATATGGACTTGATGTTTCAACTACAACTGGTGGTGATTGGTGGGAAGGTTATGAAACAGCCGCTTATTATGCCGGATCTACCCTTGATATCGATAATGACGCTGCTTCCAGAGGTGAAGTTATGCAAACACTTTACGAACTTGGGGGCTTTGACAGACCATCTACTTGTGACGGATACTTCACTGATCTAGATAGTTCAAATCCTAATTGTGAGGCAATTGTTGCACTATACAATGAAGGTATTGTAACTGGTGATCCAGATGGTTCAGTTCGTCCAGATGCAGGACTTAACCGTGCTGAAGCATCTGCTTTGATCATGCGAGTTGATGAACTTCAAAATGCGGCAGAGTTTGCGACTGACTCTGACTTCTTTGAAACTGACCTTCAAAAGAAAACCAAAAATGGATTCTTTAAATGGTTATTCACGTCAGTACTTGCTAAGAAATAATTTCTAAAAACAATAGCAAGCTAAGAGAGGGGGCCCGGAAGGGTCTCCTCTTTTTTTGAGAGTTTATATTTCTCTTACAAAAATGTCGCCGGAATCTCCGCCTTGTATGTAGAGATTGCTGTCATTTGAAAATAGTAGTCTGTGGGATCTTCTGTTGTTTTTATCAAAGCGAATGAGTTCTTTTTGATCTTCATTGGGGTCAAAAAGACAATCGCCTACAGCCAAATATTTGCCGTTTGGGGAGTATGCAAAGTCAAAGCATGTGTACCATCTATCTGTTCGGAGTTTGTTTTCAAAATGTCTTAGCAGTTTCCCAGTTTCAATATCAAAGAATCCAGGCCCCTCTGAGTTTCCTTGAGTGAAAATAATTTCTGTATCAGAAAGATTGAAGCCTATTTTCATGAGTTTTAATTCGCCAACTTCAATAGTTTTAATAATTGTATTTTTTTTAATGTCCCAAATATCAATTCTATTGGTTTTGTCATCCTTGGCATTCTCATGGTTGTAAATTATGTATCTACTGACGTGGTAAATAGCCAGATATTTACCAGATGGTGAAATTACTGCTGTGCGCAATTGTGTAGAAACGCCGGTATTGTTGAATTCAAGTTTAAATATTTCTTCATGCTCCCTGTTACATACCTTCACAGCCCCTTTGTCAAAGTAGAGACATCTTTCTTTTTTTGAGTCAAACATAGGCTTTGCCACAAATGGATTTGGACCTCCCTCAGATTCTTTATAAGAGGCGAGGGTTTCTACTGCTTTAGTTTCTATATTGAGAACTCTGGTCTCAGCATTTAGTAGGTAATATACTTTTTTATCATCATGACTAAAATGAAGACTATGGATAAAGGTTTGACGTATGCCTTCTGGCTTTTCTGAATGTATGAGTGTTAATTTTTCCGTTTTCAAATCCAATAAATGGATTTCTGCTCCCATTGCCTCATCCTTTAAAGAGCCTATCAAAAGACTCTTCCCATCATTTGATATGTCCAGTAGATTGGAAAAGAT
>PJEL010002658.1_pt1 | contig 16129 bp, 13 predicted proteins | sample 1853271 | NCBI WGS metagenome assembly PJEL01 (sample SAMN08108733, study PRJNA415343) | Invertebrate metagenome, whole genome shotgun sequencing project. | host: Globobulimina | place: Sweden: Gullmar Fjord | collected 2015-08
ATGAGTAGTCGTAAAGTTTGTGAGCGCTTACATTTTACATTGGAAGGCATCATCACTTGTAACGAGAACTTGAATGGTCGCATCATCGACCACGCTATTTATGGCCTGCATCGTTCAAAGAGATAAGCGATAGCTATTTGAAAATTCTAGAGAGTAGCTAGCAAGTTCACGACAAACACCTGTAAATTAAAAATAACAAAGCCACGGCATTCGACCGTGGCTTTGCTAATTTACGAGCCTAAGTAGATCTTAAAGCACCCAGTTATACGACCTTAGGAATCACGATACTGAATTTAGCGCCGCCGTGATTGCTGTCATCGATCTTGATATCCCAAGCGAGCTTCTTAGCCGCCGAACTGGCAATCGCAAGGCCTAACCCCGAGCCTCCCGTACTCGACGTTCTGCTTGAATCTAGGCGAGAAAATGGCAGAAAGACTTCATCGCGTCTATCTTCTGGAATCCCAGAACCGTTGTCTTCAATAACCACCAGCCAACTCTCCGAGTTTTCATCGAGAGTCATCCAGATTTTATCTTGTGTGTAGTTACCCGCGTTCTTGAGAATGTTATCGAATACCAAACGAGCCATCATGCAATCGCATTTAATATTGAAGTCTCGCGTTATCTTAGATTCAAAGATGATGTTGTCTAATTCCGAGTAACGAATCCTATCCAAGCAATACTCGGCAAGATCAGCTCTCACTTTCACCAACTCAAAGAAAGAGTTATCCATCACGTTCAACTTCGACAGCATGATAATTTCTGAGGTCAGCTCGTTGATGTCTTCAATATAACCATCAATGTCATCAAACAAGGCTTGATGATGACTTGGTGCCCCTCTCCTCAATAGGTCCGTTGCCAGCTGTATACGGCTCAACGGCGTACGAACTTCATGTGGGATGGCTTGGGCGAAGATATGACTTTGCTTAACTTTACTTTCGATCTCTTCAGCCATGACGTTAAAGCTGCAAGCAAGATCAGACACTGGATGTATCTCATCCATACTAGAACGGGTACTCAACTTACCTCGACCAAACTGCTTCTGCTTCTCGACGAGTAACTCGATTCTTTCCTGAAAGCGTCTCACCGGTAAATAGACACTTGCACCAATTGCCACGATAACCGCCAGCAGCAGCCCTAATAGGAAATGCCTTTCAGAATCCTCATACCATTCAATATCAGGCGAGAAGAAATCCCCTACCTCGCTGAATGCGAAGCTAAATTTAGAGTTCGGTAGTTGAAATACCGCCGAATAGAGATTGTTCTCGCTGAGGTAAATCGGAACACCATTTAACCTTGTATATAACTCGCATTTTTGGCAAGGAGCCTCTCCCGACCAATTTTCTAACAGGCGTAAATTGAAGATATAAAATTGTTGGTAGCCTGTTTTATCGAGTTCTTGGTATAGCGAGTTCTCTTGATTGCGCTGGCGGATATATTGTTCAACAAAGTAAGAACCATCGTTGAGAAACGTTTCTATCTCGGTTCTTCGCATGTGCCCTTCACCAAGATTCAAGAACAAGAAGATCGTCGCCGACATCCCAATGACTATACCGAGGTATAAACGAGCGAACATAGAAACCGAACGAAACTTGGTAACAATAAACTTACGCAACCAGCATGTACCCCTTGTTACGAACCGTACGAATCAACTGTTTGTCTTTTGCATGTATACGAAGCTTGCGACGTAATCCTGAAACTCGCATATCAATCGAACGGTCATTAAACGCGTAATCAATCCCTCTAAATAGCTGACAGCACTGATCGCGAGTCACGACCTGACAGATGTTATTGACAAGAAGGTTGAGAATTTCAAATTCAGCAGAGGTTAACTTGAGATTTTGACCATATAACGTGGCACTTTGAGCCGTAGTATTAATGACAATATCACACTGTTTTTCAGTGCCTGTATCCATTGTTTCAACCGCAGGCGAAGCTCTACGCAACAAGGCTTCAATGCGAGCTAACAACGCGTGTCCGCGAATAGGCTTAGTCACGTAGTCGTCTGCACCAAATTTAAATAAGCTAACTTCACTCATCTCATCTGCTGAAGCGGTAAGCACCAAAATGATTCCGTTGTAAAACTCACGAGCCTGACGGCAAATTTGAGCACCACTCAAGCCTGGTAACATCAGATCCAACAGAACAAGATCAGGTTCAGTATTACGAATCGCTTCAAGTGCTAAATTCCCATCATGAACAACGCTGACATTATAACCTTCCGCTTCGAGATAAAGCGTCGTTAAACGAGCGATCTCTTGGTCATCTTCGACAATGAGCACTTTGGTTTTCGACATTCCTATCACCAGTATTTATTAAAAGCGAGGGCAGTATATATACTGGTCATATATCATCAATGTTGTTATTAGAGCCTTGAGTTTACCGTACGCAAAACATTGTAATCACTTTTGTACATACACGTTTACAAAACACGTCATTCAACAACCCATACGCTTGAGTTTATGAAGGCTCAGTTCAACTGGAATAATCACTCTTAGAGTTTTACATACTCATCCAATGCTTACATTTGCTTTATTTTCTTACGCGTACTTACATTTAAGGCATTTACAAATCACAATCAAATCAACCATCTGCGCGCTTACCACCCATCAGTTGATATTACTGATAATGAACCCCAAAGCAGCCTAAAAAACCACTACATCAATAATTAATTCAAAAGAAATCGATTACCTTTTCGGGTCACCAGTACTTTCCATTTTTAAACACGTGACAAATCCTGTTAAGCGACGGGCTCTTAACGTAACATTCACCCAACTAATAATTCGAACCGATATTAGCCATTAATCACTTCTTCACAGGGCTCACGTTAAGATGAATAAATCGCTTTCACTGTTACTTACAACCACAGCATTAATGTCAACACCACTTATGGCTGATACCAATAAACATGAAATGGTAACTAAAATTCAAGAACAGGTAAGCGCCTGGATAGATATTCAAGTCACACCACAAAACAGCATTATTCAGAAGATGGTTTTTAAGTGTGAGTTTTACAGTGCCACCCCTTACATCAAATCGCCAGACGGCAATGAGAGCAGCAGTGGCTCATACCTCTTTTACTCACACAAAGGCGTATTAGGAACCGTGACAGAACCTTATACCACTCAACCTTTGCCTGAGTTGACCATGTGCCTTAAAGAAGACTTCGTAATCACCAACCAAGATGAAGCACAACTGTTGTTCGAAGCCATCGAAACTGTCTATCCAAATTATTCGATGTTCGATGATAATTTCCCTAAAGAGATCACCAAGACGCCCAATGGATGGCAATTAATTGATGGTGAGATATTTGATGATAAAAAAGGTTATGTCATCGAAACAACACCTCAAGGTAAAGTGACAAAGATCATCCGCTCACTGAACCTGTAACACGTTGTTTTCACTTTAATGCATCGCTTCTTCTTTAACACAGTCTTTTACTGACTGTTAAAAGCCAGATTCCAATTTGATCAGCGGCCTACTGAATGCTTGAGTTCAGTAGGCATCGATCGCCCCAAATATCAGTTCACCGAGTTCAATATGATGACAAGTTATCAACCTTTCGAGTATCTCCAGTGTCCAATTTGGATATATGACATTGATAATAAGAGAATAACTTGGGCAAATAGCAGCGCCCTCCCTCTCTGGGAGTCTGAGTCCTTATTTGAACTGACATCGCGCGATTTTAGTGTCGAGATGTCCAAGGCGATAGAAGCCACTCTTGAAGAGTATCAAAGACAGTTTTTACGAGATGAAAGCATCAAGACATGGTGGAACTTCACACCCAAGTACATTGCTAAGCGGGCACTGTGTTTGTTCTCTGGGATCCCATTACCAGATGGCCGTACCGGAATGCTGGTACAGGTCATCGCTGAAGAAGGCAGCCTAAAGCACGATCTCGCTTGCTCTGATGGCTCTAACCTCTCCCTTCTATTTGATAGATCGGGAGCTGTAGTGAGTGCTAACTCTGCATTTTCCCAAAACTATGGTTCCCCGTTTACCACCCTCTCCGATTTCGTTTCAAGTGAAGAAATAGCCGACCAATGGTTATTTTCAGCACGTAAAGGCCAAGAGATTTTAGAAGAAGTTAGCTGCCAGATTGGTGATAAAGCGCATCATTTTGATGTACAGGGAAAGTGGTTATTTGATAAGAGTGAACTGCTGTTAGAGCTGACTTGCACCACCAAACAAAAAGAGAAGCTGATAAAGGCCAGATACAACGCGGAGCACGACTGCTTAACTGAGCTTTATAACCGTCGTGGCATCACCAACCTTCTGGAAACCAGTATTGCCTATCGCTCCCCCTTTGAGTTGATGTTCGTTGACCTTGATGGCTTCAAACTGGTTAACGACACGTATGGACACAATGTCGGCGACCAACTACTCAAACAAGTAGGTGAACGTCTCAAACAGCTCGTTGATGAAACCTGCATGATCGGTCGATTTGGTGGCGACGAATTCATCGTGATCGCCCACACCTGCCGAAATCACAACATACCGTTACTTTGCTCGCGTATTATCGATGCCTTAAACCGCAGTTTCCATATTAGAGGGATTGGCACCCTGTCTGTGGGTTGCAGCATTGGTACGGCACATTTCCCTGACAATGCCGTGGATCAAGAGTCATTGCTGAAACAAGCAGGGATGGCGATGCACATTGCCAAAGCGAATGGTCGAAATCGTTTCCAAACTTTCACCCCTAACTTAGCGCAGATCCTTCATCGGAAAGTAGAAATCCGCCATCGATTGACTCAAGCCTTAGAAAACGACGATCTTAATCTGCATTATCAACCGATCATGAATATCAACAATGACAAGGTGAAAGGGTTTGAAGCGCTACTCCGATGGTCAGACAAAGAGTTGGGTAACATTGGCCCTGATGAATTCATCACATTAGCGGAAGAAACGGGTCAAATCGTACCGCTAGGAAAATGGGTGCTCAATTCAGCACTCAAGCAGTTATCGATATGGCATCGGGAGTTTGATAGTGAATTGATGATAAGCATCAATATCTCGAGTATTCAGATGCATGCAACCTTTGCTGAACAGCTGTCTGCAATGCTTAACTTCTACAATATCAACCCTCAAAGCATTGCCCTTGAAATCACGGAATCTTCAATGATTTTCAAACACGGTGAAGTTAGGCAAGCGCTGAACGATATATCGAAACTGGGTGTTGAGCTTCACCTCGACGATTTCGGGACCGGCTATTCTTCTCTCTCTATGTTGCACGACCTGCCAATTAGCACGGTTAAGCTCGATAAAAGCTTTGTCCACGGTTCACACAAAGGGAGCAAAGCGATTGTCCGAGCCGCTCATGCAATCTGTGACAAATTAGGGTTAAAAGTGGTGGCTGAAGGCGTCGAGACAGAACAACAAAAAGCGTTCCTTATCGACTGTGGCTACCGCTACCTTCAAGGTTTCTTGTTCAGTAAGCCTATCCCCTCAAATGAAGTCGAAAGTCGATTTCTCACCTTAGGATAGGTGCACACTTAACATCAAAATCGCCTCTACTCTTCAATCCATGCAGAAAGGGGCGCCGTTATCTCTTTTGATACGGAAAGTTACACCTATTCACAGCTTTCCGCCTAGCCATAAAACTTGGCCTTAATCGCCATCTTTGGGTGAGTATTGTTCGCTTTATGTCAGTTCTTGTTTAGCTCATTCTTGACTCTGTTGCGACTCATATTTGAGTCTCGTTCTTTTGTAAACTTTTTCCATCTTAACCAAATGAGAAAGAGAATCATGAAAAAGAACATCTTCGTTTTACCAGCCATCGTAGTTTCAACGGTATGTATGTCATTGTCTGCATTCGCAAATAGCCGTGACAACTCTATCGAAGCTGGTGTGACCTTCATCGGAAATCAAGAACTGGCAAGCTTCGGCTATAGTAAAGAGTTGTCGAACAACATCGTTGTCGGTGGCGGTTTCTCATTAGGAACGGAAGCGGTAGATTTAAATAAGCCAAACTCACAAGATGCATGGGGTTTGTACTCCAACATTGGCTACAAATTTGAAATCGCTGAGTTCGATATTATCCCTAAGATCGGTATTAACTATCTGAATGCAGATGTGAGATTTGACGACTCAGCATCTAACGACATCAATATCGACAATGTCTATGGCTCAATAGGCACAACGGTTAACTGGCGCATGATAGGCTTAACGGTGGATTACGGTAAGATCAATGATTCTGCAATGGTGCCAACGGGTACAAGCCCTAACTCTAGCACAACACCATTTGAAGAAGACGTAGTACGCGTTACCGCAAGCTTCAATTTCTAGCCTTTAGCTTTCTACCTCTCACCAATAGAAAGCAATCGAGAGCTCCTATTAGTCACCTAATTAGGAGCTTTATTTTTAACCTTATACGGAAATCTACGTCTTTTCCCCCTAGGGGGACTTATAATGGTGTTTGTTAAATAATCAAAAGCCAATTTCACTTCTAATTATAACTGACTAAAAAGTAACACTAATTGAGTCAAGTCGTTAATATATCTACGTTTAATTAGAGATCTAAGCATTTTACCAACCTAACTCATATCAAATCACAATATTCATCAAAAAATAGAGTTCAAACACTAACCAAAAACAGGTTAACTATGGAATAAAAATCACAATTAAAACAACGTATCGCTTTAGATTTAATCCTTCCAGGTAAAATAAATCGATTAGGTTCTTATCCGAACAGGTTAATTTATAAACCCAACTTACAAACCTTTTTAAAATCCCACTATTGATGGTTTAATTAATCTAAATTCATATTCAATAATAAAAAGTAGTATCTATATTAAATGATATTAATGTCACCTAAGTTCTTGTAATAAAATTTTATCCTGAAAAATTCTGATAAATCTGCCTCATCAATAGCCACCACAAATACTACGACCATCTACATTAGCAACTGCTAAATTTATGATTAAAACCGCTAATATAGAAGCTTATAATTGGATAAATACCAAAACAAATGGATAAATCCCCCTTCTCTCTTGTAAAAAATCGCCTTTCATTTATAAATTCAAGTTTTGGGTGAACATCTCGATAACCTTTCATTACAGCCCAGATTCTGCGATTAGTATCAATATCTTGAGAGGAAATGGTGACATTTTAGTTATGTTATTTTGAAAGGACTCTTGGGTTGAATGACAATCTCAGCCACCACATATCAATTACACGAATATAATAACTATCGCTTAGGAGTTGAGCTATGCACTGTTCTTTCAATATAAATAACAATAATGAGAGCTTGCAACTTATTTATAATGAAGAAAAAATATACATCAAAAGAAACAGTAATAAAATATCAGAGGAAAGTCTAAATAGTAAAGAGAGTTTTGTATTTAAATATCTTGTTGAGCACTCTTCAATATCGAATCCTCAATCAGCACGAGACGTTGAAGAATCGTTTAAATTACACTTTGATGAAGAGTTTAGTTTGTACGCATTAAAAAACATTATCGCTTCGATAAGAAAGAAGTATCGAAGTTTATGTAAAAAAGCAAAGATTGATAATAATAACGAACTGATCACCAACTTATATAAGGTCGGCTACTTTATTGATTTAGATAAAAGTCCGGCAGATCGCATCAAACCTAAGCACAACATCAACCAATTCAAGCCCAGCCATATCGATGTGCTAAAGCTGATGTACCGCTCTTACCACAAAGAACTGATACGCTCTTTCATACTCATGCTGACTGTTTCTTCGTTTATCTTATTCGTTATCTACTTTTCCCAAATCTTTTACACAACGAAGATTGCCGATGAATACAGCCTCAACACTAAGCAGGTCGCAGAAGAAGTGATGAGTGATGGTTGTTATAGCGACGTCGCTGTCTACGCGCTAAGGCACTCTCTAAACTTTGACTCCGTCATCATGACAACACCAGATGGCTCATGTTACATATCTAAGAGCCGCTCCAAGTTCATAGAGCCAAACCAAGTTGATGAGTTCTACGACAGCCTAGATTTTGCTTACTCACGTTTTACCTTGCCTGAAAACGGCGTTTACCTTACCGCTCGAATTTCCAAGAACTCAATAGAAGCTCGCTATAGAAACTCATTATTACCGCTGTTCATAGATTCAGTCTCGATACAAAAAAATGGCTATTACATTCTGAATCTCGGAGAGCAAAGCCAGCCAATTTACCAACACTCACTGCCAAGCGGTGCGACTATCACTTTTTATAGTCACAATATAATCGCATTCTGGATCGGGCTAACTTTACTGTTAACTCTAATATTTTATCGTTCTTACCTGTTGGGCTTTGTCGTTTATCTGTTTCGCTGGAAGAATATCTCCTTTGAAGAAGAGCCTATCATCAACACGGAAGACAGCAGCGTCTTGTACTATGAACTGTTATCCAGAGTGCGCAATGTCGGTGTGTTAGATTTCATCAATACCATGAGACGCACTAACCTATTGACCTTCCATACCATTTTGCTGATTGAAACGGTTAAAAACGCCAAATCAAACAATAGCCATGAGATCTATGGCGTCAACGTATGCCCGAGTGCGTTAGTGGGTACTAACTTTGCTAAAATTCAGTATCATTTAGCGGCAATGGAAGCGAACGAATTTGTTGTCGAAATCACCGAATACTCGAACATCGGGTATGGGTGTGAGGTAATTGATAACATCAAAGAAATTAAAAAGTTGGGGATTACTATCGCGCTGGATGACTTCGGTACCGGGAACAATAATATCGAAATTATTAGCGTTATTTCTCCGACGTACCTGAAGTTAGATCGCTGCTTTGTCAAAGACATTGAATCAGGAGAACATCATCAAGGAGTGTTGCTCAACATATCCGAAATTGGACGCTTATCTAACATCACTATGATTTACGAAGGTGTCGAAACTCGCCGACAGCAATACATCTTGTGTCAACTCGGCTACAACCTGCAACAAGGCTACTTGTACAGCAGACCTCAAAGCACCACGACTTGATCACCCTCTAGACATTTAACTACCTGTGAGCTCATTTATCCTGAATGACATTAGGCTCAAAAAGACAATTATGTCAGAGCTCACAGGGGAAATATTGCCGACCCTAAAATCAAACAGGCAACTGCTTATTAAAGTAATCACTAAGTGATCATTCGAAGTGAAATATGCGCAAATTCAGCACCTTACCTATATATCACACATCTACCTTCAAGCACTTCTGGTCCGTCGATAATAATTATTTCCAATAAAAACCTTGCCAATCTGGATAAAAAGGTTAGTGTTATACACATGTATATCACCATGCAGTTTTAATTATGACCGAATGGAAAGACGACCAACCGATCTTTAGGCAGCTAGCTGCAAAGATCAGTGACCAAATTCTTCAAGGTGTTTGGTTAGAACAACAAGCATTGCCCTCAGTGCGTGCTGTTGCAGCCGATCTTAAAATCAACCACCTTACTGTCATGAAAAGCTATCAGTTACTGGTTGATGAAGACCTAGTCGAGAAAAAACGCGGCCAAGGTATGTATGTCGCAGAAGGGGCACTTCAAAAATTGAAAGAGTCCGCACATCAATCATTCATCAACACACAGATCCCAGCCATCGCTGAGACGCTAGGCATCATTGATATGAGTGTCGAAGAACTCGTGAAACAGCTAGAACAACATATAAAGGACAAGTCATGAGTACTTTACTTTCAGTGAAAAATGTAACCAAAACCTATTCAAATCAAGTGGGTGTCGAGAACATCAGCTTTGAGTTAAAGCCGGGGCAAGTGCTTGGGCTGCTAGGTCACAATGGCGCAGGTAAATCGACCCTGATCAAATCACTGCTTGGTGGGCACAACTATCAAGGTGAGATTGAAGTAAATGGCTACCACCCTATCCACCAGCACGCTGAACTCATGTTGCACTTATCGTACATTTCAGATGTGAACGTATTGCCTGAGTGGATGACAGTAAAGCAACTGCTTCGATACACGCAAGGCGTTCACCCAAGCTTCAACAAGCAAAAAGCAGAACAGACGTTAAGTAGCACCAACATTAAGCTGTCTTCAACGATCAAGCAGCTTTCTAAAGGGATGAAGGTACAACTTCACCTTGCGATCATCATCGCGACCGACACTCAAGTGTTGATCTTAGATGAGCCAACGCTAGGTCTAGATCTGCTCTACCGCGATACTTTTTATCGCCACCTCCTAGAGTGGTTCCATGACGGCGAACGCGCGATGATCATCGCCAGTCATGAAGTTTCAGAGATTGAACACCTATTAACGGATGTGTTGATTCTGAAACAAGGCCATTGTGTACTGCAAAAGAGCATGGAAGACATCGAGAACGACTATTTCATTATCGATGTCGCAAACAACCACTCAAGCGAAATCCAGAAACTCAACCCACTGACCTCACAGCCTGGGCTAGGAACCACTAAGTGGTTATTGGAAGGCCAATACAAAGCGCAAGTTGAATCATTGGGTAACATCTACAACGTTGGTCTCGCAGACCTATTCCTTGCAACACAGACGGAGAAGGCATAATGCACCCAACTTTTTATATGCTAGAAAAAGAACTGATCGAGCACAAAATTAACACTCGATTACCTCTATTTATCGCGTTATGTGGTTTCTTGCTGTTCGTTAGTTTGTTTTTCAATGGCGCAGCGCAGCATGATTTTTTCTTCCAAATGGAAGTGAATGGTGACGTGAGCGACATCCACAGAGAGTTCGCACAAGACCTCAACTCAGTGATCTACTTTGGTGCTGGCCTTATTTCACTCATACTTTCGACGCTTTACATCCCTAAAACACTGCGTAAAGAGCGCCAAGAAGGCAGTTCGATGTTTTGGAGAAGTATGCCCGTATCCAATGCCATGACTCACGGCGTGAAGCTAGGCTTCGGTCTCGTGGTTATTCCTGCTATCTGCGCGCTATTAGTTCTATTCGCTGACTTCTTGTTTTGGGTACTGAACGTTTCAAGCGAACAACAATTGGCATTGATAGTAGAGCAGCAATCACTGTTTTATGTGCTGAGCAATTGGTTGGTGTTCTTTGGACGAATGATGCTAATTGCGTTAGTTCTGCTGCCATTAGCAACGGTTACTCTGGCGATTTCACAGCTGGTGAACTCTCCATTACTTGTCATTTTCATCTCAAGCTATGCGATTAAGTTTCTATCTGTCGCTGTGTTTGGATTTTATGGCATTAATGACTTCTTCTCTCTCATCGCTTCACTGCCGATGAATCTACTCACAGCAAGCAATCCATTTAGCGTGATTGCAGAAGCGCCGGTTTTGTCTTTGGGTATTTATGTACTGATTGGTGTTGGCGGCTATCTGCTGAGCCTAAAGCTAAATAGAACGGACGATGTGAGCTTGAAGACGCTGTTCCAACGATAGAGTCACTTATTCTGAGCCCTAACGGGTAACCAAATCAGATATCAAAATCTAAATCAAAGCTTCTGAGAAATCAGGAGCTTTTTTATTGGCTGCTGTTTTATTGTTAGGTGCTTTGAATTCTAACAACGGTTTTCGTGATAGAGGCAAAGGTACGGATTGGTGGTTGGTTTTGGTTTTGCTTCAGAGTGCTGAGCGGGTAAAGATAAACTAGGAGGTATTAATGAGCTGACATTGAATTGCATTATTGTTAATGCCTGCCAGCTCTTTGGAGGGTGATTTCTTTAGTCGCCGACCAGATGAAGGTCCTTGAGAGCGCTATTGAAATCGGTTTGTTGCGTTTTACATTTGATTAAGCTGTTCAGCTTTTTTAAAGCTTTACGATTTAAAGCTTATTTCTTTGAAGCTTCTTTCGCTGTGTCCTTCCAGTATTGGATGCGAACGCGATGAAGCTGTGCTCTTCTCATTTTTTTCATAAGGGATATTTCCTTTTCTTTAACTGCTCTTCATGAGCTATTTTTATTGCCAACTATTCGAATCTAACGGTGTTTGACGGCCAGATCAATGATACAAATCACAAAATATATAGAGTTTTGAGTACCATTTACATCAAAGTATGACCTAGTTATCAACTATGGCTCAATTCAATCTATTAAGCCGTTGTTCGAAATTTAGATTAGTTATCTCAGATGACAAATTCATTTCAGTATCAATACAGTTCAGTGATACGTATTTAATAGACCGGACTAACACAGATTTAGTTCCCAATAATTTGCCTTTCCTACTCCTGCCATTAACTGGCTTTTCTCGCGTAATACTTGTCTTCCTTTCAATAAAAGTTACAGCGTAACTAGTGTACTTTTTGTATTGACTGTTTTTTATTCACATAAGCCTATACGACACAAACTCAAAATGGGATTATGTTTGTAACGGAAGAGCTTTTAATAGAAAAAGACAGTAATGGATAAAATCAAATGGACGTGATCATGAGTAAAGTCATTCTACAAGGGCATATTCTTGTGCCAGACAACGACCTAGAAGCCGTCACACAAGCGCTGGTTGTTCATAAGGAACTCACACTCTCAGAACCCGGTTGTATTGTGTTTCGAGTCAGTCAAAGCTCACTTCAACCTAATCGTTTTGAAGTTTATGAAGAATTCACTAGCCGTGAGGCGTTTGAAGCGCACCAACAGCGAGTAAAAACTTCTGAGTGGGGTGACATTTCGAAGAATGCAACACGTCACTATCAAGTCACCGATGTTCCGACACCATAATGATTGACCCGCTAGCCAACCGTATCATCACATTGATCAAACAAGATCCCTTGCGAATACAGGTTTTAGACTGTGTCTCACAATTGGGTTTACCGCAGTGCTATGTTTCGGCGGGCTTTGTGAGAAACCTCGTTTGGGATCACCTACATAACTATGCTTCCCCGACTCCACTTAATGATATTGATGTGATCTACTTTGATCCCATTGATACCTCTTACGAATCGGCTATTCGATACGAGGTTCAGCTTCAAGAGTGGTTACCTGAACTCAACTGGCAAGTTCGCAATCAAGCCAACATGCATACTAGAAATGGGGATGAGCCTTACCTAGGTTCATTGGATGCTATGAGTTACTGGCCAGAGAAAGAAACCGCGGTCGCCTTAAAGCAAAGCCCAACAGGAGAAATCGAGTGTATTTCCGCTTTTGGTTTAGAGAGTTTGTTTGATTTAAAGATCACACCGACCCCTAATCGTAACAAAGACGTGTTTGACCAACGAGTTCAATCTAAAAACTGGTTAACTCATTGGCCCAAGTTAACGATTAGTGACAGTTAACGATCGGCCAGATTCAAAATGAAAACCATTGACTAAAAGCCCAATCAGATCGAACATGCCCCCACTTGCTTAGCTTATTAATTTATTAGCTTAGTAAGTTAGTAACTAACCAAGTCATCAACCGCGCGCGGTCACTCACTGCTGCGCTCTCTCGTCATACTGAGTAACGACCATGAACCAACAATACATGCTGCAAGCGCTTGAAGCTTCGCGCCAAGCCCTACCCGATTGCCAACCAAACCCACCAGTGGGCTGTGTTTTGGTTAGAAACGATAAAGTGGTGTCTGTTGGATATACGCAAAAGGTCGGTGGAAACCACGCCGAGGTTGAAGCACTGAATGGCTATGACAGCGAAACGGACGGAGAAATGGAGGGCGTTACCGCTTACGTAACTTTAGAGCCATGTTCATTTGTTGGCAGAACACCCGCTTGTGCCAATACATTGGTTAAAGCAGGTGTAAAACACGTAGTAGTGGCGATGCTAGACCCAGACCCTCGCAATAATGGACGTGGTGTGGCGATACTTGAATCGCACGGCGTGAAAGTGGATGTAGGGTTATGCCAAGAACAAGTGAGCGCTTTTCTAACCCCGTATCTTGGTAAATCTTAGCTCTTAAACAAGCCAACGCTAGCTCAATTTGACTCGATAAAGCGGATTGACTGGCTTATCGACAAAATACGACCAAATATGATCGTAGACGGCATGTTGGTTGGGGAACGGCGCAAGTGCTTTCGCTTCCTCTAAATCGCACCAGCGGTATTCTGTATGTTCGTCATTCAGTTCAATCGCTTGGTTGGGCGGGCATAGCACCGCAAACACAGGGATTAGCTGAATCACATTAACGTGAGCCTCGTAAAACTGCTCCAGAAACTGCGCGTTATACAAAGCTTCCACTTTAATTTGGGTCTCTTCTTCAAATTCGCGCACGATAGCCTGCCAGCCCGTTTCACCCGCTTCAATCGAGCCTGCAACATGGCACCAAAACTCGCCTTTCACACGCTTCATTAATAACATTTTCATTTGTCCGTCGATCTCTGAAATAGCGACACCGGATACAATCGAAGTATTGAGTGGAATCATAACGTTACCTTAGATTGAACAAGAGGGCGGCAAGGCTACCACCCTTCGTTTGTGAAGTTGTCTTCTTTGATTAAAAACGAGAGGCCACTCATCAATTTATAAACATCAAGCGCAACTCTTGAGGTTTGTATATCTAATAACAACCTTTGTACCCAGTCATTGAGCGATTCTTATTTGAGGCGTATTTCGATAAAGAGTAGAATCGCCGCCTTGTACTGTGTTTCTTCACTTTTGTTTTTAGCGCATCAGTTTTTAGACTCTCACACAGTAGACTCACAACCATTTATCACCACGATATAAGTATTAAGACGACTATGCACTCATCAAACTCAACGCACGACTCAGATAACAGCCACACACCTGAGCATTGCTTCACCCGCTTTCAACAGCCGATCGAGTCATATTCGTTGCCTGAGCGTTTCACATTCCCGTTCTATTACGAACCGCACCCACTGTGTGAAATCGCCTCTCATCAGCTTCAACAATATCTAGAAACTCAAACCGACTGGCAGCATGACTTCGGACTGGATTCTGACGCTGGTCGCGGCAAAATGTTTGGTGTGTTACTGGTGAAAAGCCCTGAAGGTGAATTGGGTTACTTCTCTGCTTTCTCTGGAAAAATCGCCGACCAAAACCTACTGCCTCACTTTGTTCCGCCCGTATTCGACATGTTGAGTAGCGACAGCTTTTTCCATCAAGACACGGCCGACATGATGGCTGTAAATGCGAAATTTAAAGCACTGCAAGCAAACGCTTATTACCTTGAACTGTGCGAGCAACTGGCACAACAAAAAGCACAAGCTGAACAAGAGATTGAAGCTCAGCGTTTATTAATTATAGAAGGCCGAAAAACACGTAAAGAACAACGCGAACAAGGTAAAGAAAACCTTGATGAGCAAGCCTTCGAACAGCTAAATAACGAGTTAAACAAGGCCAGTGTTGCCGACAAGAATCAGCAAAAATATCTTAAGCTCAACTGGGAACAAATTCTAAATGAGTTACAAATCAAAGTTGATGTGTTCACTAATCAATTAGCTGAACTCAAAGAGCAAAGAGCACACCTTTCTCATCAGCTTCAGCACAAGCTGTTTTCACAATACGCTTTCCAAAATGCGGAAGGTAACATTGAGGATCTCAACCAGATCTTTGAAGACACGCCAAACAAGATACCACCAGCAGGTTCTGGCGAGTGTGCCGCACCCAAGCTTCTGCAATACGCGTATTTAAACGGTTACACACCATTGGCACTGGCTGAATTTTGGTGGGGTCGTTCACCGAAATCGGAAATCCGTAAACACAAGAAATACTACGCCTCTTGCCAAAGTAAGTGTGTACCGATTTTAGGTCACATGATGAAAGGCCTTGAAGTCGATCCCAACCCATTGCTAGAGAACCCAGCAGAAGGTAAAGACCTCGATATCCTGTTCCAAGACGATCACATCGTTGTGGTACACAAGCCAGCAGGTTTTCTCTCCGTACCGGGTAAAACCATCAAAGATTCGGCCTACACTCGTGTTCAAGAAATGCATCCCGATGTTGAAGGGCCATTTGTTATCCACCGCTTGGATATGGCGACCTCTGGCATTCTAATATTTGCTCTTACACGACGTGCGAACAAAAGCCTACAGAAGCAGTTCATTACTCGTGAAGTTGAGAAGCGTTACGTGGCAATGATAGAAGGCGTTTTAGAGCAAGATGAAGGCTATGTTCGCTTACCACTGCGTGGAGATTTATACGATCGTCCTCGTCAGATTGTCTGCTTCGAACACGGCAAGCCAGCTGAAACGAAATGGGAAGTGATTGAGCGAAACCAAGACACCACTAAGGTTTATCTGCACCCTAAAACAGGCCGCACACACCAATTACGAGTTCACTGTTCACA
>PJEL010002659.1_pt1 | contig 16123 bp, 11 predicted proteins | sample 1853271 | NCBI WGS metagenome assembly PJEL01 (sample SAMN08108733, study PRJNA415343) | Invertebrate metagenome, whole genome shotgun sequencing project. | host: Globobulimina | place: Sweden: Gullmar Fjord | collected 2015-08
TTTCTATTCCTATGTATATTTGCGCTACCGCATCAACTCCTGTAGCTGCAGGTTTTATTTTAGCTGGCGTTTCACCCGGCACAGCGTTAGTTTTTATGATGACAGGTCCCGCAACGAATATTTCAACCTTAGGGGTGATTAAAAACGAAATGGGCACAGCCGTATTAATTCGATATTTACTTGGTATTAGTTTATGTGCCATTCTTTTTGGTAGCTTACTTGATTGGGGCGTTCAATACTTCGGTATAGACATAAGTCAGCAAATGGCTCACAGCCATGAAGTTGTTCCAATGTGGCTTGGTTATGCCAGTGCGATAGTGTTAGTAACACTTTCTATTAAGCCCCTTAGGAATAAGGTTTTCTGATCGAGAATGCACTATAGAACTTTATACCATGGTGTTAATAAATTAATCTGATAAAATTGATTTTAAAGAAGAAAATAATGATTTTAGATAGGAATATTGAGTGAGCTTTATTCACACTACATCGCTAATCGCGATTCTCTGTTATTTTGCAGCGACTTTTTCGGTCGTGTCTCGATTATTTCATGAAAAAGGTCCGAATCACGTACTCGTCTTATTCTTCGCATGCTGCGCCATTGTCCCGCATGTTTTAGTCACGACCAATATGTTGTTTACAACAGATGAAATTAATTTCAATTTACCCAATGTAATTACGTTAGTCTCATTAGTGATTGCTTTGCTGATTACACTGACAGCACTTAAATACAAAGTCAGTCTGCTTATGCCAGTCGCCTACGCATTTGCTGGTAGTTGGATTTTAGCAACTCTATTTATGCCTGCTGTCAGTAACATTCCTTTAACAGCCAGTAAAATTGGCTTAGTGACTCATATTACTTTTTCACTTATTGCATATTGTGTATTGGTTATAGCTTGTCTTTATAGCTTTCAAGTGTCATACATCAATATTAAGTTGAAAGAAAAAAATCTCATGGTATTGAATCACCTGCCTCCTTTAATGCTAGTAGAAAGGCAGCTTTATATTATTCTAGCTATTGGTACTTTATGTTTAATTGCAACACAAGTCACCGGAACATTATTTCTTGATTCCTTTTTTTCCAAAGCTAATGCCCATAAAACTGTTTTGTCGTTCATTGCGTTACTCATTTACTGTGTCATTCTCTGGGGACATTTTAGATTAGGATGGCGTGGACACAAAGTACAAACATTAACCATAATAGCGACAGTAATCTTAACATTGTCATACTTTGGTAGTAGATTTGTGAAAGAATTTCTCTTGTAGTCATAATTAGGGTATAACAGAGAGCGAAATTTAGAGAAACAGTCTAAATTTAATGTGTTTAGTAATATAGGATCCCTTTTTTGGACAACATCTCAACTAGTATGCTTTTTGTTATATTAGGTGTACTCATCTTCATTTCTGCCTATTTTTCTGGTTCAGAAACAGGCATGATGTCGCTTAATCGCTATCGGTTAAAACATCTTGAAAAGCAGAAGCACAAAGGTGCAAAAAGAGTCAGTCGTTTACTCGCTCGCCCCGATCGTTTGATCGGACTTATTTTGATTGGTAATAACCTGGTCAATGTTTTTGCTTCATTAGTCGCAGGGATTATTTTCGAGCGCTATTATGGTGATGCTGGTATTTTCTACGCCGGACTCGTATTGACTTTAGTGATTCTAATTTTTGCCGAAGTGACACCAAAAACACTAGCTGCTTTATACCCTGAGAAAGTCGCTTTTCCCAGTTCAATTATTCTAAGTTTACTCCTTAAGGTTCTCTTTCCGGTAGTCGTTATTGTTAATGCTATTACTAATGGGTTCTTGAGATTACTTGGAATTAGTTCAGAGCAACGTGAACAACATAGTCTAAGCACTGAAGAATTAAGAACCGTAGTTAACGAGTCCAGCGCGTTCTTGCATGAACGAGATCAAAATATGCTGGTGGGTATTTTAGATTTAGAAAACGTCACTGTTGAAGATATCATGATACCGAGAAGTGAATTAGTCGGCATTGATATCAACAATGACTGGAAGAAAATTCAGAAGCAATTAACACAATCTACCCACACCCGTGTTTTGCTATATCGAGATACGATTGATGATGTCGTCGGTTATGTGCATGTTCGAGATGCGTTAAAATTATTATCTAAGAATCAGTTTACTAAAGCGACTATCATTCGCGCCATTAGAGAGCTGTACTTTATTCCAGAAGGGACACCATTAAACGTTCAACTGTTGAAGTTTCAGCATGCTAAAGAACGTCTAGGACTAGTTGTCGATGAATATGGTGATATTCAGGGTTTAGTTACCCTAGAAGACATCTTAGAAGAGATTGTCGGAGACTTCACTACGACGATGACTCCTACCCCTAGTGAGGAAGTTCATCGCCAGCCAGACGGAAGCTACTTAATCAGTGGAAGTGCGACTATTAGAGACATAAATAAGGAAATGTCATGGCATTTACCCACAGATGGGCCAAAAACCTTGAATGGTCTTATTCTTGAGTATTTAGAAGATATTCCTGAGTCAAACTTAAGTGTCCGCATAGCTGGCTATCCAGTTGAAATTGTTGATATCAGTGATAATAGAATCAAAACAGTTCGGATAGTACCAGATCTAATTACTACCAAAGATACTGAATAAACAAGGGCTGCAGCGACATTCGTTGCAGTCTTTTTCTTTTATATCTATCACTTAGCTCATTTACCTTCTACGTTAACCTTCGTTTTTTACTCACATTGTATTTTTATCGAACACAGTACTGTTTAAATCCACATATCTTTGTCTGTACTGTGGATATTTAGACTGCTACAGTGTTTTTTCAACAGGGTTATCCACAGCACAAGTCTCAATTTACATTTCCACAATTTCTGTGGATAACAAATGCTAAGCCACTAAAATAACGCCTTCAATATTTGCAATCGTTTTTTAATAAAAAAGTCATATTTTTTTTATTAGAAATTGATGAACAAAAAACAATCTGGTTAACCTTTTTTGATCTAAACGATATCCAGATCTAAGATTTATCACTCTTGTTAATTGATTTTTTTATTAAAAAAAAGCCCCGCATGGATAAACCATACAGGGCATAAAAGCTCATTTTTGGGGGAGCTGATAAAACCAATAATTAACTTCTGTATTGACGCACAAACCTTGTCAACGATACCCCATTACAATAAACATTTGTGTAGTCTCTGCGCTTAACCGCAACTGCACTTAATCCTTCAGTGACCGCTTTAGTACAAATTTCACTAGCCGTGGCATTATCTGCAGCAACAAACTTAAACGTTACATTTGCTTTCACTGGAGCTATCAGGTTTTGCGGTGCTGTTTGCTTAAACTGACGAGTAAAGCTGCGTAAAGAGCGGTCATTACAAACTACGCTCTTCATCATTTTATTAACATCTAAGTTAAGGCTTTTGGCTAATGACTCTACAGCCTCTACCCCACCTTTCGCCGCTGCAACACATAACTGTGTTTCGGCTGTTTGGTCAAGAGCTTTAAATCTCACTTCTGAAATGGTTGCGAATGAGTTAAACGATAGTAAAGTCATCGCTGCTGCAGTTAAAAACGTTTTCATAAAAACCTCTATATGATCTAAAAAAATAAGCTTGCTTCAATGAAGTGAAGTATATAGAGCAAAAGCACTAATGTAAAGTTTTTACGTAGTAAAATTACATTAGGTTTTATTTTACACCTAAAAAACAAAATAAATACGTAATAAAATTACAATTCGAACATATTAAGAATAAGAGTAAAGATTATGCGTGGGATAGAAGAAATTTTGCCGATGTAAATATATTAATAAATAAAATATAGGCTAACTATGTTTAACTCACTTTGTTAGTTCTAAGCTCACTATTGCAGCTCTAAGTTGAACAATTCATTATTTCAATTGGTATTACATACTGTAAGTTTTATTTAGCGCTGACAAAAAAGCCGCTTAATGCGGCTTTCAAACAATTAAAAGATTTTATTACTCGCTATTAACCATAGCTAACTGCTCTTGGTAATGCTGCTCTTTGGATACATAAACAATCCACTGTTTAGCCGTTTTGCTCACTGCGTTAAATTCTTTAGCTTTTTCAAATGCTGTAAGTGAGCGCTTAAACTGCTGAAGGTTGAAATACCCCATGCCCAAAGCCAAATGCATATTACCTTCGCTCTCTATATTTCCTCGCTTTATAGCTTTATTTGCCGATTCAATCGCTAACTGCCAATCCTCTGTGTTTAAATAAGCTTGAGCAAGCTGCTCATCAAATTGCCCATTGTCGGCAATTTCAGATCCTTTCTTTAACACAGGAATCGCTTTGTCGTCTTCTTTCGCCATCACGTATGCTTGAGCCATTAGTTGGATACGCTTCTCATTTGCAACAACAATGCCTTGAGCGATAGCATCATCGAGTAGCTTAGCGGCTTTATAAGGTAACTGATTGAAAAGATATAGTTGGGCCAGCATGATAATGTCACTTGATTTACTGATGTAACCTGCCTGCCATGCGGTTTCCATTGCACCTAGCTGTTTTTTCTCTTGACCAATCTCTCCATACATTCCAGCTAACTGCAACCAGTACTGAGGCTTTTGGTAAAGCTTTACTAGGACTTCCATCACTTGAGTAACTTTTTCAGGTTGCTTTAGCTCATAGTATGCTGCGCGTTGTAAAATCAACCAGTTTTCTTTTGGTAGTTGGTTTTCAACTTTAGCTAGCGATATAGCTTGTTCTATATGCTTTACTGCCTGATCAAACTTCTTGTCTTGGTAGTAAACTTGAGCAAAAACTATGTGTTGATTCGCCTGCAATGGCTTGGTATTGCTTTTTTGCCAACTTTTTAGAAAACTTAATGCCTGAGTATAATCTTGCTGTTGCATGGATAATTGTGCAAGAGAATAAACTGTCGACTGATAAAGCGACTCAGGGATCGCCTCCTGTTTAATCACTTGCTTAAAACTATCAACGGCGTTGTCGACATCATCATTGGCATAATACATAAAGCCGTAAAAGTTCCATAGCATGGCCCTTTCATAGCTGTTTAACTGCTCAATTCGATCTTTAACGTCATCAAGTACAGAAAAGCCTTCAATTTTATCGCCACTATCTGCCAACTGTTGTGCGCGAGCTAATTGTGTATACACACGATTACGCATAGCGGGCACCTTCTTCGAACTTGGTGTTTTTTGCTCTGCCGCATGAGCTTTACCAAAATCACCAGCAATGCTGCCAACTAATGGTAAACCGTACATAATACCTGCGGTCAGCACCGCAGTGAGCATTTTTGATTTCATCATAACGTTGCTCCTAACCATCTATTTCAAAAGATATTTTATTTTGAACGCCGGTGACTTCTGTTGCAGAGCCATCAACCACTCTAGGTTTATATTTAAACTTGAGAGCAGCATCCATAGCCGCGCGGTCAAATATCCCTTCCGGTTTTGCTTCTATAACAACAGGATCTCTCACCGCGCCAGTTGTTGTTACCGTGAACTCTACAATAACGTAACCTTCAATCCCTCTTGATTGAGCGCGTCGAGGATAAATTGGCGCCACTTTTACGATAGGTAAATAGTCACCATCTCCGGTATCTAAACTTAGACCGCCAGCAAGGCCAGTATCCGCAGTAATATCCGCAGAAAATGAACTAGTCATTACTTCCGCGTTCGGGTTAGCTTGTGCCATTTGAGGTGTTTGCATTTGTGGGGGGGGCGTTTCTGGCTTGGGTGGTTTTTGTGGTTTACGTTCTTTTTTCTGCACCGTTTCATCTTTTTTCAAACGAATGAAATCAAGTACATTACCTTTGGGTGGTTCTGTTAAAGCATCATTACCGCCAGTAATGAGCTTTTGCATACCCCACAATAATAAGAAAGTAACAGATACCGCAAGGGCAAACGCTGGCACGTATCGCTTAACATTAGCAACAATTCCGTTGTCAAACAGCTCTTCTGTTGTCATTTCATGCTTTGACATTGCTTGTTCAGACATATGCTACCCTTCTTGTGCCGCAATAGACACGTCAAACACTCCAGCTGCTCTAGCAGAGTCCATTACTTTGATCAGCACGTCAGTTGTCGCTTTTTTATCCGCTTGAATAACGACTGTCCCCTGCGGATTTTCTGCTTTTAATCGCTCGATATTGGCTTGAACTGTACGTACGTCAACACGACGTTTATTGATCCAAATTTCGCCTTTGTCACTAATGGCAACTAAAATATTAGCGCGTTCTTTTTTTACTGCCGTTGCTGCTTCTGGGCGATTTACTTCAATACCCGCTTCTTTAACGAAAGAAGCAGTAACGATAAAGAAAATAAGTAAGATGAAGACGACGTCGAGCATTGGCGTCATGTTAATTTCTTCTGCTTCTTCTTGTTCTTGTAATACTTTTGCTAATTGAGAACGCATTGCGTTTTCCTCTTAATTTTATACGTGCGGCATTGGGTTCCGCTTTTAAACGCTTATCTGACCGCCAACTAATGGGCCATAGGTAAATTATCTTCTAACAATTCAGTTCTTCGCTTGGCCGTTCGTTGTAACCATGTCACAACAAAAACACCAGATAACGAACCGACCATACCTGCCATTGTCGGAATCGTCGCTCTAGAAACACCTGAGGCCATCGAGCGAGCATTACCGCTACCTGAGATAGCCATCACATCGAATACTTCTATCATGCCCGTAACCGTACCAAGTAAACCAAGTAAGGGGCATAGCACCACTAACGACTGAATCAACGCGACATTATGATTGAGCATACCTGATGCTCTAGAAACATAAGCTGCTCGAATCTGTTCAGCGTTCCATGAGTGTCTTTCACTTCGCTGTTGCCACGTCGCAATTACATTTTTCTTGATACCGCGATAACTTTTTAGGTAAAAAAACAATCGTTCAAAGATGAGTAGCCACATCAAGCAAATAACACCTGCAATAACGGCCAACACTTGACCGCCTGCATCGATAAACTCACGGATGCTATTCATCATTTCGATGAATACGATCATGGTTTATGCTCCCTTCTCTGCTCTTTCAGCAACAATGCCCGCACTTTGCTGTTGTAAAATATTAATAATGCCTCGGCTACGGGTGTTTAGCATGGTTGAAATGAAGACCATAGGTATTGCCACAACAAGGCCCAAAACAGTAGTTACAAGAGCTTGTGAGATACCACCTGCCATTAATTTAGGGTCACCTGTACCAAACAAAGTAATCGCTTGGAACGTATTGATCATGCCCGTCACTGTGCCGAGTAAACCAATTAATGGCGCAACAACTGAAATTATCTTAATCATGGTTAGTCGTGAGGTTAGCTGAGGCACTTCCTGCAAAATACGCTCTGAAAGTTTCAACTCTAAGGTTTCAAGGTCAACATTTTTATTGTTGTCTTTAACCATTAATACACGCCCAAGCGGATTGTCATTTGACGCGGTATTACTTTTAAGTTGACGATTAACTTTGTTACCGATTAAGAACAGTGTAATGAAACGTTCAATCGCGATTAACAAACCGATTAAACCGATAGCCAAAATAACGTAGCCAACAGGGCCACCTTGATCAACACGCTCTTGCGTATCAGGCGCTTGTACTAATAAACTCAAGATTGAACCACCGGTTGGGTCAAGTGCAAAAGCAACTTGGCTATTAGACGCAGATGACATGTCTTGAGCAGTATTTAGGTAACGGTTTGATGGTTGTCGAATAAGCTCAGCAACACTACCCGTCTCATTGATATACTCTAAGTATTTACCATTCGCTACTAAGTTGAAGTTACCGACTCGAGTAACTTCTGTTTGTGTTTTACTGCCATCAGCAAGCACCACTTCCCGGGTAAATTTCGCAACTTTTGCGCTTTCAGTCATTTCACGTTGCAGCTCGAACCAGATTTTTTCAATTTCTTCAATTGAAGCTAACTTAGATGTCGAGCCCATTGACTGAGCGAACTCATCTAAAAATATATCGCGATCAGGCAGTTGAGCAGAAATTACAGAGTTTTGAAATTTGCTCTTAGTGTCACCAGCTACTTGTTGAAGAACGCCAAATAGCTCTTTTAACTCGCCTAACCGTTTATTCAGAGCATCTTGCTTATTAGCTAGTGCAACTTCATTAACTTGGAATTTGTTTTCCAGACGCGTACTTTCCGTAATACGCTCATTACGCGTATTCACAGCATCAGCCAGCATACGTTCTTGATCCGCTTTTCTTGCGCTAAAATTTGCTTCACGTTGCTTATTTTGCTGAGTTTGAGCAACTTTACCTTGGGCAAGTTGCGCGAGTAACTCATCAAGGCTTGCTGCTTGTTGTGCTGATACCGATATTGCTGTTAAAGCAATGGCTGCAGTAAAAATGGTTTGTAAATGCTTTTTCACGATTGACTCCAAGAATTATTCAGACACATTAACTGGCACAATGACAAGATCAGGTGCTAGTTGCTTGCGAGCAATACGCAATGCTTTATTAATGTTTGTGCGGTAACTTGAATCTAAATCTTGCCAAGCTCCTTTTTCATTACTCCATAAACCCATGCGCGAACCATCACGAGTTTGGTAGATAAACGCAACGCGACCTATTCTCAGAAAATCAACATCCATTTCATTTCCATCTAACAATAAAATGTCAGAATAGGCTTCAATTGTTCGTCCATAATCAACTTCAACTTGATAAGCTTCTAGCACTCGACGAAACTTTTCAGATACGGCGATATCAGCGCGTTCCATCATTGATTTTAAAGAGGCTATTCGCTTGCTTCGTTCTTCAGGCAGAAAGGGAACATCTAACGCAACAAAAGCATCTAAGGTATCTATCATTCGCGCCATTAGCGGAGAAACTTGACGCTCAATAATGCTGACTTGCTGCATCGACTCAGCAAGCTGCGCAATTTCAGCCATTTGATTGTCGACTTGCTTTTGCATTTGTCCGATATAAACATCAAGGCCATCAATTTCTTTATTCACCGCTTTAAATTGTTGCAGCTTTGATTGAATTTGATCAGCCATTTTATTAATGGTTTGTTGAGAGTTAGCGGCTGACTGGTTGATTTCCTGACCAGCTTGCACAACATTATCGAGTTGTTTTTGCGACGCCTGAGCATAGACAGCACTCGATGTTAGGCACGTTGCACCTAAGAACAAGCTAGCTTGTGCCAGTTTTGACAATTTCATAATTAAACCTTATTGAATTTATACAATAATTGTCTCGCCTTATGGGCTTAAGCCAGTAATTGAGACAAAGAAATCTTAAATGATGCAGAGAATTTTAAAGGGGTAATGTGACAGTTCGGTTTCAGCAATGTTTCAGCTTTATTAAGATGACATTTATGTGATATTTTTGTGTCAGAGTGTCCAGCCTAAAGAGTTGAAATTAACCCAAAAGTGAACAAGTAGTAGATCGCGGGGATAATCGGAGCAGATATTACTGACTCGCTAAAGTAAAAAAGTCGATTACCGCCAACGCGACAACCGACTTTTATCTAACTAACAGAGTATTGGTTAATCAAAATCCCATTTAAATGAAATATCAAATCCGATACCACGAGTTTCACTGCGCAATAACGTATCATCAAACTCTATTTCTTTCTTTTCGTCTAATAGGTTTTGCACTTTAACTTTCAATGTTGTTGAAAATGTTGGGTAGTATGTATAAACCACATCTAACGAATGAAATGGTTGTTCATAGGCGTCATCTTTATCATCAATACCAGGAATGATAATGCGATCACCAAATACGTTATACGCCAAAGTCGCTGTATGGTTACCATTTGGATGATCATAACCCAAATTAAGGTTTACTACATATTCCGAGTGACCGGTCATGCGACGTGTCGGATTAGTAATTGTTGTAGAAACACCTGTTTGCTCAACAACGTCTTGCGTATCAATGTTAATTTCTGAATCACTTAACGTCACATTACCAGATAAGAAAAAGTCATTACCTATACCACCTAAGAAAGCAAAGTCTTTCATAAACTCAACTTCCACACCGTACACTTCACCGTCTTGCGCGTTAGCAATACGAATCAACGGTGGGCCATCTTGAGCGGGTGATTGAACCGATTCAATCGGATCTTCCATATCCTTATAGAAAAGCCCGACGGAAAGATTTTCACCCGTATCTAAATACCACTCCCAGCGTAAGTCGTAATTTTTGATCTTAGTACTGCGCACCGATGGCGTACCACCAATAGGAAACTCTGTTAACGGGTCAATATAGGTTGCAGGAGCCACTTCACGAATATCTGGACGAATCGTTGTTTCACCGAATGATGCGCGAAACTGCATGGTTTCATCCATGATATAAGTCACCGCCAAGGCACCAAAATAATCATCTTCTTGGAACGCTAACTCGTCCAAATCTTCTTCCGTTGGATTGGCCGAAATATCAAACTGACCAGTTGCGGGGTCAAGCGGAGCAACCACTTGTCTAAAGTCTTCCCAGCGAACCCCACCACTAATACGCCATGTATTATCAATGAAGAAATCTGATTCAACAAAATATGCATCAATTTTTTGCCCTGAAAGGTAGTCATCCCCTGCCACTGATGTATCGCGAATAACTTGCTCGCTACCTGAAAGCGGATGATTTAAGACAACGTCATCATTCAGGATTTTGTTCAGTTGATAACCAGACAAATCAAGGTTATCAAATGCGAGGGTATTTACATCGATTCTGCGTGCTTTAGCTTTACGGTTTTTCTCAATGTAATCAGCACCAGCCTTTAATTCCACTTCTGTTGTATCAAAAGTCAATGGTAAAGAAATATTAAAGCCTACATCTTCAACATCATCATCCAAGTCTTGGAATGTATACCGTGATGCTGTTGTTGCTTTACGCAATGAGCTTTCATTTATTGGATCAAAAATACCATCTTCATTTTCATCAGCCAAAATATAACGTGTTGATATATTGCCTGGTGCATAACGATTTGAGCGAGAATCAGAGTATTTCCAATCTACACCAATAAACCAATAATCAGGAAAGGAATGTTGGCCACGTACTTGATTGACTATTAGTTCACGTTCTTCATAAGTCACTTCAGAATCACGCACACGTAAACCATCACTGAGCTTAACGTTGTTGGTGTTACCTAACTTATCTTTGATCTGATCACGGGTATCATGAAGAATTGTCGAGCTGAAATCGATTTTATGATCACGTAAATATTCAACACCAAAGTTAAACATACCTGACCACCTGACGGAGTGTTCAGTGGAGATCACGTCATCAAAGCCACGAACTAAATCATAGTCACCAGAAGGCTGAAGTACGTAGTCTTGTCCTTCATATTCTTCCGATACTTGCCACTCATTATCGTAAGAAACAGCAGTTAAGAAGCCATAGCGATAATCACCTGATTCAGAATCAAATCGATTGCCTATGGTCATATCTAAACCAAAATCAGGATCGGGATCTTCTGACTTTGGATCGTAATCTTTATAAAGGTCGGCCGCTATAACACGATTATCTTGTTGGGATAAATCGCCCAAAGCATCGTAATTTGACCATAAATTACGTAAGGCTTTTGGCGCTTCTCTAGTACCATCGTCAATGCCGTACCAATCGTCATCACCGCCTTCGTAGCTTAAGCCATTGTCACTATTTTCAGAGTTACCACCGATATTGCCTGCGATATTAAACACGAAATCAGTCGGTATTGATTTAAGGCGAATATCGACATTACCACCACCAAAATGCGCTGGCATTGATGGAGAGTAAGCTTTTTGTACCGACAATGATTCAATAATCGACGAAGGGAATAAATCCAGTGGAATAACCGTACGCGTAGGATCAGGCGAAGGAACCGCGGCACCATTTAATTGCGTGCTTGAGTATCGCTCACCTAAGCCGCGAACGTAGATAAACTTACCATCAACCAATGTCAAACCGGTAACACGTTTAAGCGCCGCTGCGGCATCACTATCACCGGTGCGGGAGATTTGTTCAGCGCCTAAAATATCAGCAACAAAGGCTTGGTTTTTTCGTTCTTCGATTACCGCACTTGCTGTACCTTTTAATCGACTGACTTTGACTACGACTTCTTCGATAGCTTCGTCATCAGCTTCTTGCGCACTCGCTTGAGCACCTGTTAAACCCGCTAACACAGCGATGGCTAAACTCGATAATCCAAAGTGCTTTAATTTAGTGTTCATTTCTAACCTCTTTAGAATGGCTAACTCATGATTAATTGGCGAGTTAGTTGCTGTTTGCATACTGGGAATTGAGTTCAATGCTTTAAGACGTTGCCGCTAACTTTGCTCACGAAAAAGTTAAGCAAAGCGAGCGACATATTCTTTTCTAGCGATTTATTACTCTAAACCTACAGTCCATCCTGCAGTCCAGTCATTACCTTCTGATACCGCACCAATGTGTGTAGCGTTATCAAAGAAAGCATCAGACCCAAAGCTGTATGGCGTTGTTGTATCTATGGTGTATATACCGTTAATAACATCTGCAACACCTGCTTCAGTGCTGTTACCAGCGTTAACATTCAATACCCAATCCATTAGGTCAAAGCTACCTGATGTGCTGTCTTGGCTCTTGAAGTTTTCATTACAAGCAAATACCGAGTTAGTAATAACCGTATCGCCAGCAATAGCTTGATCAACAGTGACACCAGCTTCTAGCTCTAAACACTCGCCAGCAGCGTTGGTTACTACAAAGTTATGTAATTGAGCACGAGTCCCTTCACGTAGATAAATACCTTCAGAGTCTTTGTCTGCTGTATCAAACGCATTACCAATGATGGTCATGTTGGCAATCGTTGGGTTTGATTGTGGGTCTTTGCTTGGGTTTGAACCATCGTTATCTGCTTCAATAGCGCGATTTGATTCGCCGTCATTCGCATCATGCTTCACTAATACATATTGCATGTTGCCGCGGAAGCCATTGTCCCAATCGACAGAATCATCTTTGTTTGACGTCAGTACAACGTATTTGGCATTAACAGCACCACCAAAGAACTCAACACCGTCATCAGCATTTTCATGTACTTGGATGAACTCGACTGTTGTACCTGAGCCAACACCACCAAAAGTGATACCGTTTAACTCGTTATCAGGTGCTATTTCATAGCCAGCATGTTTAACAACAACGTAGCGTAAGGTACCTGAGTCATCTTCCCAGTTGTCACCGCCAAAGACAGCGCCTTCTTCTACACCTTCAACTTGAAGTGCACATGCAGAGCCGTCTGTTGGACATTTGTTCGAAGGAGCGTTACCAAGAAGTACCATACCGCCCCATTGACCTGAACCAGTTTCTTGACCGTTCACATCTTCACTTGACGTAAAAGTAATTGGCGCTGAAGCTGAGCCTAGCGCTTCAATTTTTGAATCGCGGCTAACAACAAGGTAATCGTTTCCTGAACGACCGAAGATAGTCGTTCCTGCTTCGATAGTTAATGTGGCAGAGTCAGCTTTGTCGTTACCAACAAACACTGGACCATCTAAAGCATATAAGTTGCCCGATGTTAAGGTTAAATCGGAAGTAAGCGTACCTGAGACTTCACAGGTTGTTTGACCATTTACCGGAGCGATTGCAGATGTACCTGTTGGACAACCTTCCGCTTCTGGTGGTTCAGTAATTACACCACCACCGAATCCAAATGCCCAACCTTGACGCCAATCATTGGTTCCATCAAAAGCGCCTTGATAATCAGTCGGATCAAACCAAGTATCAACCGCTGAAGCATCTTGGCCAGTTCCTAATAATGGTGACTGTGAACTTGGTACACCATTTTCGTCAATCAAAATAGAAGTACTAACCATGTTAGTCGGCTCTGCAGAGAACCATGCAGCCAAGTCAAAATCACCCGCATTCTTGAAGTTTTCTCCATTGCTACAAGCCATGGTAGAACTTTGGAAAACGATATTTCCTGATTCTGCATTGGTTACCGTTTGACCTGCTTCAAACTCTAGACACTCGCCCATTTCAGCAGGGCCAGTAACCACTGTGTTGTAAATGCTTGCAGACGTACCTTCACGTAAGTAAATACCTTCAGAATCTTTATCTGCCGTATCAAAGTTATTTCCGATAATCGTCATGTTTGAGATAGTTGGGTTAGACATAGGCGTTTTATCAGGAGTCGAACCATCATTATCCGCTTCAATTGCTCGGTTAGCTTCACCAGCATTTGCAGCATGTTGAACGAAGACGTGCTGTATACGACCGCGGAAACCATTATCCCAATCAATGCTGTCGTCTTTATTACCCGTTAATACTAAATGCTTAACGTTAACGGCACCGCCGAAAAACTCAACACCATCATCGGCATTTGCATGAACCTGCAAGTAGTCAACGTTTGTGCCAGAGCCTACGCCACCAAATGTCACACCATTTAGCTCGTTATCAGGTGCAATTTCGAAACCAGCGAATTTTACAACAACGTATTGAAGTGAACCTGAGTTATCTTCCCAATTATCACCACCAAATACAGCACCTTCAGCGACACCTTCAACTTGAAGTGCACAAGCACTGCCATCTGTTGGACATTTATTTGAAGGCGCATTACCCAAAATTACAATGCCGCCCCATTGACCTGCCGTTGCATCTTCGCCTTTAACATCTTGCAAAGAGGTAAAAATAATCGGCTCTTCTTTTGAACCTTCAGCGATGATTTTAGCGTCACGGTGAACAACGAGGTAATCATTACCTGATTGACCAAATAAAACAGCACCTTTGTCAACTGTCAGTGTTGCATTAGCCATTACTTCTAATGCCCCATCAACGGCGTAAAAAACAGGCGTTGATTCAGACACTGAGGGTAATTGAGTATCTTCTTGAATTTGACCATCAAGGATACGAACAATAACGTCGAATCCTACGGCTGCACTAACATCTTGAGAAAGTGAAGAGCTTGCTTTTCCTGGCAACTCTACACCTGAGTCTGGATTAGTTGGTGCTGGATTATTAATTATGGTGTCGCCGACTGAGTTATCAACATCAGATGACAACTTAATATCGCCGCCACAACCCGCTAATACCAATGCAGCTGAAACTGCACTTATTTTAAATAAATTATTCATTCGCATTTGGACCTGCTCCGCAGTGTTTAGTGTAAACATGTAGTTATAGAAATTTTGCGGTAATGCTACGGGTGAAAAATGACAGAATTGTTTTAGAAATATGTATTTTTTGTGTATGAAAAATTACAGGCATATGACAGTCAGGCGTAAAAGCCTGTAGTCACTGGTTTTGTCAATATTAGGTATGTTCGAATAGGTAACAGAGTTAATAGTTAATCAAAGTGCTGCGCACAAGACTTCATGCAAGCTAATTGTATAAGGTAAGAATAAATTGGGGTGTCTTTATCTAATCACCTCTGGGTGTGACATAGAAAGGTGAAAAAGTGTTTCATGCTAAACATGAAATACTCGTCCTATTTACAATATGACAATTAATACTGTTTTAACCCGGGAATAGATTGAACGTCAAATTCATCTATTTGTTCAGGCTTAGAAAATTTTAAAATGTATTGTTCATAGACTTTGGATTCAACGAAAATAGTAAATAAGTCATCATCCAAGCAATTTCGTTTAACCATATTCCCCATGATCGTTAAGCATTCACTGACTGGTTTTGCTTTTTTATAAGGGCGATCAGAAGAAGACAGTGCTTCAAAAATATCGGCAACAGCCATAATCCGCGCGGGTACAGATAATTGCTCTTTAGTTAAACCTCGAGGGTAGCCCTTACCATCCATTGTTTCATGATGCCCTAATGCAAATTCTGCTACTTTGGACATATGTTTTGGAAATGGCAATGCCTCAAGAATATCAAGGGTTACATCCATATGCCTTTGAATAATCGCTCTTTCTTCATCATTAAGTGTACCCCGTTTAATGCGCAGATTGAGCACCTCGTCATCGGTTAAAAGAGGCTGCTCTTTACCGTTTAATGAAATAGTGTATCGAGAAGCGATTTCAAGGATTTTTTGATCGTTTTCATCGGTCAAAAATTCGCCACCAATATTGACCTTTTGGAGCAATGCAAGATCTAGATTCAATTGCTTTTTGGCAACTGAATGCTCACGCTCAATTTGCTGTATGTTGACAGCACTTCCTGATTTCAATGCTTCAATAATTTCTTTTTGATACTTTATTTCTAATTCATTATTGGCGATTTCAAATTTTGATTCAAAATACTCTATTCGATCAAAAAAAGTAT
>PJEL010002660.1_pt1 | contig 16112 bp, 19 predicted proteins | sample 1853271 | NCBI WGS metagenome assembly PJEL01 (sample SAMN08108733, study PRJNA415343) | Invertebrate metagenome, whole genome shotgun sequencing project. | host: Globobulimina | place: Sweden: Gullmar Fjord | collected 2015-08
ATACGCTTAGCTACTTCAGGATCTTTCTCAGCCATATATGCTAAAACGTCTTTGAACAACTGACGCTCACCAGCCCCACCACGTATATCGCGAGTCCATAGCGCGATGCGAATAGCAATTTCAGGATCTTCATTATAAGCTCTACTGAAAGCAGGTAGGATGTCTTTACCACGTGATGCACCTATCTTAAAAAACAAATCCACACCACTATCTAATGAACCTTCATAAGTAGGCATACCGTTTGTGGTAGTGATTGCATTTGCATTAATCGCTTCTACGAGTTTAGATTGTGACATTTCATCTCATCCTTGATGCATTATTAAATTTATAAATCAGCTTGCGTTTTTTTTAGAAACTGCTTTTTAGGCAGTTCGTGCGACCATTGCACATAATAGCCAATTGGCTACTGTTGGAATTGAACCAACTACTCTTTTAGGAGTATTGCTGTAAGCAAACTTTAAAACTTTGATAACTATTCCAGGGTTGAGAAGCTGGCGCATCTCTCTTGGGGGGTTATCAGTCCCTAAATCTATCTATTAAAACAGAGTGTGCATATCCTTCTGTTGCTCTACCGTTGAGCTACCGCCCCGTCAATGTCGGGGGGAACGGATTTGAACCGCTAACACACAGATTATCAATTGGTTTGTTTGCTGTAGACACTCTTTAAATTTATTTAAAACAGGATGTATTCACTTTTTCGTTTGTAAGTGTTAGTTGCTGTAAACATCCTTTAAAGTCTTCGTCCCTAAAGTGTTTCTTTTCCTCCTTAATTATGTTAATATTAATTTTTTATTACTTAATATAATACTCTAAATCAATTCCTTACTATCAGTATGATCGATTTTTTCTGTTCTGTCAACATATTTATCAATTTATTTTAAATTAGTTTTGTTAATCAACTATAGTAGCTTCATACAATGTTGCAAGAAAATCCTCTGCTTCCTCTAAAATAAATTCATCATCCCTTTCTAGCAACCCATCAATAATCTCTAACGATTTGTTTAAGGATTGTTCAAGCGCTATGTTTTTCCTATTCCGTAAACTCTTCCTATCGGAAATAGTTTTTAATCTTTTAATTCTTCCAGATGATATTTTCTCATAAACTTCTCTTTTCTCACGAAAGAGTTCTATGTTTTCTGGTGTGGCATCTCCATATAGAAAAATAGAACATGCATATCCATCTATTTTTTCACTTGTGATCCTGGCTCGAACTAACCAGTTTTTTGCATCTAACCTACCGAGATATTGACAAGCACGTGTGTGATTTATATCCGCTTTTTTAGCTATATCTGATGAAGAAAATGGCTCCTTCAGCTCTTGGCATAAGCTGTATAACACGTGCTCATATTTTGTTAGCTTCATCTTTTTCATCAAACTATCCAATCATCTAATTAATTACCAAAAAACAGTAACATAGATCATTTATTAGGTCTATTTCTTGTATGACCTATCACCGCCCTTTTGCATCCTCATTGCATCATCCACCATATCTCCCATCCTCGATGAACTCAAAATAGCTTCCTCACTAGCAAACCCACCTTTAATCCACTCCTCATCATTGCGCTCTTGCCCTGTAAATCGGTAGTTGTATGTTGGCTGGCCATTTAATTTTACATGATGGCATTGAGGCTCTAAAATGAGGAGGTTATTAATTTTTAAGCCTAGGAAAAATAATCCATGATGGAATTCTTTTATTTCCAATCGCTTGCTGTCTTTAAAAACCCTTTCAACATATAGTTTTTCATCCACAACCTTAATTAAAACCTGATATCCAGCTCTTTCCAAATCACTCATTGATATTGATCTATATACAATCGTCATTGATATCATCCTTGATATTATCATAATGTTATGAGGCTTCTTCAGTCTCAGCCACACACTCTATTTGTTCTGTGTAATCAATGGCTATATTGTCCAGGAGATCACAGCTACCACCTTCATACCCTTGGTAATTAGAGCTAAACCTGAATATCCTATATTCTTCAACAGTTTTACAATGCCACGCTCTTGGATCACTTGGTGGTGTGAATAGTAATTCCTTGCTTGGGTGAGTTACTTTACGGGCATTTGCACCAATCGCTAATCCTTCAATCCATTCCATAGATTTTCCTTAATCTTATTTTTCCATCCTATAAAAACTATAGACTAATTTTAATTATATTTAGAAATAGTTGTTATGTTTTTATATTTACTTTAGTATTCAAACCATAAAGAGCTTTTGAGTAGGTTTATTTTTAGTCGATTATTCCTCCTCTTAAGCTCTTTGTAGTTGTATGTCCATTGGAAGGTCTGCTGGTTTTTATGACATTATTTTCCAGGCAGGCCTTTCTCCAGACAATAGATCATTCTTAGACGTTATCTGCCCTTCATGGGTTTAGTCTATTGTATTCATCCCTGAATCAAGTAATCAGATCTAGTGTATTATCAGGATATGTTTGTTCTCGCTGCATCACCAGCGCCATCTCACCTCAGTGATTCCTGCTTCCTAACTCCGTTAGGGCAGTCAAATATGATTAGCAAGGCTTTCGAATCCTGTTTTTAGGCTACCCGCTTGAAACGAGTTGTACCACACTCCGTCTAATATCCACCAAACTCATACATGCATGAGGAGGCTTTGCCTGGAAGCTTACGGCTTCTTCAGCTAGAGCACACTATCTCCGTGAGAAAACTTCTCTCTCTCCTATTATTATAACCTATTTTGATGGGTTTGTCAATAGTAATGATTCTTATTTGTGTTTACTGTTAGATTATAAATCTAGTGGTCTTCAAATCTAGTGATCCTTAAGCCTACTAAACCTGTAGATCCATAAATCACAAGAACAATGTAACACTAGATCATTAGATCATTAGATTATAAGATTATAAGATTATAAGATTATAAGATTATAAGATTATTAGATTATTAGATTATTAGATTATTAGATTATAAGATTATTAGATTATAAGATTATAAGTTCTTTAGATTATTAGAGTTATAGATTATTAGAATATAAGTCATGTACTATTAAAACCTATTAAATCTACAATCAAATAGAATACTAGTCTAGTGATCTATTATCATACTACTCTAATGACCTGTAAGAACATTAGCTTAATAATCTACTGGTATATAACTCCACTAATCTATAGCTCCATTAATCTATAACTCCATTAATCTATAACTCCATTAATCTATAACTCCATTAATCTATAACTCCATTAATCTATAACACCACTAATCTATAACACCACTAATCTATAACACCACTAATCTATAACACCACTAATCTATAACTACACTAGCCTATAGCCCTAATAATCTAAAGAACTTATAATCTAAAGATCTACAAAACCACAAAGCTAGAACCATACTAGCCTACTAAGCTAATACACTACTACCACAGTACTCCAACGCTCCAATAAGCCACTAGCATACATGCCTACTACTCCACTCTTCTACTACATCATTACTCCACAAACCCAATAGATCATAGATCTTATAACCTACAAGATCATTGGGCTATAAGAATAGTAGATTATTTTATTGACTTAAGCTGTACGGGTGATAGGATACACATAAATCTACTGAACTACAGAACTTATAGAGCAGTAATCTACTAATCTATTAATATAGTAGGTGTAAGATCTACTGATCTATTATTCTAATGGGCATGTGCTCTATTAGTCTATCAATCTAGTAGTTCATTATTCTACTAGACCATAATCATTGAGGTTAATATGACAGCTTTTAATATTTTGATAAATAATGGGACACTTGGAAGACAAGGTAAAACGACCATAGCCTACACGCTCTACAAACATGCACAGGAAGCTTTTAAGTTTGTAACGAACGATTTATACAATGCGTCAATCGACCTTGAGAAGCACGTTAAAGAAGGTGAGCTGATGTACTTTCCTGATGGTGCTGAAATTATTTTTGATGATGAAGATAATCACATCTTTGATTTTGGTGGTAAACCTGATGATAGATTGTTAAATGTTGCTGGTTTTGTCGATATAATTCTTATCCCTCTGGCATTTCAGTCAGTATCAGAACTGAAATTAACGATGGAGAACATTAATGCTTTTATCGAACATAATAAAAATATTGTTATTCTCATCAACAATACTGACGTAGCAGATGCTAAAATGGTTATTACGGCTTTATCTGCTGTTTATCCTGATATTCCAATTTTGGAAATTAGTCACTCAAGATTTATTAGGCGTTTGGCTAATGAGAGTAAAACTGTTTTTGATGTAGCTGAGGGTAAGAAAGGGGAGGCTAAACAATTGAATAAAAAAATACTACCTCAATTCAAAGCCTTGTTTGAAGAACTATGTGTTGTTATTTAATTAGGATGATGTGATGAAGAAAAGTATAAGTGCAACGGCTATTGCTAATGCAGTTAATCAAACAGCTCAAAAAAAATCTGATTTAACAGCTGTTAGACAAAATGTAGTAGCAGAAGTAAAAACTACTAAAGAGCCTGTAGAGAAGAGGGTTTCTAAAATTGGTTCCTATGTGAAACCAAGTGAGAAGGAAGCTTTTATAAATCTGTTAGGTAGAAAATCAGAATCTGATGCTGTAAGAGATTTAATTTTAGAATTCATTAAAAAAAGTAAGATGTAAATTAAATTAAAAAAGGTATTAAGATGAAAAGCAAAGTTATAGCAACAACCTGCACAGAGTGTAACAAACAGCAACAAACCCACATTGCTTATAATCCTGATAAGATTAATCATATTCTGCATTTATTACTATCTGTATGTACTATGGGAATTTGGGTTTTAGTTTGGTTAATTCTTTGGGCAGCTTCTGCTAGTAGAACTAAATCTAATATTCAAGCATCAGTGGTAGGGCGCTCCTGCAAATATTGTGAAAAAGAAACACTGATTTTATTAAGCTAATGAAACGTTAACAAAATAAGGAAATAAAATGGACTTAAAAAAGCTAGAAACAATACAAGACATAATGCCCCCTACTTCGGGGGTTAGGGTTATGCGTCATGTTAACCTGGATGAGCTTGAATCTTTAGCATTCAATGAAGCTGGTGTATTTCAAATCTTACCAGCTGTAACCTGGAATCAATTTTCTCAAAACCACATCAGCCAATTCTGTATTAAGCATGGTATGTATTGCATTCCTACAGTTGAGCTAATCCACTGGCTCAAAGCGAGGGTGAAGGGGAAGAGGGCGTTAGAGGTTGGTGCGGGTAGCGGGGTAGTTGGTAGAGCTGTTGGGATTCGGATGACTGATAACTTTCAACAGGATATCCCTAAATACAAATTTCTCTATGATCAGATGAAACAGTCTACAGTGACCTATGGCAAAGATGTTTTGAACTATGATGCTGTAGCTGCAGTAAAACGTTTCAGGCCTCATATAGCTATAGGCTGCTGGGTTACTCACAAGTTTAACCCAAAATATCCTGATTGTGGTGGTAATGAGATTGGCCTAAGAGAACATCAAATACTTAAGCATGTAGAAGAATATATTGTGATCGGTAATAATGCAGTTCATAATAAAAAACTTATAATGGAGGTTCCACATGAAACCTTCAATCCTGGTTGGCTTATATCACGTGGGTTTCATGCTGATCAGAATAGAATCTATATCTGGAAAGGTAGGAAGAAATGATTGTTCACAATTATGGCAATATTACTTGGGTTGAGGCTGGCCTTATTCTTCATGGTGTGAGCCTCCAGGGAGTTATGGGTGCGGGGGTAGCATTTGACATAGCTCAAAGATGGCCTATAGTCCACACAAATTATATTGCTTGGACTATGGAAATCCATAACTCAGGCAAATCATTAGAATCATATTTAGGAGAAGTTCAATTTGTCAATATTTCAGATTCACTTACCGTTGCTAACGGTCTCACACAGCATTTTTATGGTCATGGTGATAAACGGTATGCTATTCCTGATGCTATTGAGAAATGCATTGAAACAGCCTGTATACATGCAATAGAAAATAAACTACTTGTTTTGCATATCCCTGAGATTGGCGGGAAGAGGGGGGGTATTAATTTTGAAGCTGAGATTATGCCTCGAATAGAGAAGATTGATAAAAAGTTTGAAGGTTTGTTTATTCAGATCTGGCATTATGATGAACCTAAGAGATACTAAAGTGTTAGACTATGAATAAATTAGTTTGTACAGCAATTACTGTCCCATCAAAATCTAACGGTGGCTATCAAACCCTTGGTGATGGTGAAGGTAATAAAAAAATGTTTTTGGAAAAAAAGGGAGTTGTTATGGAATTGGATGAAACTGATATTATTGCTTTGCAAGATTGTTTGAAGTTTTTCAATCCATCGATAATAACTGCTTGATGAAATCTAGAGCCTGTTTAAGAAGTGGTATGTGTTGTAATATAGCACCTTGTCCTTATGGCTCATCCATAAGTGAATCTAACAGCAAGTGCTCATTCCTCATTGAGCACAACAGCACAACAACCTGCAGTATTTATGAGGATATCTTAAAACAACCTGGAGCTGACTTCTCCCCAGCTTTTGGGGCTGGCTGCTGTATGCCAATGTTTAATGTGAGAAGGGCATTTATTTTAGCTAGAGATTTTGATGGAATAGAACAAATAATAGAGGTTAAGGAACTAGATGATAGTTCCTTATTTTAATTACCAAGTAGTAGAGAATAAAATCATAACACCATATTTTGTTTGTTCTCGATACCTGATTTCAGTTTCACCTTCAGGCAGCTCTTTATTGGCCTCTAGTCCATCACCAAGTGTTTGTACATTAGGATCAGCTGCAATACCTAAACCTAAGTTCCAGCTTGTGGAATCTACACTTGCTCTCAAACCAATCATATAACCGATAGCTGCAGCATTGATAATTTCTTCATCTCCTGGTTGTATGGCAATATATGGGCCATGCCCAAATCCATCATCTGCATTAAAGAAATAGTGACCTTCTAAAACAACTCTTGGTATACCATTTTCTTCATCAGTTATTCTCACTACACCATTAATAATTTCTGCTGATTTGATACGATCATCTTTTCCAACATTTATTGTATAAGATAAACCAACACCTAAACCAAACTGATCCCAAACACCGCTTTCACCATCCTCTGCCTGTACATTTGTGGATGCAATTAGACAGCCAAGCAGGGAAGAGCATATTATTTTTTTCATTATTTTTATTCCTTTTTATTTAAAAATTAGTGTACAACAAAAACCCCAAATCGTGATGCATTTTGTGGATAAGTCTTCGACTTAACGCACAAACTACACACTTACAACAAAGCGCTTCGCGCCAACATCTACTGACTAGCTCCAGGTTATTTTAAAATACCATATCTAAATCCTGCACTGACAGCTGCTAATTGATTCTTAGCATTAAGCTTAGAGAAAATACAACTCATCCTCTTACTAACTGCAGCACGTGTGACATATAGTTTATCTGATATTTCATTATAACTGTCTCCCTCACTTACTAGTTTCAAAACTGCTAGTTCTTTTTCAGTTAGTTGTACCATTTATTATCCTTATTATTAATTTAGATGATAATGATTATCATTCGCACTTTTATATAACCAAACGTTGCTCGATTGGTAAGGAATTTTAAGCGAAACTATCCAAGCCCTCGCACAGACAAGAAGTCTATAACGAAAGCTTGGAAGCCTTGAATAACCAATACGCGACAGACAGTACAAGTTTATCCCAAGTCGATAATTTTCACTAACTCTAAAGTTAGTCACACAACATAGCTTATCGAGAAAGCAAGGCTTCTGCATCGATCCACGGTACTGGTTAACCGAGTCTGCTCACCTGTCAATCCATCACTACTACAGCCGCCATTGTTGCACCCCATGTCACGGCTTCCTAACCACACCCGCACGCTTGCGCTCCCAGTATGGCCATTGCTATAAGTAAAGGATTAAGTTTCAGCTGCTGCTCTCACAGAGCCTTATATCTCCACACGTCACCGCGCCTATAGCTAATTCTATGAGTGTGTACGTGCTTGGAGAACGTTCTTACGAGGGCATCTGGCTAGCCTCACAACTCATAGTTGATATTTCTAGCCATGACAAGTTAATTAAGGAGATAAAGTAGTTGACAAAAGGGTATCCGTCAGTCTATTATTCAACTTAATCGCTTGCAAACAAAGATCTCGACAATCTTATTAGCTAGAATTTAAAACCCAGACTACCAATCTGGGTTTTTTATTGCCTGAAATTCAGGCTTTCATCTTTCTATTTAGTTTCCTCTCATGATCACGATGCCAACAGGCACAGGAATTCATTACAAATTTTTATCTATACTCCCCAGTCTACTACATTCAAATTAATTTGGTGTAACTTTCTATATAATTTATTCAACTCTACTTATAACAAAATACACTAAAGAATGGTATTGACAAACCAACATAAACTGTGCTATATTGGATAGTAAGGGAATGATTCTCTTTAACAAGCTCAATTATTGGGCTTTATTTTTACCTCAGCTCTAACGGAATAGATGTGTGAACAAGCACTAGGAGGATATTTATATCAGATGCCGTGCCTGCGACTTACAATTAACACCAGACGATTTAAAAAGGAAGGCTTTGGATTGGGATTACTGTTCTGAATGCCGATACCAATCAAATAAGGAATTTAATGCTAACGACAAGGAGTATCACCACGGACAATTAACAGGAATACTATTAGATGGAAGCACTCTAACGATGGAACAAGAGTGGTTAGAGGATGAGTATAATGAAAATAACGAAAATAAACCTTGACATTTATGTTAGAATCGGTTATACTTATAGTAGGAAAGGATAATTTTAAGGATATTTTATGTCAGGGATCTCACTTGATGCCAGGAAGGTAAACACGGCACAGAAGCTGTATGACGATGGCCTAAAAAAGTGGCTAAAAGATTTCAAACAAATAAATGATTCAATCGATGAAATAAATGATTTGATTCACGGTTTCACAATGGGCTGGACAGAGCCTAAATATCAGATATCAACTACCCGATTTAACGCACTAAAAGATCAAAAAAGTTTCTGGACTTCATGCATGAAATCTCCAGAAAAATGGATGGCACATATCAACGGTGGTTTGAAGCAAGCAGTAAGCGGCTCTTCAAAATCTTCTAAAAATAATTCTAATATTCCCTCACAATTTGCAGTTTTCAGCACCAAAGCTAAATAAGTTTCACTGCTGGGCTACGCAACGTGCCTGACCACGTGCTTTATAGCATATGGTTTAAGGGACTTTCGCTGTTCAAGTGTTTGTAAAAGATTTGTTGTCGCCCTCCACAACATATCCCCCTTTTTTATTCGCACGGAGGCGATATGGCAATGAATGCCGAAGCACTAGTTTCTATACATCCTCAGAAGGGAAAACAAGAATTAGCTTGTAATACAAAAGCAGACTTCATTATATATGGAGGAGCACGTGGAAGTGGTAAATCATACCTGCTGAACATGCTCCCTCTTAAATATATTAATGATCCTTTTTTTCAAGGAATATTCTTTCGTAGAAAGTATGGTGAGCTTACTGGAGCTGGTGGTTTATGGGATACATCACAAGAGATGTATGCCCAATTTGGGGCTAAAAGTAACATAGCAAATCTCAAATGGAAATTTCCATCGGGTTCTACGCTGCAATTCTCGCATATGTTTACCCAGAAGGATATGTTTGACCATCGCGGCTTACAATATTCGTTAGTTTCGTTTGATGAGATAGACCAATTTAGTAAAGAGCAGGTTACTTTCTTAATGACCTGCTTACGTTCAAAAGCTGATATGGATAGTTTTTGCATAGGCACAGTTAATCCAGATCCAGACAGCTGGGTGTTAGATTTAGTTGAGTGGTATTTAGATGAAAATGGATATCCTGTTGAAGAAAAATGTGGAGTCATACGATATTTTGTTGTTATTGATGGCGATTTTATTTTTGCCGATGACGAAGAGTGGTTTAAAACAAATAGACCAGACTCCGTATATATCACAAACCCAATCAGTGGTGAGAAGTCCTACATACCCCCAAAGACATTTACTTTTATAAATGGAAATATCTACGATAACCCAGCACTAATTGCACGTAACCCTAGATATCTATCAGAGCTACAAAACTTAGTTGAGCATGAAAGAGCCAGGCAATTATGGGGCAACTGGTATGCACGTCCTACAGGATCAAACTACTTCCAGCGTAATTGGCTTGTAGAAGTAGATACCTACCCAGCTAAAGCTAAGTGCTGCAGAGCTTGGGATAAAGCGGCTACAGCTCCTAGTGATGCTTACAGATGGCCTGACTACACAGCTGGTTCACCTCGTATATATATGTTTGAGGGAATGTATTACCTAGTTTGGGATACATGTGAACAAAATGTAGATGAAAAAGATAATGATAAGGATATCAGGGGTAGGTTTAGATTACGTGCAGGAGAGCGCGACCAGAAGATCCTTAAGCAAGCAAAACATGATGGGAATCAGTGCCACGTAGTATTTGCTGTAGATCCTGGAGCTGCAGGAAAGATTGAATATGAACATGCTGCTAAAACTCTTACCAGGGAAGGATTTATTGTTAGGCCTGATCCAATGCCAAACAACAAATCTAAGCTTATTAGGTTTCAACCTTTTGCTGCTGCTTGCTCAAACGGACTTGTGAGAATAGTTCGCTCATCATTTCCAAATAAAGCAACCTATGATGCCTACATGAAAGAATTAGAGGCTTTTGACGGTACTGACTCGACACCAACGAAAAAAGATGATTGGGCCGATGCGACCGCATCAGCCTTCAATTATTCTTCGAGACAGCGAACCATACCAGATTTTACTCTCCCTTCCAGTGGTAAAGGAACCCTACTCACTGAATTAAGAAACACTTTGAAATAGAGATGCTTCATGGCAAAAAGTCCGAAGACGGGAAAGGAAATTCCTGTTCATTCTAAAGGCAAAATTCCACGTGAAAAGCTAACACTGGATAAGAAAGCATCTAACAATATTGGTGTTTCAAGGATGGTTTTGGGGGCGCAAGGTATTGATGGCCTGCGTACTGTTCACGGAAAAGTGAATGAGCATTTGCATCCAGAATTACGCTGGCCTGTAAGTATAGTTACATACAGAGCAATGTCGTTAGATCCAACCATAGCCGCTGTTAACAATTTCTACGATATGATGATAGCAAGGGCAGACTTCAAATTTGTTGCTCCTAATAAAAAAGATGAAGATGGGGATGACACAGGATCACCAAAGCCAGAAGTACAGGCAGCTACAGATTTTTTAAACTTTTGCATGGTCAATATGGAAGATCAAACATGGCAACAGTTTATAACTGGTATAGGAACATACCGAGTTTATGGTTTCTCCATTGCTGAAAAAGTATGGACAACAGTTAAAAGCGGGAAGCACAAAGGCAGACTAAAGTGGAAAGCTCTCGCGCAACGTTCACAAGAAACCATATGGAGATGGACTTGGGATCGAAATAACCCTGATCAATTAACAGGAGTTATACAGCGCAGCGAGGTCATGGATATGGAGCGTTACAAACCTGATCAGGTTAAACCAGAACGCAAAATAGACCGTAGCAAATTTATTTTATTTAGGTTTGATCCTAAGAAGAATAATCCACAAGGAACCTCGCCTTTAGATGGTGCATGGAAGGCATGGAAATATCTGAACCTAGTCCAAGAATATCAAGCTGTTGGCATTGCAAAAGATCTTGGTGGTATACCAGTGTTGGGCATCCCAGTTGATAAATTAATTGAGGCTGCAGCAGACCCTAACGGAACAGCCGCACAGACACAAAATAGTTTAAAAGAAATGGCGGCTAGTTTACATGCTGGTGATAGAACGTTTGCCATAAAACCAATTCTTTATGATGACCAGGGCAATGAACTTTATACGTTTGAACTCCAGGGAATCAAGGGAAGTGGAAAGCAATATGACACTTCAGAAGTAATTAGACAGTACCAAAATGAAATCTTAACCGTTTATTCAGCTTCGATGTTAAAGCTGGGGCAAGATGCGACAGGTTCTTTCGCTCTCTCAGACAACATGAATAACATGTTAGGTTTTGCGGTTCAGCACAATCTGGACATTATACGCGACCAAATCAATGCAGATCTTATCCCCCAAACTCTAGCCGCTAACGGATGGCTTTTTGAAGAAGAGGATATGCCTACGCTTGAATACGGCGATGTAGCCCCACGTGACCTAGATGAACTCGGTAAGTATGTACAACGTGTAGTGACTTCTGGTGCTATGTCAATAGGAAAAAACCTCGACAAGGAGCTGCGTAGTGCAGCAAATCTGCCTGAAGCATCTTTTGATGATGATGATGAAATGCCAAATGAATTCATGACAGGCAAACAATCAAACGCTGGTGAGGGTGATGGCACATCAGGCACAGGAACATCACAAACTAGCGGTGATAATAATACGGAAAACACCTAATGCCAAAGACTAAATCAGCCAAACCGATTATGAAGAGTGTGGATGAGCTTAAACGTGAAGTAACGTTTTTAGTTTACGAACCCAATGTACCTGACGCACATGGTGAACATGCATCCATAGAAACGATAGCTAAGGCTTGTGAAAGTTTTAACGATTGCTATTTCAATAAACAAATAGCAGTGCCTAGTTTATTTCATATACGTGATGAAGATGAAAATATTGAAGCTACTGATTCATTTGACATTCTAAAAACTTTCATAATTCAAGTGGACTCTATGATTGGTGAAACCCCAATTAGTGAAGGATCTTGGGTAGCAGTTATTAAATTTAAAAACGATGTCCTATGGCAACTTTTCCTTGATGGTGAAGTTAGTGGTTTGTCTATGGGAGCAAAAGGAGTTGTAGGCGCAAATGGATAATGAACTAGACCCAGCAAAAGAAATTACAGATATCACCTTTGACTTTGAAGGTGCTCACATTGCCCTCTGTCATAAAACACAAGGCTTCTCAGCTAATAATATGCCTCAACCTCTATTGATAAAAGCTGAAGATACAGAAATTACTGATGAGGTTAAAGCAACGCTTGCCATCATCAAATCAGGGAAACTACCTGAAAAAGATTCACTTTCTGAGGGAGACCCAGAAATGAAAACAGCGACAAAGATTGTCGCTCCCCCCTCAGAAAAAACTAAAACAAAGCAAGGAAAAATCATGGCTGATAAAGAAACAGACCAAGAGACGGAACTTGAAAAGGCAAAAGCTGACTTTGAAGCTCGGATTGCAACGCTTGAAAAAGCTGCAGCTGATGCTGAAGCAGGTAAAAAGGAATTGGCCGATAAGGTTGAATCTTTTGAAAAAGCTAACCAAGAGCGTTTAGAAAAAGCTTTCGAAGCAAAAGTAACAACATACTCATTCATCACTGAAGAAGAGCGTACTGATTTTGCAAAAGCTCTATTAGAAGTAGATAACGAAGCAGTTGTTGTTGCGTTAGATAAAGCCCAAGCAGCTATTGTTGCTTTGACTAAAACACAAGGTGTAGATGGTGATGTTAAAAATCTCTCAACTACAGGTAAAACAAATCGCGTTAAAGAAATGGTCATGAAACAGCACGGCCTAACTGACGTATCTAAATAAGGAGCAATCTCATGGGAGAAATTGCAAATAAGCAACGCATCCAAACTACGGTACTTGCATACGAGTTGTTTGCAGATTTTGGGTTCTGTCGTAAAGAACTAACAATTGATAATGATCCAGATCTTAGTTTAGAGATTGGTTCAGTACTAATTTCAACAGATCGAGGCGCAACATTCACATATCTTGATTCAGCAGCTATTGATAGTGATGCAGAAGTTGATGCATTGTTAGATGCTGTTGGTGATACAAATCAAGTAGCAATCGTTATTGATCCTAAAGCAGGAGTTGGCACTTTAGAAGTATCTGCTACTGCACCAGTTCTAACACTCATACATGGCCCTTGTGCTGTGAAGCGTGAAGCGTTGGTTTACACAGGAACAATGACTACAGCTGATACGACCAGGCTTGCACGTCTAATTGAAGGATTGATGGCTAATGTTAACGTTGAAGACTCTCAAGATCTAATTGAGTCCTTCACAGACTTTGGCGCATAAGGAGATAATCACAAATGATTACACATAGTTTTGAAAATGCCTATACGATCGTTGATTATACCGAAGAGCTAATGCTTGTTCCCAACATGTGGAACTTGATTGAGCAAGAAGGTATTTTTTCAAGTGAAGGTGTAGGTACTAACGTCGTAGTCTTTGATAAGACTGAGACTACGGCACAGTTAGTCCAGGACAAGCCCTATGGTGAACGTTCTACTTTCGGTGGAAACGAAAACACTGGCTTGTACAGCTACGCAATTCCAACTTTCCCGTTGGACGATGACATTACTGTAGGTGATGTTTATGGTTTGCGTAAAGTTGGTACTGCTGATATGCGTGAATCTGTTGAAAATGTTGTTGCTAAAAAAGTAACACAGATTCGTAGATCACATGCAATAACAGCTGAGTATGCACGTTGCCAATGTATCCAGGGTTTGGTTTATGCACCTAACGGAACCATTTCAACTACAAACTGGTATACAGAGTTTGGTCAAACACAGACATCAGTAAACTTTGCTTTTGCAGATACTGCTGTTGATCAACGTGCCAATGTACAAACCGTAGTTGCTCATATTCAAGATAGCTTCCATCAAGGTGGTGTGTTAGAAGAAATCATTTTCTTCTGTACTCCTAACTTCTTTTCTGCACTGATTTCTAATGCACAGATCGAAGCAGCTTACACTTACTACAGTTCTACGCAAGAACCTCTACGTAATGATTTGCGTTTTGGTATGTATCGTAGATTCACTTGGCAAGGTGTAACGTTCATTGAATATCGTGGTGCTACTCCAGACGGTACTGCTTTCTTCCCAGAAGTAACTGGTGGTCAAGCGTGGGCATTGCCTAGAGGATCTGATTCATTCATGACCTACTTTGCTCCAGCTTACCGTTTTGATGATATTGGTAATGATGGTTCTGAAAGTTATATGTGGACTTATGAAGATCAACGTCAATCGGTTATTGAAGTTCAAAGTGAGTCTAACTTTTTGGCTATGTCAAAACGACCTGAGTTAGTGGTTCTCTGTACAAACACTTAAAAAGTGTTTTCAAAGGCTGACTGCAACGGTCAGCCTTATTTTTTTCCTTTCAAAAATACCCACCTAGCCTATTAGGAAATCTCTATGGCAACTCAGGACAATCTATTCATATCTTCTCTTACTGATAGAACTACAGGTAAATCTTTTACTATTGTAGAAGCTTATGATGCTATTTTAGGAGGTGCAGTAGACCCTACATTTACGACTCTAACAGAAGGTCAAGTTGGAAGGTCTAATGCTTTAGGTAAGCTTATTTATTCTGGCGCAACCGTTAATCCTTCTACTGGAGAGTGGACTTTTGATGAATCAATTAATGTACCTGCTGGTTCGATTAATATTGGAGAAGTATTACAATTATCTGAAGGTATCGCTGATTTAGTTATTGTTGATTTCTTGAAAGATGAAATGTCGTTTGCTGTTAAATCAGAGTTTGATGAATCAACTGGCTCTTCAGATCCATTCTATTATGATTTTGGCACACCTTTTATACTAGATATTCAAACCGATGATTCTGAAATAATTACAGCCAATCCACTAGAATTCTCTGTAATTGGAACGGTTGTCGCTCCTAATGTTAGATTGATAGATCAAGTTGTTATTCGTTCTAATGGCCCAATGACTAACTTTAGAGCCAAGATTGTTGACCAAGCTACAGGTTTAGCCATTCGGTATATTCCTAGTAAGGCGGCATACGATGGTACTATTGAAGGATTATCACTTGGCACAGGTGATATTACTTTCTATTTTGCTGCTGTAGGAACATCTACGCTTACAGATATTTATTTAGGTTTTACCCCATTTTTATTTGAAGATGGACAAGATGTTGATTTCACAGTAATAGCTGATTCAATTGATGTTCTAGGTAATATCAGCGGCATACCTTATATGACTGCTGAAGCTCATGATGGCCCACCAGTTGCACTTGGACAAGATTCACACGCTCAACGAAATCAAACTACCGGAATATTAGAAGGAGGTTTAATATCACAAGCTAGTGCAACAACTGTTGATTGGACTTCAGGTGTTGGTCAAGTAGCAGACTATACTGATCCAGAAGA
>PJEL010002661.1_pt1 | contig 16103 bp, 11 predicted proteins | sample 1853271 | NCBI WGS metagenome assembly PJEL01 (sample SAMN08108733, study PRJNA415343) | Invertebrate metagenome, whole genome shotgun sequencing project. | host: Globobulimina | place: Sweden: Gullmar Fjord | collected 2015-08
ATCTTCATTGTCATGTTACAATTAGTTAGAAATCAGGGGGATGATGAAATTCACATCATTTTGGAGTGCCAGTAAAAGTGTAAAAGGCAGGGAACGTTAGGTTCGTTCTGTGGAGTGAGTGAGTGAGGGCTGCTACTAAATCTCTCTGTACCACATTGTTGAAAGGGAAGATCCACAAACTTCTTGTTTCAAACTGAGTTAGGTTGTTATTTCAAAGGTTAAAGTAGCAGCAGCATAGGAGAAGAATTTCACTCGTAATGGCGGCGAATATTATAAATGACACAAACATAGCACCAGACTTGCCATGTTCGCTGACATTTCAATTTTCAGTGCCTTCCATGCCTTGTCACTAATGCTACAAAGCCTCTGCTCAAACGAATTGGGACACGATGGGTGTGTTAGAAATATAATACCAACCTCAGATTGCTGCTTCAAATAGTAATTAAATTTTTTTTTCCACGAACCTGCACGATCCTTCCCATCCGCGTGCTCCCAGACTTGATTTTAGTCATTACGATTGATGATATTCTACCCGTAAATGGTCTGCTGCATTTCCACTCCTAGCAGCACAGAGTTACGACACGACAATATGGTCCAGAAGATGGAAGTAAGGAATCAAACCCATCAGTCAAAGAGTGTTAGGCCCTGGGCTGGGCAGTGTTGAAATTTGAGACACAGACACACCTTATCTTTGCTTTTGTGAGGAAAATAGGAGGAGTGGGGTGGAGATTCACTGCCCTCCGCTGATAGCAGTGGATGTGGTGAACGAGGTGGTGAACCTTGTACATACGAAGGTGATTTGGTAGTAGGCCAACCTATTTCAGGGATTATACTCATAAGGTAAACGTTGTGGTGGCAGCAGCACGTTTGACGCTTGTTTTATACCCACCACCAAACCCAATTCTATGTAATTATCCTAACTGAAATAGTAGCACTAATATAATAACCACCGTAGCCCCCCCTAAGTCACATTCGATCACAGTAAAATAAAATTTGATCCCACCAGTTTCCCAGTCGTCGGATTCTGTTCTTGCAGTTCCAGGGGTCGCCACATTTTCGTACATTCTCTCGCCATTGACCTACGAATAACTCCATTAAATCACGCACATACATTTTAGAGTAGGGTAGGTAATACGTGGTGAGTCCTTAATGTTAGTAGCAGGATTCATCACAACTCATTCACATGTTTTCCTCCTGTGCTGCATAAAAGGTTGAAATCGAAATCGAGATTCTAAATGACTCTGGCTAGTACAGTGCGTACTTATCACCGTGCAGTGACTTGTGTTATTCTGAAAGTAATTATCTGCACTAACCGATGTCAACCAAAATCTATTATGTGGTGGTGACTGTTCTGGAAGGACACTGATAGTGATATTCTCCCTCCTTGTTTGCCTCCTCTTTGTAATTGGGCCCTCAAGTTCTTGAATCTTACGAACATCCTACCATACCGGGGTGCGAACCACATCGTGTGAGAATATGAAATACGCTTCAGGTATTAATTGATTCATTAAGATGAGATACACTGCTCTGTTACAGTTGTTACACACTTGAAAACTCCCAAACCCATTTGCATCGTCCATCTTTGGTACTTTGACCTAAGCGCAAACAAAATGAAGAATTAAGTGATGAAAAAGAGAGGAACTATTGAAGGCAGGCTGGTTTTAACTCCCGTTTGTTTGTAGCACGCTTGTACTGAACATTGAAACAAAATAACATGAGAGGAATACTATCACGTAAAATATGAATTCCAACCCAATGCTCAAGTACCACAATCTCAGCTGAATCATCGATTTATACACCAAGGCAGGCAATATCACATTCGTATGAGATATTTCATTTTCTCAAACAAGTTTTATTGAAACCTATTCCTAACCCTAACCAAAACGTGTTATCCGAACACATTATTGTCTCATAGCTGCTGAACAATTGCTATGCTGCTGCTATTGAAGTGGTAATAACATAGGATGATGAAACTGATACGATTGACCACACACCGGTTCCAAACCCTCGAAATTGCTGAGCAGAATAGCAAGAAACACGTTCATAATGACAAATCCTCCCAGTATCACAAGGCTCAGGAAATAAATGGGGGCAAGCCAACTCGTTGCCCTCCAACAATCGTACATAAGCACATTCCAGTTTTCACCCTGAGAATTTTAGCACATAGAAAGACGAAGAAGACGTGTGTGTGTGTGAGAGAGAGAGAGAAGTCAGCTTATACTACTGCATGCATCACTAATGAAAAAACTCACGGTGAGGACACTAAAAACCGCCACAACCGACCATACAAAAGTATCAAAGTTCATCCGTGGCACAATAGCTTTTGAGTAGCCAGGATCATTGATTCCCAAGGACACTCCAGTTTCAGGATCAAAGTGAAGCCGGTTGGAAAAAAATTCCAATCCAACCAAAGAGTAGACAAAGACAAAGAGTACCAGCAGTATAGCAAAGTTGCTAACCTATGAGGAGTTTTACATGGACAGAGAAGATGAAGATCTTTATACTCGGACAGATGTTGTAAGTAAAATTATATTAATACTGATCTTTTCAGGGGATGCTAGGTTGCACCTTACCGCAAAACCCTAAAACCCCAACCCTAACCCTAATCCTATCTCTAAGCCTAACGCCCTAATCCTAATGTCCCCACAAAGTAATGGGAGGGGTGCTTTTGTTTACGATCATGTCATTGCACATACATACCTGCATAATGGTTCTCTGCATTGCAACAAGAAGGTAGTGTATGTTTTTCCATCCTTTTCGATCATCCGTTAGTGAAATGAAATTAGATGAAATTGATGTAAGTAGTCGCATAGCAGCAGCACAAATAGCATTAGCGCTGCAGTGACAACGCAAAGCATAAATGCGGTGCTATATCGAGTTTCAAAGGCGAAATCTAACTGCTGAAAAATATTTTACGGGTTTGGACACATACGCATTAATATGCAGAGTCATTGAGGGGTTGGTTTAGATTGTGACTGACCTCTAGCTAGTTTTAATACTCTGAATAGGCGGGCTGTCCTTAATGCAGACGTAATACCTCCTTGCTGGAATATAGAGTAGGGTTTCAATGTCAACCAAAGCGTGCGTTAGGGTAAAGCAGAATGTTCAGGATGTTCTCGCACAGAGAGTTCTATGTGGGGGGTTGCAGTTAAAGCGTCGTTTAATCAAAGTGAGGGGTAGGGTAGGTGTTTAAACAGTTGAAAATTTTGTTACGTTAGTTATTAGTCACCACTTAGTATATAAGACATACAGAGTTAGGAAGGATAGCAACAGTACCCTATACAAGACACATCTAGCACTAAAAAACGCATATATGACTTATGGGTAGGCACATGCCGTCTGTTGGATTGGACAGACAGAGGTGGCACTTTTTATTTCTGCCGCTATCTCTACATTACCAAATTTCATATCAGGGTCAAGTAAAAAAAAAAAGGAGTAGTAAGGACTAGCTGACATTTGATCTACAGCCTTACCTGTCCCGAGGTACGGCGACTGATGCTGGAAAATTCAAGACCAATTTCAATAAAACTTGCGATAGCAATAATCGCATCAAACACATTGTAAGCATCGTGAACATATTCGCAGATACCCAATGCCATAATCATTACCACCTGTGGTATGATTACGAAGTATCAAAGCCACGCACGCAGCAATCATCTTTTTCGTAAAGCAATTCATGTGAGGTGACATTTAATATCTATCGAGCTAGCTATCCCGTGGGGTACATTTATGAATGACATTCATTCATTCTCCATGTGGGAAACATGTCTCTACTACTACCCCCTTGAATACTTAGAGTTCATTTAAAATGGAAGAATACGGCATTTTAAATGACAACGACGACAAGACCATCATGCAAGCCTCCTGCCTTCTCTCCAAGCTGCTACCCAAAATGCAAATCATCCCAACGATTATTAGAGGAACATACCATCTCAAGGCCAAGTACGAAAGTAAAAGCTATATTTGCTCTTTCTAGTGCCAACAGCTCCTCGTCAGATATATCCTTACGGTCCATTGCAAGGACAATGACGTTGGCTACTATGATACCCATTACCAGCTGAGGAGGAGGAGGATTGAGGAGGGGTGAACATATGTCACAAACAGAGTGCTAAGCAGCCAAAATACGCTTGGACATCATTAAATATGGCAGGAGAAAGTAGGTCTAGGGTTAGCAGAAGCTAAAATATTAGCTAGTTCTGTATAGTACACGAATTGTTTCTTTTATCCAACATGAAGCAGTGTTTCTTGGCACTCTGATAGTGCTGCAACCCAACCGTAAACAAATAGTAGTAGCACATTGGATTAAATCTTGTTACAAGGGGATATAAACCATCAACTCCAAGACATTAAAGCAGTAGCTAGCACACACCAACTCCGTATTTAATCTCTTCATGATAGTATTATTATTCATAAAAAGGTCACCTTATTCCATATTGGATTATTAATTACATGGCACAGCTTTCGTCTCCATTTTGCCTTGGGAGCTGGCTTATTGTTTATCCAAGGAGGAATGCCTACGATCGATCAGTCTAAGCAGTTAGACATGAGCTATTATTAGAGAAGCTAGGCCAGCGAAGATGATCATATCTGCCGCGGCCTTACCTTGGGTGGTCACAAAACCATCTTCATCATCATCATCAAAGGCTTCCTCATCTACTCGTTCTCTTTCTATCTCTGCCTCACGTGCCGCCTTTAGGATATTGTTATCATGCAATGACGACACCATTAGATGTAAAACTCCAGGCAGTGGAATCTTTGATAGAACTTTATATACCAGCAGAACAGAATTCAAAGCTACAGCAAGAGTAACGTTGCGACTCTGTCCTGACACGATGATGCTAAGCAACATTCAACTCATCATCAGGAGACTTTTAGTACTAACTACCTTGTAATCTGCATCCGATATGCTCTCAGTTATGACGGCCAGCACAAGATTCTGAGAGATTGTAATCCAGCTTAAGATAGAACAACAGGAGGCACTTGATCGTATAAATTACATCTTTGTAGTACAAACACTAATTGCTTACCAGCATAATGAATGAGCCGAGTATAATAAGTGTTACAAATACCAATCCTGCTCCAACTGGATTATAGGCATCCATGCACATATACCTAAGATTATACAGTACATCAAGAATGTCCATTACTACAAATGGGCAAAGGCAAAAATGCTTGACTTACATTATATCAGCCCATCCCTCCATGGTCACACTTTGAAAAACTGTCAATTGTGCAAACCCCACATTATCAAATGTCGTTAACCTGAGCAAAGCAGCAGCAGTTAACGCGAAGGCGTGAAAAAATGCACAGCGAGGCAGTGGCAAGCGTATGCAAAATTCTGCTCACCCCCAATTAAATTCGGGAAAGAACGTTGCACTCTTTTCTCTTTCAACACCATATGGCTGATTTTCAAAAAGGTAGGAGAGTCAGAAATAATAATACTCATATCATCAACTTAATAATGCGCTCGAGACAACTATTCCAGTGTTCAGATTGGGTTAGAGCTCGTATACCACATATGGTGTAATAGAATGACAAGATGAGACCAAATATTTTCAAAGCGTGGCTCACTGTGACAAACCTCTGGAATGCCCATTGCATTGTATGTGTTCACAAAGCGAGGGTTGCCTAAAGGAGGAACCCTCCTTGAAATTAGCCTACAGACGTGTTAACTTCGAAGGTGTTTGCACCTAAACTCTCTTACCAAGAGCATCATAATTACTACCACAGTATTTTGGCGAAGTTGAGGTTTTACTCTAAGAGTCAATAGAAATTGATTGTAGTAAGTGTGGGGAATAATAACAGCTATGTATTATGTATGAACACTGAAGTTGTTACTGCTGTTTATATATCTCACATTGCATTGGTGCCATGCTCCTTGAAAAACACCACATAAATGCCAGTCGTCCTCATCTTCTGGCCAAATACAATCTTGGGGCTCAAACCAAGGACTTTGGGCAACAATAGGATGATGTGTGCTCTATAAGCAAGTATTTGGCGCCGTGTTGTAGTAATAGCTCGAATAATAGGTAAAATTGTGTCGAATTCACGCACCTCTTACTACGTCTTCGAATTTTACCATCATCCGTAGTGAGTAGAGGAGCGCCCGTGCTGTCCAGCAAACAGGCGTAATTCTCTGGATGTGCCACAACTTCATCTATGTAAGTGCTCCAGCATGGGTCGTGAACATCTCGGCAGCTGGCATCCATCTGAATAGGCGTTGTTTGAAAAGAGAATTAATAATGCAGCATAGAATAGTCTACTGTAATTTGTGGCGAGCGACGAGGGAATCTTTATACCCCCCCTCTGCAGATATCTGCCATCTAATCCCATTCATCAAAAATACATAATGCTGGTATATCGCTGAGAAACCATTGTGGTGGCAAAATCACACAGTTTGATTTGACACTTTAACAAATCATCGTTCCACAACCGTTGAGGTTACAGTTGCATTTTCAAAATGTATATGTATCATATGAACTGTAAGAGATAGATTGGGATCTTTCTAAACTCTACCTTTACTGGGTAGGGCGTTACTCTGCATCGCCCATGAAGGCGCCCTGCAAAGAGCTGGACCCCAAGGATGCTAAATATTGCTAGCACAAAGCATAAAAGTAACACCGCATCAAATAGACCAGGTAAGGAACGAAGCATAGCTGTAATTACTCGCCGAACACCAGGAAATTTTGATACGCTTCGAAGTGGCCTGAATGGTGCATTATATGTAAAAAAAAATTGTTAGGTAGAAGAAGAGAATATGATGTACGTGTCTCGATGATCCATTCTTTGAATATGGAGCCACCCCCCACTTCCACACTCTTCAACGGAGTATAATATAATGCTCTCACCTGAGCAGTCGAAATGTTCTAAGCATGGATAACTTTGGAATCCATTTTATCAGTCCTCTGAGCAGCTCAAGACATCCAGCTACCACAACAAAGAAGTCCAGCTGATTCCACCCGTCTTTAATGTACAACATGAATCCAAAAGATACGATCTTCGCGAAAGCCTGTTTACATTCATAGCGATGTCAAATGAGAGTTGTTCACAATGCCCGATAGAGAGTGAGAAATGCAAGAAGATAAATGAAACTAATAATTTCTCACTTCTGCGAAAAAAATCCAAGTAAAAATAGTTTCTAATAATTCGACTATCCTGTGTTGGGTTTCGTGAGTTCAGATTGGAAATGCTATTGAGCGGTGAAAATTATGGATTCTCATGCGCATTTATACTTTTCATGTGAACTCATGTGTTTTCATCTTCACAGATGGGCACCATAATTGTGGCAATACAGTGTCCACCACATGTGTGCTATGAGAGCAACTAGGGTGGTGCTGGACTTCAATTGGCGCCTACCCACCTATTTCGCAGATTTCCCACACTAACAGGATGAAAATCACTATCTACAGAAGAGTAGTCGACCGTGGCTAACGACACACTGCATGTGGTGATGGTTGGTTAAAATAGAACAGTAAAATGCAAGACTTCATCATCGCTTCATGCCTGTTACAGACAATGATTATGAGAATGAAGCGATCAAACATCGGCCATTGCACCAGTCTCAGACATGCTTTTCTCAATCTATGCTCTCTGGGAAATAGACCCTTCAATATAAAAGACCAATAAAGCAAGTGAGTAGAATTAGGCACCTCAACGCTATTAATTCGTTCTGATTTTTCTTTTTCAATGGCCACAGAACCCACCAGCGACATGTAGGGAAGACCATCTGAGCCGTCATCTAGCTGCCTTTCTTCTTTCGAATTTTCACCCTTTTTTTGATCACTGGAGGTGGTGTAATGCGATTTCTAAACCACAGTTTTCAAGATTAGAGCTCTACAGTGCAACATGCAAATAATATACAGTACTGCATTTTTTTTCACGAGGATTTAGGACTGGGATTGAGCAAAGTGCAAGCTCCTGCACTATAATCAATGGAAGGACTTGGATTTTGATTTAATAAGAACTAATCAAACCATAAGGTAACATCGAATAGGGGGGGTATTTTGTGTGGCCAACAAATGGCAACGCATGCATTTTCTGCGAGTCTTACCAGCAGAGGAAAAAAACCTAAAGCAAATACATTCAGTGTTAGTCCCACAGCAAGGTAGTGCGGTTCGAAAATGAAATGATAGTGGCTTTTAGGGATTCACTTAGAGGCAAGCCAAGCCGATACAAGACTTTTGACATTGCGTGTACGTACAGCAAGGGCGCTTTGAGGGTTGCGGGAATACCAACAGACCGTCAGCTCCAATACCGTCGGGTGTCATTTGAGGGGTTGTAAGCTCCACCACTCCGCTTGAAATATCTGCCGCTTCCTCAGCCGGAACACTTAATGCGTGTGCCTCATCTTCTACAGGTTGGATCCTCATATCTAAAAATATTAGCTTTACTGGCTCCTCTGAGTTAAACTCTCTATTTCATACACCCCCGCTCTCCTACCACTGTCCTAATACACGTAATAATTTCATGTACTAAGAGCTTAGTTCAATTGCACAACACTCTTTCCAAGGTGGTGGTTCGTTCCATTTCTTAATGGCTGTGGTTCACACCTCTTGCAAGCATGTTAGCAATACTGGAAACAGGGCTGCTTACATCCTGGGGCAGGCATCCTGCATCTATCGCCAACTTTGAGGCGGCATATTTCCGTTACTAGTATTGGGGGCTATGGGTCGGCCCCCACTTTTTAACAATAACATCCGGATGTTATGGTTTAGGATGTTACACTCACTTTGGGCCTGTACGGACCGCACTGGTTATTGAGGATATCCCGCCTGAGGTACGGTGAGAGGCAGCAGTGGTTTACTTTACCCGGGGGGTTGGGTTTGTCTCACCCTCAATAACAAGATGTTGCTTATTCACTCTCTCACACTCAGGCCAGTAAAAGGAGAATACAGCACTTCTTTGTTGTTTGCCACTGCAACCCGTCCGGAAAAGGAACCTAACAGAAGTCAAAGGAGTTGCAAATCACCACCTTGGTGCATTGAAATTGAAACTACTACAGACTCACACGCTACAGCAACAATGCGATGCTTGGCGCTGCTAAGCTGGAGAAAAGAAAAAATATCATAAGGTGATCAGCCAGCAGTGCAACAGCCCCCCCGTGTTGAGGGAAATACGATATTTTTTAATAATCGAAGAAGTTCCATCAAGTTGCGCTAGCTTAAATTAACAGAATTGGTGAGCCCCTTACTCAGAACAACTTATGTGATTGATAGCCGTGCCAAAGTGAAACTGAAAGGCGCCTAGCCATTGTAGTATCAAACGGCACTCTTCACTCTTCGTGTGTTTTCACCCGAAAAAGGACTGTAGTGCTTAGTGAACAAAGCAGCAGCTATTAATTGTTGGCTGTACTACACTACCATTGGTCTCATTGTGTGGTGGTTATCGGGTGGAAGAGTCTCGTATTAATGATCCAAATACGAAAACAGAAATAAGCTCCTCTCTTGTAGGGTCCTCATTGAGCGGATGTAATCGAACGAGTAGGACCATTGGATTTGTGAGAGTCTCAAAAATCCAATCCAATGTAATTATTCTTATACCTACAGGTAGCAAATAGTTAGTGCTATATGGTAGGTAGATTTCCTTCAGACTGCACATTTGAGATGATTCGTTGTCGGGGTTTTTGGTTACTCATTGTTTGGGTCAAGTAACGACCTTTCCAAAATGGTCCAGAAACAAAGGGTTCTAGTTTTAGAAGATGAAAAAGATGGGCTTTTTGAGTGGCCATCAGTGCAACTGTCACGGGAATTTTGAGTATCTGTAGTAGCCTGTTTTTCTTTTTGTTAAATTAAACAATGTACTCTCTCGATTGACTCCCATCTCGTCGTGTCTGAATAGAAATGGGCTCGTCTCCAAATAGAAATGGGTTGCTGCTTGGTGGTACCAGAGAACTGCAGCTGGCGACATAGCACCAGCCACACAGCTGCTTTCATAGATAGTCCATAGATGCATGCACTGTTATGAAATTGTTGTCCATCGTATGTTGGCTTAGGTACAAAGCTGACCTTATGCAATCGCGTGCAGTCGGGCACTGGTCAGTTGGTGGAGGTAGACTGATATGATAGGATTAGGATATTACGATAAAAGAAGAGTGTTCTAGAAAATAACATACCTATTTTAGATGTAGGCCTTACAAGGTGTGCATGTACACAGTACAGCTATGGAAAACGTCGTTACACTCCTTGAGGTGCTATTGCACTCTGATGAAATGAAATAGATACTTTGTGGTGTGTTAGAATAATCCAAAGTCTATCAAATATAGTAGCATAGCTCAAAGACACGTACAAGTTATGTTGAACCGAACCAGAATAATATATGTTAAAGGTTAGGGAGGATCCTGTCGTCATCATGCCAGTGCCGGACCATAGGCACTGGCCTCTTCCTGATTGGCGACCACTACACGAAGATGTGTCATGCGTAGCATTCTGGTCGGCCCGGTAGTACCGATGTACCCAACCCAGCAGTTTCTAGATGAGTAATACATGCCATTTGTTGTATTTTATATTACTATTACCATCGTGGACCAGGGCACTAAATATAAGAATGATCTTTCAAATCCTACAGAATAATGTAGGTACAACAGTTGTTGTGTAAGTACTATTTGCTTGGGCTTCCAATTCCAATGGTGTCATTTTGGGCTCCTAATTTGGACCTATTTCGGCTTTCGGATTTGTATTGTTAATACGAGACTCTTCCAACCGATAAGCACCACACAATGAGATAAGAGTAGTGTAGCATAATCAACAAATAACAGCTGATGCTTTATTCACTAAGCGTTACAGTCCTTTTTGGGGGGGAAACACATGAAGAATGAAGGGTGATGTTTGATGCTGCAATGGCTAGTCTTCTTTCAGTTACACTTTGATACATAAGCATGTGTCACATGCCGTGTCATACTGCGTGTCATCACAAACCTTTACACAAAAATCCCAAATGTGATGATGGCGTACGTAAACGTTGCCCATTACGATGGGTCACCCCGGTCACAACCATGAATCACATAAGTGGTGATGCCAAGTAAGGATCTCACCAATCCTGTTCAGCTATCCTAAGCCCCCCCTAACGATGTTTCATATGTCGACGGCGCCATCAAGTCAGGCGGGACTAGAGGTGTCAACCGTCAACGAAAACTCCCCATGGACTGTCAGACAGTCTAATCAAAAAAAAGATGGACTATCAGACTGTTACCAACTATCAGGCTATTTACCCACTTACATGCTCCGACCACAACTATAAATCGTATAAGTGCCGGATAGGGGTAGCTGCCGCCGGCCACTTTTTGGCCAGCGGCAGCTCTAGCACCAATCTCGTTAAGGTTAAGCTGGCGCAACTTCACACACACTTACCTCGGTCTCACAACCGTTAATCACGTAAGTAAGTACAGGGTAGAGGTCTCACCAATCTCGTTAAGCAGGCGTACCTTCTTTGCGAAAAAACAATGAAACCGCTTTACACCTTTGGTTGGCAGTTGGACATTTACATTCCAGATGGCAGTCCACTGTCATGACAGTGACACTTGGTGTGACAGTTGACACCTCTAGGCGGGACATTGACTCTCCCTATCTAACACTACTAACACAAATATGTAACCCTAAGAGTCCAATCTACAGAGAGCGCCTACCTAGCGTATCTTGATAACTATTGGTCCTCTGAAGGCACGCATTTGACCGTTGCAATCCTGATGTCCGGAATCTAACGGTCTAACTCTTACTCTCTAACACTGCTCGCTCACACAGTATGTTATATACGATGTGGCCCACCACTCTCCCGCTCAACAGTAATAAGAAGCGTAATATGCACCCCCGAAGCCATGGTAGGAGGTCCATGGCAGAAAAAGAAGGAAAGAATAATAGTAATTACCTATGCAAAACCGCTTGGTTCATCATTGTGGTGAATGTGTTGGCGTTGGTGTCATTATTCGCATACTTTAGAGCTGGTTCGAGCTGCCAGAATGTATACTGCCCTGTTGTGACTTCACAATTTGTGGGTGGAAATATCGGAAAAGCTCCCGAGGGAAGTTGTTGGTAAGCATGCGTGCCAGTCGTAGCTCGATAAGTAGTTTTGTGCTTCTTAAGAATAACAGTAGTAAACAACATTATCTCCGTGCGATGGAAGGTGTGGTAAGGGTGATGGATACTGTTTGTGTACTCCTTCCCTGGCCGTCGATGGTGGGTCCTTTCTTGCCTGTTTTGCAGTTACGAGCTCCAGTCTTGAACTGACCATTATCATTTCTGCAACAATCCCAGCAATTATCGAGTTCTTTGATAAAGACAATACCCCAAGCTTAAGTGGGATCGTAATTGGAACGAAAAGAACAAAAAATGATCTAGCATCAAAGTTGGCCCTGGTAGGCGGTTTTGTGGAAGTTGGAGAAAAAGCTGGAGGCTCTTATTCGGGAGGTTAGGTTGGTTGCCTTGACAATAATAATATGCCTTCTTTTATTTCCTAACCCATCTTCCTATCCCCTCATTGAGCTTCACGTGTTTATATTACGATATCCCCTCAATCTTACTTATTCTTCAGGTGTGGGAGGAGACCCATCTCAATGTTACAGAGTTGACGTTGTTTCCACACATTTACACGGATCCAAAGCGCGATTCGAGAAGACATATTGCCTCGTATGTTAGAAATGCCTTTGTATGTCTTAATGTCCCCCCCTAACCTGATAAAAAAACCCACAATAGGATTGTTTACACTGTGAGAACTAGTGGAAATCTGAAGGCAGGTGATGATTTAGCTTCTGTGAGAGTCATAAGTCATGAAGAACTCAATAATCTTGTAGACTCAAACCCTGGTCAGTTTTATGCTGACCATGCAAAGATTTTGAAGGACTACTATCTGTCCTTTGTTGGTACAAGCCAACATAATTAATGGTTTCAGGTAATCCATGCTACGGGGTGCAGAAAACTTAACTTACAATATACTCGCACCTTCGTCAGCTCTACATTGATGACTACATGGAGATTCTGAAAGACCGTGTATTCTATGCTGGTCGCGTGCATGGCTATGACTGGTAGTTGAAGGTCATGCCAGCAGCCCATGAAACCTACAAACTTGTGGGTTCAGATTCTGTGTTCAGTCCTACATTGATCACGTTAAGGTTCTGAAAGAACGTTGAAGACATTTAGGAGTTCTATCTATAGAGCAGTACACTGGCAAGAACAACAAAGTCAAAACATGTGCTCTAATATACAGGGGTAGGAATACTGAGCTCATTTTACGGTGAAGGAAGATGGAAATGTTGAATCCCAGTTCTCTGAAAACCTGTCCAAGGACTAAGAGAAGTTTAAAATGGGCAGAATGCATTGCAGGGCAAGGCAAGACACAAGTATCTCAAACTTCAATGTGGAATCATGACCGACGATGCGACTTGCAAACAATTGTAACATCTGGTACATGATTACAACAGCAAGGTGGACTGAAATTCCGTATATTTTATAGCTAAGATACCAGTGGCATACTGTTGATGTTGGTTATGGTTGATGCCTAATTAACAGCTGTATTTATGATAAAATTTATAACTAACGGTAGAAGCTACAGCATGTTTTCCATTGAAGGAGAGTACTTTTTTTCCCAACCTGTTAAGCGCCAAAGTTCCCATGTTGTAGTACTTCCCTATCTTTCACCATGCGAGTCATCCAATGCTGACCAATGTGTGCTTCTTATTGTCTATACTGCTGATTTAGAGATACAGATATTGTTGCTATTTTTCCTGAAGATCCGTCGCTTCATCTGTGTCTATACTGCCAAGTGTCCTGTCCTGAATATCCGATAAACCCATACCTACCCGAGAAGGAATAATTGCTTCATCGATGTCCTTTCCATCCAGTGCCCCATCCTTCAAGTACTCCTACAAGAAGAGAAGATGAACTCAGGGAGATGCACAGGGCATTGAACTTCTCTATTATGAAAGAGGATTGCTTGAGTGCGCATGCAGTCGTCACTGTGGCAGGGGCGTTTCTGTGTTTCTTTCAGCTGGGTTGCTCTGATAGCAGTCAGTCTCAAAGGCCCGAGGAATAGGGTAGAATAGCAATTTACTGTTGTACTCCAAATGAAATAATGTTACTTTGCCCTAGGGGGCGTGCATTACGCTCTTATCAGGCCTAACCCAACCCAACTTTTCTTACCTTTCCAATGAGGTTTTGATTCCACAGAATAAGTTCATCAATAAAAGGTGTCTCTACACCCACCAGCTGGGCAATGTCACGATACAGGCAGAGACCAAAAGCAACATCAGTCTGAAAAAACTTGTGCTTTACTGTGGGGATGACTTTCCCCTCCCCAACACTAGTGTAGGGCACGGTGTGATTTGCATATGCAGCATTTGTGCGAATAACAGATGCAATGTCGGTTTTGTCAGCAATCAGGTCGCCATAATTCTCCTCTATACAGGCTTTCAGGGCGTAATCTAACTTGAGAAAGGGATCATCTGTGAACTTCAAACGCAGTGAATCTATAATTTTACATACTTCAGTATCAAACTTGTGGACACTGTCAGCTGAAGCATCTGTCATTTCTCGGTAAATGTAGGTTGGTACACGATCCTTATCGAAGGCTGATTTTCCATCCCAATCCTTGAAAAGGCCATACAGTATCGGTGGATGAAAGTGCGAGTTATTGGGCCAAAGCACTGAAGCCAGGAAGCTTGTGTCATCTACTCTACATCTTAAAATGGGCATCAAAGTCTTTTTTAGGTTGCGCTCATCTACACCACCCTCCGTAGCTAGGCGAACAAAAACCTTTGCACCATGAATTACAGCCTCTCTTCCGTACTCCTTCGTCAAACACGTCCACGGGATAGTTTGGATTCCAAAGGGAGTGTAGTTGCCATGACCAAGTTCCCTCTTGACAATCCAGTGAAATCCTCCATAGCAACAGATGGTGCCTATGAATATGTGGTGATCTGGGTCCAGGTGGGGCTTGATGAGTCGGAGTAGAGAGGGGTTGTGGTGAATTGGAACCCCGGCAAACCAAATAATGTCCGCACCCTGGACAGCCAGAGCAGGGTCCGAAGTCACAAGTTCTAACCTGCAAGTGAGTTCCATTCCATTGATAAAGTTTGGATCTTCACTCATCTGCGGTATTTCGGGACAATGATAGCGCACCAATATCAAACCCCACATCAAAACGATATATATCTTATCTCTTGACTAGAACAGAACCAGAAACAATACTGATGATCACTTACCACGGTTATCTCTTCAGCCCATTTATCTGGCTTCCTCGTCAGTACGGAAACAGCATGTCCTGCAGCCGCACAAAGAGGGGCCAAGCAGAGGGTGGAGTTCCCGCCACCGACAAGAAGCACACGCAGTTTTTTATCGCAGTTGAACTCAGAACACATAGCTCTGTCCTGTCACTTCTGTGTTGTTACCGTGTTTTTTCCAGGTATTCTGCAGTCACGAGTTCGGGTTAGGGTTTTAGGGTTAGAGGCATATTTTTAGGGTTAGAGGTTTACGGTTTATGTTAAGATGCACTGGGCTGGAGAGTAGTCTCATCACGTTCTTTACCACGTTCATATCTCACGTTTATATATATATGTACACAACCATCGTATGTACGTACATTTTGTAGGTGTACACTCATTGTAATTTATCGGCTAAATAAAATTGAGTGATTGGGTTGAAAATATAAGTAGTTTCAAAATATCTCTTAACCACCTACAAAGGGGCGAAGTGGGTGCGGGAGCGGTATGGTACCGCCCCTTCAACCCTTCGATCCTGGGCGAATCAAGGCATGCTCGATGTGTTCGTACGCCTGGAGGCAAACGTCTCTATGATTCTGAACAGCTCCGACTGTCGTGGTTCTCGTATCTGGATCGATAATACGAGGCTCTTCCTCCTACCGCCAACCACTACACAAGTGACAAGTAGCGTAGTAGTCAAACAAATAGTACTATTCACTATGTTACAATCCTTTCTTAGGATTCCTGAAGAGTGACACTTTATTCACTACGGAGTAGTGAATAAAGTCGAATGAATGGCTGTTATAAAATCGAGAAATAAATGGTTGTCATGTAATCTAGACTATCAGTTACACGCTGTCAGTTGCACTTTTGTATAACCGCTGCGTCATAGCTGCGTCATCAAACTGAGCCTAACCCG
>PJEL010002662.1_pt1 | contig 16102 bp, 20 predicted proteins | sample 1853271 | NCBI WGS metagenome assembly PJEL01 (sample SAMN08108733, study PRJNA415343) | Invertebrate metagenome, whole genome shotgun sequencing project. | host: Globobulimina | place: Sweden: Gullmar Fjord | collected 2015-08
TATTACTCGTGATAAAGAAATGAATGTTCATAGAGAAATTTATTTTACATAATTTATTTATAACCTTATGGTATCAAATATATCGAATTCACAAACATCTCAAGCTAACAATTTTGAATCTGTTAAGTCTTACGTACAAAATTTATCTAATTTATTAAAAACCTTGAATAAACTAAAATCAAATAAGTTAGTTTCGAAAGTGTTAAAAGTTAAAATGGCTAATAGTTTACATTCAAAATTTGTACACGCTAAAAACGCAAATTCTATTAATTTTAATTTAGAAAAGAAAAATTTAATACATTATATTATAAATATTAATTTATCTCCAACGAATACTTTAGTTAACGTTAGTTGTGTAAACGGTAATCCTAAGATGTCGTTCTCGGCAGGATTCGTTGATTTAACCAAAAGGCAGAAAAAAATACAACCTATGGCACTTATTAAAATATTTAAAGTTTTACTTATAAAAACTAAATTTTTAAAAAATAAGCCTGTAGCTCTTCATTTTAAAAATACTAAAACTTTTTACGAATCTTTAATAATTAAAGCGTTAAAAGATAAGCTTTTTATTAAATCGGTTTTAAGCTATAACTTATCGCCACATAATGGTTGTAGGCCTAAGAAAATAAGACGAGTTAAACGTAGAACAAAACGAATGGTTTTACGTTAATAATCTAAGAAAGAATGACTGAGTGGTTTAAAGTGGCAGATTGTAAATCTGTTGGGTTTTCCCATCGTAGGTTCGAATCCTACTTCTTTCTAATTTTTATCGAAATATAACGCAGCCCGGTAGCGTGCCTGTTTTGGGTACAGGAAGTCATGTGTTCAAATCACATTATTTCGAGTTTTATTTTTTCAATTTATAATACGGAAATTTCAATAGTTTTTTCAACACGTTATTAAAAATTTTTATATTTTTGTTATAATTTATGTTTGAAACTGTTGTTAATTGAGGTAAAGAATATATTTTATTATTTAATCTTAGCCCTAAGAAAGACGTTAAAGGGCTTAAATTGATAAGTTTTTGTACGTCAGTTAATGTACTAGCATTTTTACTAAAATGAACTAAGCAAACTGAGTTGTTCACTAACATATTTGTATTTTTGAAAATAGATTTTTCTAGAAACTTTTTTGATAGAGTATTGTATATTTTATAATATTTTAAATTATAATTATAAAAATTCTGTTCAGTTTTTAACCAATTCTTTGAATTTAAATTCGGGACATTATATATAAAAAATATTGGTTTTCTTTGAAAGTAATTTTTTGTTTTTTGCAATTTATAACTTTTTAATTCAAATTTCATTTTTTGTATTTAAAACTAGGCTTGGCAGGATTTGAACCTACGACAAAACCGTTATGAGCGGTACGTTCTACCTCTGAACTACAAGCCTTGTAAAAAAATTTTAATAAATATTTATGGGTAGTTTTAGTTTTGGTCAATTAATCATCTTGTTTTTACTTTGCCTACTTGTTTTCGGCGATTTTTCGAAAATACTTGCAAATATAAAAACAGTTATAAAAAAACGTAAACACGTGAGAATAAAAAAGAAAAACAGGAAAAAAGGGAGTTGAACCCCTGACCTTTGGTTTTGGAAACCACTGTTCTGCCAACTGAACTATTTTCCTACATAGATAAAATAAAATATGTTAAGCAATTATTTTTTTGAAATTAGAAATCGTATAGTTTTGGTAATTTTTTCTTGGGTTGTAACTGCAATATTTGCATACTTAAACAAAGAGATTTTATTATTTTTATCTATAAAGCCTAATATAGAATCTTTTAAAGAAACAACTTTTTATTTTATTGCTACAAATATAACTGATGTTTTTTCAGTATATTTATCGCTTACTTATTTAATAAGTTTTCAATTAACAGCTGTTTATTGTTTTTACAATTTTTACAAGTTTACTGAGTTAGCATTGTATAAAAAAGAGTTACAAAATTTAGTGTTTTTCTTTAAATTAAGTTTTACGTTATGGTTACTTAGTTTGTTGCTTCTGAACAAGGTGGTTCTTCCATTTTGTTGGAAATTTTTTTCAAGTTTTCAAAATTCACCAGTACAGTCAGTCAATATATTTTTAGAAATAAGGGTTACTGAGTATTTAACGTTATATATTTTAACATATTATATTACAATATTTGTAACTCAGTGTTTTACGTTGGTATTTCTTTTCTTAGGGGTCCTTAAAAAAAAACTGCTTTTTATTAGAACTACACGTAAAATTTTCTATTTAGTTTTTTTTATATTGGCAACGTTGATTACCCCTCCAGATATAATTAGTCAATTGATATTAGGTAGTATATTTATTCTAATGTATGAATTAGTAATAGTTATTATTATTGCAAGAGATTATAAATTAATTAGGTAACCAATTAAAACTTGTAAGTAAACCGACAGTGAACAATAAATACCCTAAAGACAGAGGTAGAAAAGATTTCCAACCTATATGCATTAGCTGATCATATCGGTACCGAGGTAACGCAGCTCTAGTTAAAATAAAAAATACGACACCTAAAATAATTTTAAGTGAGAGCCAAAAACTTCCAGGTAAAATATTTAGTAATGGTAACCATCCTCCCAAAAATAGTATAGAAGAGAACGCACTCATTAAAAGCATATTGGCGTATTCTCCTAAAAAGAAAAGAGCAAAAGTCATTGCTGAATATTCAACATTATAACCGGAAACTAATTCAGCTTCGGCTTCAGGTAAATCAAACGGATGCCTGTTGGTTTCTGCCAACATAGATATATAAAACAAGATAAACATTGGAAATAACGGTATGATGAACCAAACTTTTTCTTGAGATAACACAATATTACTCAAATTAAAGGAACCAGCACAAACACAAATATTAACAATTATAAATCCTATGGATACTTCATAAGAGATCATTTGCGCTGCAGACCGTAAGGAACCTAAGAACGGATACTTAGAGTTACTAGACCATCCAGCCATAACTATACCATAAACACTTAAAGACGAAATAGCAAACAAATATAACACGCCTAAATTCATATCGGAAATGACTACAGTTTCTGACAACGGTATTACCGCCCAGCCAATTAAACTTAGCACAAATGTTAAAATAGGTGCCAATAAAAACACATAAATATTAGAGTTACTTGGTAAAATAGTTTCTTTAACGAAAAGTTTTAAGCCATCAGCTAGTGGTTGTAACAAACCTACAAACCCAATAACATTTGGACCTCTTCGTCTTTGGATACTACCCATTAATTTTCGCTCTGCAATTGTAAAATAAGCTACAGAAATCAATAGTGGAATAACTATTGCAAGAATTTTAAGAATAATACAAATTATTGTGATCATGTATAAATTAAAGCTTCAAAGGTTAAAACCGGAGTTGAACCGATATTACAAGATTTGCAATCTAGTACATTACCAATTATGTTATTTAACCTATAAAAATTATTAAAAAGATAAGGAGGGATTCGAACCCACGGTATTTTTCAATACAATAGTTTTCAAAACTAACGCCTTAAACCACTCGACCACTTATCCATTGAAATAGCAAAAGAAGGGATTTGAACCCTCAACTTTAACCTTGGCAAGGTTACACTCTACCAATTGAGTTACATTTGCTTTTAAATTTTTATTTTGTACGATTTTAGTAAAAACAAAAAACTTTTAAAATTAGTAGGCGTCGTGGCGATACTAACATCTAAATTTTTTAAATTTTTAAAAAATTGATAGTTTTTTTCTAATTCATTAAAAATTAAAACGTTAGAAATTTTGAACGAAAATAAATTGTAATTCAAAGTTGTTAATTGTTTAACCTCCTTGTTTTCAATTATAATTTTGTTTACAAGTTTTGTTAAAAATTGTAGCATTTTATCGCGACGAAGCACTACTTTACAACCTATAGGTTGACCTTTCCTTATTTTCAAAGAAACACTAGAAATCTTAGACGTCAAAAGTGATCCTTTTTGAAACGTAATTAATTCCAAAGCAGCAAGAGCAGAAATTAATTGTTTTAAATCATATTTTTTTAGGTTAAATCGTAAACTAATAAAACGTAACTTAGGTATATCAATTAAATTTTTGTATCGGAATTTGTTTATTAAATCGTATTTTACGATATTCTCATTATAATGTTCGAAAAAATGCATTTAAGTAAAAATTATTAATCTATACTGTTCCTAACGAAATGTTAGCAAATTTTGAGTATTTTCCTTTTTTCAATTTTTTTGGTACAGGTCCTATAATTCTAGTTGCCAAAGGCTTTCCTTGTGTATTTATTAAGCTTACAGAATTATTATCAAAAAAAAGAACAGAACCATCTTTGTTAACTTGTTTTGCTTTAGTTTTAATAATTAAAGCTTTATAAATTTCACCTTTTTTTACTTTAGATGTTTTTCTAGATCTGTTTCGTAATTCTTTTATAGAAACAATCACAACATTGCCTAGTCTTGCAAATCGTTTTTTAAAACCTCCTAATACTTTTATGCATTTTGCACTTTTTGCTCCCGAGTTATCTGAAACCTTCAATATTGTTTGTTGTTGAATCATTTTAGTGTCCTTATTATTATTGCGCTTATAGCTCAATTGGATAGAGCGTCGGGTTTCGGTTCCGAAGGTTATAGGTTCAACTCCTTTTAAGCGTATAAAACTTTGAATTCATTAAAACCATCTATAGTTTGCAAACTTTCTTGTTGCAAAGCCATCTTTGTGTAAATCAATTTTTTGCTTAACACTTAAACTTGTTTTTTTAGATGAATTCATTAACTCCGTGTTGAAGTTTTTGTAAAAAAACTCCACTTTTTTTTTTCTGCTATTTAAAATTAGAAATTTTATAGCATAAGACATTTTTAACTTTGAGTTTAACAGAAAAGGGAACTCAAATGTTCGTCTACGTTTACGTTTAATTTGTTTAACGTAAAGTAAAGGAGAACTATTTACTAAAGAAGTCTTTAAAATTGTTTCAAAATTTTTTTTCGATTCAGATTTCTGAATTAATTTTAATGTTTTGAAAAGCGTTTTTTCTGATGTACGTTTATTACCATTTACCATTATACGGTTTGAAATATTTTGCTTTAAAGTTTTTCGTTTTATCATACGTAATTTGCTATTCTTTTTGTCCCATATTTAGATCTAGAAGTTTTTCTATTTTTTAACCCTGAAAAATCAAGCTTTCCTCTAACTAAATGGTATTTGATTCCCGGTAAATCTTTAACACGGCCTCCTCTAATCAATACAGTCGAGTATTCTTGTAAGTTATGACCTTCTCCAGGTATATACGCAGTAACTTTTTTATCGTTTGTCAATCTTAAAGTGACCAACTTTCGTAATGCTGAATTTGGTTTTTTTGGAGTCCTTAAAAATATTTTGGCACAAACACCTTTTTTTTGAGGACACATACCTAGTGCCGGAGCTTTATTTCTTCTTTTTTTTGTTAATCTTTTCTTTTTACATAGTTGATTAATAGTTGGCATTTATATTTGTATATAATAATAAACGTAAGTATAAATTAGTAAAATTTTCATTATAAATTCTTGAACAAAGTTGTTATTTATATAATTAAGAGTGATTAAGCACTTAAAACAAGCTAAAGCTATAATTATCGTACTTAATATATAAAAATTAAGCTTAATTAACTTGAAAAACTTACTTTCTTGGGCTTTGTCTTTTAAAAGAGTTTCATAAAAAATAATAGCTATTTTGTATATAGATGCAAATACAATGAATACACAAAAAATTATTACTAAAGGATTAAAGATAAAATAAATATCAAACATGTTAAAAGAAACAAAAGTTTTTAATAACAAAATATAAATTATAAAAGTATAATAAATAATAATTATAATTTCAGCTTTCTTACCCTTTATTTTGTTGATTTTCAATATACAAAAAAGAATGTATATTAACAAAACTAATATCGAAACAGTTAATACAAATTCAGCTGAAGTAAAAATGTGAGACAAGAATAGAACGTTTCGAACGACGATTAACAAATTTTTAATTAACGTTCTAAAATCATTATTATAAAAGAAAAAGTTTCCAGCTGTTACATTGTATTCTTCGTAAACGTGTTCTATGAAAAACCAACCAAAAACGCGATCTAAAAGGCTTAAACTGTCGGGTGTTATTAACAATTTGTAAAAAATGAAATATGCGATAAAACTCATTAATTTTCCAGCAAAAATATACAGCATAACTATTATTTTTAAAAAACGTCTTACAATACTCGTTACCGGACTTGAACCGATACTCTTTAAAAGAACCAGATTTTAAGTCTGACGTGTCTACCAATTCCACCAAACGAGCTTAATTTAAGTTTTAAAATATTCCACAATTTGATCTTTTAACATTAGGTTCTCAATTATTTGGACTATTAATTAGTCTATATTTATTTTACTATTATTCTATTTCTACAAGTATTTCAAATTTTATTGAAATTAAAAAACTTCGAACTAAAAAAATTAATAAAAATACTAATTTAATAACTACTATTGACAAAGATTTAAACTATAATTTGTGGTTAATTAGTTATAGTTATATTAATTTTATAAAATAAATTTTTTTTTCATTAGAAAGGGGGTATAACTCAATTGGTAGAGTGTGTGCTTTGCAAGCACAAAGTTATCGGTTCGAGTCCGATTACCTCCAAAAACTAAATCTCTCCAGGCTGGATTTGAACCAACGTCCAAGTGGTTAACAGCCACTTGCTCTACCGCTGAGCTACTGAAGAAACCTTAAATTTCATTTTCGAGAATTCTTATAAAATTTATTTAAATTATTAACGTTTATAAGATTCAATAACATTATTTAAATTTAACCACATTGAAAAAACATTAGAATTATTGGAAGACTTAACGTCATCAACAATTGCTATTTGAAAAATTCTATAACTTATTTGTAAATGTTGAGGAGGCAACGGCCACAACTCCGAGTTTAGTAAATAATAATGAAGTAACTTATTACTTTTTTTAGAAAAAGTAATTACATCTCCTTTGTTTAACAAAACTGACGCGTTTGTTGTAGACATATTATTTACTTTAACATGTCCATGAGATATAAGTTGGCGCGCTGACATAATACTTGAAGTGAAATGTGATCTCATTAATATAACATCTAACCTTTTTTCAAACAATTCGCTAAAAAATTTTTTTGAATTCACTTTATTTTGAACTTGGTTTGAATGAGACACTGCCTCAGACACACATTTCTTTAAAAGTTTCTTGGACAAGTTTCCGTAGAAAAGGTTGAAACTTTTTCTAACCATCAGATTTTGTTTGTAATTTTTAGTAAAAAAATTATTATATCTCACTATTTTATAAACGCTTTGATCATAAAATTTATAATAACAATTGTTTTTTCGAGTTTTAGACAATCTTTTTATTTGAGAAATTAAAAATTGCCATTTACGTTTTTTAAATTTTAATATTTTTGATCGGTTTTGTATATTCTTTCTTAAAGATACAAATTTTTTATAAACCGGTTTATATCGATATTTTTTTTTGCTAATCATAAAAATTTTTTGGCTTCTTTTTAGAAAATAATTTTCTTAATTTGTTACGTTTTTTTGGCTTTTTTATTATAGAATAAATTAAAAATGAACACAATTGCTTCATCTTTTTTTTTAACACAAACGCAGGAACTGTATAAATACTGTTTATCGAATTCAAGGGAATTTGACTACCTAACACAATTAAAGGATACCCTATCGAGGATAATTCCTCTAAAAGAACAATATCCGTACTTGAAGCATTAAACAGAACGACTAGATCAAAATTTTTAGTCGGTAAAGGAGCTTTTCGACTTGACTCGGAATTATTGGAAAATAACCCAGGCATCCATACTTTTTTTTGTAAAAAAAAATGTTGTGAGTCTTTCAAAACTAATTTGTTTTTTATATAAGGAAAACCTATAAATAAAATTCTTTTATTACCAGAATGGTATAAATAGATTAAGTTTAACGATTGTCTTAAACAAAGCTCTATAGAATCAATAGTTTTAGTTGTAGTATTTTTAAAATTGACTTTATATGCTTGATACTTTAATAAATACAATTTAAGTAAAGTGTATTTTTTAATTTTAAAATTTTCTAATTTCATTTAAATTTTTTTACCCTCTTTTAATTTAATAATTTCATTACTATATGAAATTCCTTTCCCTTTGTAAGGTTCTGGGACTCTACAACTTCGAATTAATGCAGCCGTATGAGCGATTTGAGCTAAATTGTTTCCTGACACAAATATTTTACCAGCTTTATAACATTTAATACTAACAGTCTTTGGTATTTTAAAAAATAAACTATGGCTGTAACCTAATTTCAAGTGAATTATGTTACCTAATTCAGTTTCAATAGGAAGTACTTTATAACCAACACCTACTAAATTAAGTTTTTTACATAAAATAGTTGAAACTTCTAGAAAAGCTTGCTTTATTAAAGCAACTGTAGTACCACGTAAACTTTTTATAGTTTTTTTATCTTTATTTGATATTTGTTTGAAAGAAGAATCAGATACTTTTAAAAACGAGTCATCTTTAAACAATTCAATTTTAACTTTTAATTTTAAAATTTTTTTACCAAACGGGCCGTTTATTAACATAATTTGTTTTTCATTACAATAAAAAACTTTAATATTTGTTGGAATCTTAATAAGATAACGTTTTGATAAAGTTTTCATTTTATTTTATTATTATAAAAGGTTCTCCCCCTAACTTTTTTTGTTTACAATCATTTAATGACATAAAACCTTCATTGGTCGAAATTATCACTACTCCTTTACTCGAATCTAATTTCCAAAGTTGTTTTAAAGAATAATATATTCTTAAACTCGGTTTACTTAACACATTTATAGAATTTATTATGGGTTTTTTGTTTTTATATTTAAGAAAAATTTTTAAAGTCTTTGGATCGTTTTTTGACATTCTATAGCCTGAAATAAAACCTTCGTTCCATAGAACATTTAAAACAGATTCGCATGCTTTTTTTCGTACTTGACTAATACAAGCTTTTTTCGCAGATTGGCCATTTTTAATACTTGCAACCATATTGTACAAATGATGTTTCATAATTTATTTAATGTTTAATGTTCAGAGACAGACTTGAACTGCCGTCACAAGGATTTTCAGTCCTTTGCTCTAACCAACTGAGCTATCTAAACAACGCTTATTTTTTGTTTTAAAACTAAATTACCATAACTATTTAAAACATTTATGTATGACTCTAAACAAGTATAGTTTGAAACTAACAAAAAATTGTCAGGATTTAAATTATTTTTTAATTTTTGAGTATATTTTAAAGGCTGATTTACTAATTCAACCTTAAACATAGTATCGAAAAATATGTTATGTTTTAACTTTTTTAAAAATACCAATAATAAAAAACTTTTAGAAGAATGAATTTTGAATTGTTTTGTGTAAATAGTATACTCAAAATGTTCTTGTGCTGTTTTATTTACGTGAGGCGATTTTAAAACAGTAAAAATTTTTGTTTTAGTCGGATTTTGGAAAGAAAAATTAGATGACGTTAAATTTAAAGACTCTAAAAAAATCTTGTTTGTAAAAAAACTTGAAATAAGTTTTATTGATCTATAATTTTTTGAATAAATATGTATATTAATGAACATAATTTTTAGTTAAATTTTATTGAAAATTAATGTGATAAGTTTATACTATCATTTAAGTAAATACAAGTTAATACTGTAAATACGTAAGCTTGAATCATTGCAACACCTAATTCTAGACCCATTAGAACAACAAGTACTAATAGCGGAATAATATGTAAAATAGAAAGAAAATCTTCTAATAATAACATACTCCAAGCAAAACCTACAATTACTTTTAATAAAGTGTGTCCTGCCATTAAATTAGCAAATAATCGAACACCTAAACTAATAGGTTTGAAAATATAAGAAATTAATTCGATAGGAACTAATAATAAACCTAACCCAATTGGTGTGTTTGCTGGTAAAAATACAGATAACATATTAATTTTATGTCGTTGTATACCAATAATAACTACTCCAATAAAAATTGGAAAAGATAAGGCAAATGTTACGATTAAGTGACTTGTAATAGTAAAACTATATGGTACTAAACCAATTAGATTATTAAACAAAATGAAAGTAAATAAAACGGCAATGAAAGGAAAATATTTTTCTCCTTCTTCGTTTAAATTATCAAAGGCTAGTTGAGCTGCTGTCTCGTAAACTGTTTCAACAAATGTTTGCCAAGAATTTGGAATTAAAAAATAACTAGTTTCACCTAAATAATCGGTGTCAGAGCTAAAAAAATAAACAATTGAACTAAAAATTAATAACACAATTAAGTTAATGAATAACATATTGGTCAATGAAAAATCTAAACAAAACACTTTAACAGAAAATAAAGAAATTATTTGAAATTGTTCTAAAGGAGTAAATAACATGTATAAATAATTTTGATTTAATTTGACTTTGTATGTGCTAGTCTTGTTTCGATAATCCCAATTACAGGAATTAACACCACAAAAAATAAGAAATAAAAAACAGTTGCTACTTGGCCTACTACAACATAGACATCTTTAACTGGTTTTTGACCAACCCAACCAAGTATTAAAAAATCTGCAACAATTAACCAATAAAAAATTTTAAAAATAGGCCGAAAAGTTGTACTTCTTACTTCTGAAGTATTTGTAAAAGGAATTAAAAATAACACTATTAAAGCACCACCCATTGCAACAACACCACCTAATTTATCAGGAATTGAACGTAAAATAGCATAAAATGGTAAAAAATACCATTCAGGTACAATATGTGCTGGAGTCTGCATAGGATCTGCTGGAATATAATTATCAGGGTGACCCATAGCATTTGGAAAATAAAATACAAAAGTTGCAAAAAGAAATAAAAAACAAAAAAATGCGAATAGATCTTTAACAAAAAAATACGGATAAAATGGTACCTTATCAACACCACTATCTACTCCTAAAGGATTATTTGAACCATCTTTATGTAATAACGCTAAATGTAATAAAGTTAGCCCTGAAATTACAAAAGGTAATAAAAAATGTAAACTGAAAAATCTGTTTAGAGTTGCGTTATTTACAGTGAACCCACCCCATAACCAATCAACGATTGATTGTCCGACAATAGGAACGGCTGTCACTAAACTAGTAATTACAGTTGCACCCCAGAAACTCATTTGTCCCCAAGGTAATACGTACCCCATAAAAGCTGTACCCATCATTAGAATAAAAATTAAAACACCAGAGCACCATAATAACTGTCGCGGTTGCATGTAAGACCCGTAATATAAACCTCTAAATATATGAGAATATACTACTATGAAAAACATTGAAGCACCATTTGCATGAATGTATCGAATTAACCAACCATTATTAACATCTCTCATAATATGTTCAACGCTACTAAACGCTAAATCAATGTGAGGCGTATAATGCATAGCTAGAAATACCCCTGATAAAATTTGAATAACTAAACAAATTCCAGCAGATGACCCAAAACTCCAAGCATATGTTAGATTTATTGGGGTTGGGTAATGAATAATATGATTATCAACAAACGATAAAACATAGTTTTTATTCCATCGTAATGTTTTAGTTACGAAAGACGCCATGAAACTTGAATTATTTGAATTTTGAAGTGAAGAAGGAAAATTTGTAAAAGTATCAAATACAGAATTTTTTAATTTGTAAGTAGATTTCATTTATGAATTATACAAAGATTTAAAATCTTTTTTGACGTTTCGCTGTTTTACTATTAGTGTGAGTTCGTTGACCTCTAACAGGTAAACCGTTTAAGCGTCGTAATCCTTTGTAAGATTTAATATCAACTAAATTACGTAAAGAAAAAGCTTGTAACTTTCGTAATTTATTTGTAACTATTAAATCAGATTTTTCTATTATTTTTACTAATTTTGATATTTGATCACTGGATAATTCAGAAGTTTTAAAATTTTTAGAAAATCCTAATTTTTTGCAAACCAAACTCGAATTTTTTTTACCTAACCCATAAATTTTTTGTAAAGAAAAAACTAAAGGCTTATTATTCAAAATTTCTGTTTCAAATATATAAATCATAATTTTAAGATTAAAAATACATACATTCAACTAACATATTTGTACTGAAATGTATTGAATTCAGAAATATGTTAGGGTAAACTCCCATAACAAGTGTTCCTAATAATAAAGGAAAAAATATTAAAAATTCTCGTTTATTAATATCTAAATAATGTTTAAAATATTGTGTTTTTAAATTACCGTAAGCAATTCTATTAAATAACCACAAGGAATAACAACCTCCAATAACCATACCAGTCGCACTAATAAATGTAACGGTTGTGTTAGCTTTAAAAGAACCTGTTAAAATTAAAAACTCTCCTACGAAACTTCCAGTTCCCGGTAAACCAATATTTGCCATAGTAAAGAATAAAAAAATTAATACGTATACAGGCATAGTATGCACAAGCCCACCATAATACTTAACCATACGTGTATGATGTCTGTCATAGACAACTCCAATAATTAAGAATAGCGCACTTGCAACAAAACCATGACTTAAACTTTGTAAAATCGCACCTTCCAACCCAATAACATTAAAACTAAATAATCCTACCATAACTAAATTCATATGGGCAACAGAAGTATAAGCGATTATTCTTTTAAAATCTGATTGACGTATTGCTGTAAATGATGTATAAACAATTCCTACAACGGACATTGCATAAACAAATGGTGCAAAATAAAAGCATGCTTCAGGAAACAATGGAAATGAGAATCTAATAAAGCCGTACGTACCTAATTTTAGTAATACACCTGCTAGAATTACCGAACCCGCTGTCGGAGCTTCAACATGTGCTTCCGGTAACCATAAATGTACAGGAACCATCGGAACTTTAGTAGCAAATGACGCAAAAAAAGCGAACCACATAATTTTTTGCTCTAAAGGTGAAAATGAAAATGTTAATAGTACTTCATAATCTGTCGTACCCACTTGAGAATATATATATAAAATAGATAACAACATCAAAACAGAACCTAATAATGTATATAAGAAAAAAAAATAAGCAGCTCGAATTTTTCGTTCTCTTGAACCCCAAATACCGATGATTAAAAACATAGGAATTAGAACACTTTCAAAAAAAATATAGAAAAGAAGTAAATCAAGAACACAAAAGACTCCAATTAAAAAAAATTCCATCACTAGAAAAGCAATTAAATATTTTTTTAAATCAACTTGAATAGTATCCCAACTTGCAAGTAAACATATTGGGATCAATAAAGTTGTTAATAAAATAAAGAAAAGGGATATACCATCAACACCGATTGAAAAGTTAAGATTTAAAATAGGTATCCAATAAAAGTTTTCTACAAACTGAAAAGTTCCAACAGATTTGTTGAAAAAAACCCATAAAAAAAGTGATAATACAAACGTTAAACAAGAACAGTTTAAAGCAATGCTTCTTAGTAAAGACCTGTTCGACGAGGGTATAACTGATAAAATAAACGCTCCTAATAATGGTAACAATAAAATACAAGATAATATATTTTTAATATACAACATAAATTTAATAAATTGAAAATTTATTTATTTACATAGCCGTAGAAAGTAATAGACTAATTTTGTAAGAAAATAAATACAATAAAGTTGGGTTCACAAACAAAAATAAAAATGAGAAGAACAATAATGATATCAGTAATGAACTTTGAACTTTAATCGGGTAATATAATTTACCAATTAAAACTTTTTCGAAATATAAAATTTTAATTAATCTTATATAATAAAAAGTACCAATTACACTACACAAAATACTAATCAATGCAACGAAAAACATTGAAGAATCAATAGCAGTTAGAAATACACTAATCTTTACTAAAAAACCAATCATTGGTGGGAATCCTGCAACAGAAAAAAGTACAGTTGTAAGAAAAATTGCTAACATATAATTAGATTTTCCTAATAATACAAGATCTGTAAGATCTTTATTTTGTTTCTGTAAATGGTTATTTTTTAAACGAGTTAAAACAAAAATAGACCAAATACACAGACCTGAAAAACTATAAACTACTAAATAACAAAACAACATTTGAACACTTTCGAATGTCCCTGCGTTGAATGCAATCAATGCGTAGCCCATATGACTGATAGAACTATAAACCAACAAACTTTTTAACTTTCTTTGTTCAAGCCCCCCAAATGATCCAACAATAATAGATAAAATGGTAATAACTATAATAAAATAGCGCCAACTCTCAAAAAAACCAAAAAAACTGCAATAAAAGATTCTTAACAATAAAACAAAAATTGCTAATTTAGGTACAACTGCAAAAAAGAAAGTAGACGCAGAAGGAGAACCTTCGTAAACGTCTGGAGCCCATGTATGGAAAGGTGCTATAGCAAGCTTAAAAAGTAAACTTATTAAAATAAACACTAAACCAAATTTCACAAGACTAACGTCGAAAAAACTTGTTTCATTTAAAGTAGCATTAGACGTTTCTGAAAAAGTATTTACAAACAAATCTTTAAACTCTTCAAAATTAATTGTTCCAGCGACACCATACAATAACGAAACCCCAAATAAGAATAGACTTGACGAAAAAGCTCCTAAAATAAAATATTTAATACCAGCATCAACAGAGTATGATGAATTTCTTTTGAAAGATGCTAATACATAAAACGCTAAACTTTGTAATTCAATTGCAAGGTAAGCTGTTAACAAGTCATTAGAAGAACATAACAAAAATAGTCCTAAAACAGCAAACAATATTAATAATATGTATTCAAATTGATTTATTTTTTGATTTATTAAATATGGTTGAATCATTAACAAACAAAACAAAGATAAACTTCCTATAACAAGTTTAGAAAAAAAACTTACATAATCACTAACTATAGTATCATTCAAAACACTTAGTTCTAAAACTTCTAAAGAGTCATTAAACACTAAAAAACAAGATAAAAACAAAACTAAAATACCTAAATACAAAACAGAATTTTGAATTAAAGGATACTCTTTTCTAATTGCTAAAAAAGTACAATGTAAAACTAAATACACTAATGAAATACCTAAAAACAATTCCGGTAAAATGACGATTTCTTTAAATAATAATGTTTCAATACGCATAAATTTTTAAAATAAGCTTAAGTAGATTTGAACTACTGACCTTACGCTTATCAGGCGTACGCTCTAACCAGCTGAGCTATAAGCTTAAATATTATATTGAAAAATCAACACACTAAGCAATCAAAACATTCTTGTAATTTCTCGATAACTGCCGAAAAATTACTTGTGTTTTGTGAGTTTCTACACTGGTATTTATCGTTAATACAACTGCAGCAATAGTTGCTAATAGTAATACGTTTCCGGCAATTAAAAATTGTAAAACATATTCTGTGTATACAACTTGGCCAATTGATTGAATTTCAGTAAAAGTGTCCATCCGTTCATACCAATTAAAATAAGAATTATGTAAAAATGAGTTTGTATACGGGTTTTGTTTAAATGTTTCTCCAACAACCATCAAAATTTCAATTAAAAATACTCCTCCAATTATAACGCCAAACGGAAAATATTTTAATGTGTCTTTTTTTAAATTACTTGTTTTTAAATCTAACATCATAACAACAAATAAAAACAATACAGCAATCGCACCTACATAAATTACAATAAACATTAAAGCAAGAAATTCACATTTTAATAAAAAAAGTAAACCTGCAGAAGAAATAAAACTTAAAACTAAAAATAATATAGAATATATAGAATTTTGAACAAAAATTACCATTAAAGAGCTTAATAACAATATAATTGAAAAGAAATAAAATAAAATATTAATAATCATTTTTTAAATAATGAAAGAGGGATTCGAACCCCCGACATTTGGATTATGATTCCAACGTTCTAACCAACTGAACTATATCATTTTGTTCCAGCTACACGTTCTCGTACAGCTACCTTGTTACGACTTCATCCAAATTATTAATTTCTCAATAGTTTCATGTAAATTTAAAAAATAAATCTAAATATTACAATTAAAAACTTCAAGTAAAACTAACTCTCTGCATGTGACGGGCGGTGTGTACAAGGCCAAGATACATATTCACCGCAACATTGCTGATTTGCGATTACTAGT
>PJEL010002663.1_pt1 | contig 16101 bp, 12 predicted proteins | sample 1853271 | NCBI WGS metagenome assembly PJEL01 (sample SAMN08108733, study PRJNA415343) | Invertebrate metagenome, whole genome shotgun sequencing project. | host: Globobulimina | place: Sweden: Gullmar Fjord | collected 2015-08
CTGTTCGCCTGGGGTCTGGGGAGTTCTATCTCTTTCCTCTTACGACCCGACCCCACCTCACGACCCGACCCCACCTCACGAGTTCGCCCCCGGACGACCTATGGGAGGTAGCGGCACTCGGCGTGCAGACAGAGGCAGTCTTCGTCGGGGGGCCAGCGGTATTCGCGATCGCAGACCGTACTCGGCACCGGTACGTCGTCGTCTATGTGAGCGCAATAGGCCGTTTCCAGGCAGGCATTCCCTTTGATCACGCAGTCGGAATCGCTCATGCAGGGCAGGCACTCCGGCACGATGAAGACCCCCTCCAGGTCGACCTCGCCGCATTCGTCCTCGATCTGCGCCAGGCCTCTACAGCCCATGACCAACACGAGCATCAGGATGGATCGCGTCATCGTGCCTCCCGCAGCCCAGTCACAGAATTAGGTCGTTTCGACCAGCAGAATCTGTACTCGCACGGAGTACGAGCTACGCCACCAGGGCGAGTGGCCGACCGCGAAGGTCGCGGCCGGACCGCGATCGTCTAGTCGACGTGTCCATCCTCGCAGGGCCAGCTGATGGAGAAGGAGGCCTCACAGCTCACACTCGCAAACCACCCGTTGCACACGTCGAGACCATTGCCCCCACGTTGAATCGCAAGCATGAACTTCGGAACGGGTCCAGATGTACTCATCTGATCGATTTCGTCGTTGTCGTCCCCTCCAAACAGGCGATCGTGGCCGGAGTCTCCACAGAGCAGATCCTCGCCATCTTCGCCGAAGCCCGTGTCGTTGCCACCTCCGCCCCAGAACTCGTCGTCTCCACCAGCTCCATGGAAGGTATCGCTGCCCGACCCGCCAATGAAGTGTTCGTCGACGTCGCTTCCTTCGAAGGTATCTGCGGCGGCCTCACCATAGGCATGCAGAACCTGCGTGGCCGAGGTGACCCCAGTGAGGTCGAAGGAGTCGGCCCCAGCGCCTCCCCACAGCGCGAGGTCGTCGGCGTGGGAGCCGGTGACCACGATGATGTCGGCTCCGTCTCCTCCCACCACCACGCTCGCGACCGCCTCGGGATTGTCCGCACAGCTGATTTCGTCGTCGTCGATGCCCCCATAGACCTCGAAAGACCCCGTGCCACAGGTCAGGGTGTCGTCGTTGGCGTCGCCGTAGATGTGCGCGTTGTAGCTGCCAACGATGGTGTCGTTGCCTTCCCCGCCGTGGAGCAGATCGTTCGCCGAGGCGAGCGTCGTGCCACCGCCGAAGATGGTGTCCTCTCCAGCCTCACCCTGGATGGAATCGTAGTCGTCGTCGCTGCCGGCCTGAAGGATGTCATCGCCATCCCCACCCTCGATCGTGTCCGCTCCTTCGCCGCCGTAGATCCGGTCGTCGCCGCTGGTCGCGCCTGACGCGATGGTGCCGCCATACAGGAAGTCGCCGCCGGTCCCGCCGTACACGTAGTCCATGGAGGGTCCACCCTCGATGGTATCGGCATCGGCCTCGCCATACAGATAGTCCATGCCGTCGCCGCCAACGATGTCGTCGTCCTCGGTACCACCGCGAATGGTGTCTTGCCCATCGCCACCTGAGATCGTGTCTTCCCCTTGGTCGCCGTACAGGGTGTCGTTGCCGCCGGCACCGATGATGGTGTCGTCGCCGTCATCTCCATAGATGACGTCGGCTCCATCGCCACCGTTGAGGTAGTCCGACTGGGATCCCCCCCAGAAGAACTCGGAGTAGCTCGAGTCAGTGGAGTCGGAGCCGGTGGCGTTGTCCTCTCCATCCTTGCCTTTGAAGTGCACATCGAATTGGTCGAGCTGGTCCGGTCCCAAAGCGTTGTAGGGCGTTGTCAATCCGCCGTTTCGAGTCAGGTCCACGACGTCGGTGAAGCCGCTACCGTCGATGAGGAGCAAGAGCACCCCGCCACCAAAGAACGACGCCGGATCGAGGGTCTGGGAGAAGGCCGCTCCGTCTCTATCGAATCCCTCGACGCAGATCACGTCGGAAGAGTCGAGCCAGGCGTCGAAGGACGTGGCGTTGAGGCCAGTCGCGAGGTTGAGGTCGCACGTGAACCCAGCGGCTGTTGCGGTGCAGATGGTATTTGTGTCGGGCGCACAGGCTGCCCGGGCTGCAGGGCTTGCCATGAGGGCGGTGAGAGCAAGAACGCTTGGCATTACGCGCATAGAGACTCCAGATCGCAGCCGGATTGGCCGCGACGAGCGGGTTTGATTGATGGCGAACAGAGCCGCCGCAATTGTGGTGAGCGAGTAGTGGTCGCTCATGGAGTCAAGACGCCCGCCAGCACCGTTTGTCTCACGGCGCCGCAATATCCCTCGAGGACACCCCGTATTCAGCATCAGCAACAAAGGACTCCCAATGCGCTCGGCCAATCCCGCCCTCTCGGACAACGTCTTCATCGAAGCGTCGCGAGGTGACTCTGACTCCACGACCATGACGCTGGGTGGCACGGTGCTCAAGTCGGCGACCCTGCTCGCCCTCACCTTCGGGTCGGCGGTGGCGACGTGGATCTACCTGAGCGCCGCGCCAGGCCTCATGGGCCCGGTGCTCATCGGCAGCTCCATCCTCGGTTTCGGCGTGGCCCTGGCCATCATCTTCAACCAGACGCTCGCACCGTGGGCATCCCCGATCTACGCCCTGCTGGAGGGTGCTGTCGTCGGTGCCGTGTCCCTGTCGGTACAGGCCCAGTTTCCCGACGTCCCCATCGTGCTCCAGGCGGCCACGCTGACGTTCACGACCTTCGCCGGCCTGCTCGCTGCCTACACCACCGGCCTCATCAAGGCGACCGAGAACTTCAAGCTCGGCGTGGTCTCGGCAACCCTGGGTATCGCCGGCCTCTACCTGATCACCTTCGTGCTCGGACTGGCTGGGGTGACGATGCCCTTCATCCACGACACCGGCCCCATCGGCATCGGCATCTCCCTGTTCATCGTCGTGATCGCGGCCCTGAATCTGGTCCTCGACTTCGACTTCATCGAGAACGGCGTCGCGCACGGCGCTCCCAAGTACATGGAGTGGTACGCGGCCTTTGGTCTGCTCGTGACCCTGGTCTGGCTGTACCTCGAGTTCCTCAGGCTGCTGTCGAAGCTCAACCGGCGCAACTGACTCATCGCCAGAAGCCGGCAGCGCGAGCAGGTCGCCTGTCCCCGAGCCCCGCGCAGCGGTATACTCGCCCCTTCTCCGCGTTTCCACCCTGCTCACGGGAAGCCCCCCACTGCGTCTGATCGCCGCCATCGCGTTGCTCGGTGCATCTCCGGCAGGTGCCCGGGAGGTCGCCTTCGCCGGTGAGGCGTTGCTGCCGGGCGGGTTCTCCGCAGCAGGGCTTGGTATGGCCCACGCAGATCTCGACGGTGACGGAGACCTCGATGTGGTCGGCTCTGCTGATGGGTGGGCCGACGTCGGCTGGATGGAGAACCTCGGGGGCGGAAGCTTCCAGCTGTACGATCCCTTCAGTGTCGACAGCATCGACGCCGATGTGCTGCGCGTCGCCGACATGGATCGCGACGGAGATGTGGACGTGGTGGGCGTGGACAGGCTCGCGGGCGAGTACTGGTGGTGGGAGAACGACGGCCTGGGCAGCTTCACGGAGCACCTGATCACCGACCAGGGCAACAACAACAACTCCGGGCGCACGCTGGATCTCTGTGATGTGGATCAGGACGGGCTCATCGACATCGTCGCTGGCGTGCACAACAGCATCGGCTGGTTTGTCAACGACGGCTCCCCCAGCGGCTGGCAGCTCGAAACGGCCGCGACCAGTGTGTCGTACGTCGAGGGCGTGGATGCCTCCGACATCGATGGCGATGGCGACATCGACATGGTCATGGCCGACCAGGACGGAATGGTCAGTTGGATCGAGAACACGAGCGGGGATGGGCGGAGCTGGCAGGAACACGACATCGCGGACATGAGCTATCCGAAGGACGCACGCATCGTCGATGTCGACGGAGACGGCGATCGAGACGTGTTGGGAACGTGGGGCTCCGCACCCTACTGGCTGGAGAACCTCGACGGCCACGGGGTGAGTTGGTCCGCCCATTCATTGGTCGGCGTCGGCGGAACCAACCTCGAAGCCGTCGACCTCGACCGAGATGGAGATGTCGACCTGCTCCAAGCAAGCGTCAGCGCCCTGGCCTGGTACGAGAACACGGGCGACCCGACGATCTGGGCGTACCACGTGCTCAGCAGCTCGGGCTCCCGAGAGGCGCTCGGTGCGGCGGATCTCGACGGCGATGGGGATCCCGATCCGTACTTCATCCGCTTCGACGGTGAGTATGTCTGGGTCGAGAATCGCACCATCCACATGCGGGCCACATTCGCGCCCGAGGCATCCATCGCGCAGCCCTTCGCAGGTGGCTTGACCGCGGTTGTCGGTGACATCGATGGAGATGGCGACAACGACATCGCCGCGTCCGGACAGATATGGCACGACTTTGCCTGGTTCGAGGCGGATCTCCGGGGGGGGTGGTCCGAGCACTCGGTGGCCGCTGCCAACCCCGACGACTGGCGCGGCCCCAGTTTGGCGGATGTCGACGGGAATGGAATCAACGACCTCATGGTGGCCGACCACGCCGGCGGAATCGCGTGGTTCCACCCGTCACCTACTGGATGGGTGGAGAACCGGGTTGCGAGCTCCCCGCCGATCGAGGAGGCGTTGGCGGTGGACCTGGACGGAAACGGCGTGCTCGACGCGGTGGGTGCCAGCGATACTCTCGACCTCCTGCAGTGGCCCGACGCCACCGGCGGGTTCACGACCCTGCTCAGCTCCGGGGCCAGGAGCTTCACCGCTGCCGACTTCGACCGCGACGGCGACACCGATCTGGCTACGACGCGGCCCCCAGATGTCTGGTTCCTGGAGAACGACGGGCTGTCTTGGCCGACGAGCACCATCGACGACGTGGCCACCTCCTCGAGTTGGATCCGGGCAGCGGACTTCGACGCCGACGGCAAGCAGGACGTGATTGTCTCCTCGAACCCACCGATCTGGTACGAGAACAACGGCCCCAGTGCGGCTCCCTGGCCTCAGAACCTCCTGCCCGACGACAGTATCGTCAGGCGAGCCGAGCCCGTCGATCTCGACATGGACGGGGATCCAGATGTGGTCCTCGCCGCTATCGACGGCGTATTGACGGCGGAGAACCTGGGTGGAGGAGCAGCCTGGGATCAAAGGTTGGTGCTGGACAGCGCCGGAGACACCTTTCAGCACGCGCTGGGAGCCGACCTCGATGGGGACGGCGACAACGACCTGATCTGCCTGGCCGGAGGAGGCAATACCCGCCTGTCCTGGCTCGAGAACGTCGGCGGGCAGCTCTCCGCGTCAGCCTCCGACCTGGGGCCAGCTCTGTTGGCTCTGCCCGGACAGGCGGCGGTCCTGTCCGTCACCTTGACCCACAACGGGTGGGTCTCCGACGACGACATCGATCTGCACTCCTTGGGCGTCGGATTCCGCTACCTGGGCAGGCCTGCCAGCATCGCCGAGCTCGCCGATACCGCCGATACAGTCAGCCTGTACGACGACACGAACCTGACCGGCACCTACGAACCGGGACTCGACACGCTGCTGGTTGCCACCATCCCCGCCAACGCCATCGACGGAGAGGGCTGGGCAGACCTGCCTGTCGCGGCTGGGGCATTCACTGTGGGGGCGGCGACGAGTCGAACCCTGCTGGTTGTCGTCGAGACCAGCTTGAGCACTTCCAACCAACCCTACCTCGACATCGCGGTGAACCCCGCACGACTACTGGCCGAGAACAACGTGTATGGCGTCGCCGTCAGCGTGGACGGCTCGGGCACCGAGGTGACCACCCGGCTGGACATCGACGGAGATGCCGATGGCGACGGCGTGTCCAACTCCGACGACAACTGCCCCCAGACCAACAGCCCGAACCAGGCGGATGCAGATGGCGATGGCTGGGGAGATCCCTGCGACTGCCGCTCCCTGGATCCCGAGTACTACCCCGGCGGCCCGGAGATCCCCGCCGATGGAATCGACCAGGACTGCAATGGCGTCGACGCCTGCTGGGAGGACATCGACGGCGACGGCTTCGGCGACGCCATCGAGCTCGAGAACAACGATGGCGACTGTGACGACCTCGGCGAGGCCACGCTCGGCGGCGACTGCGACGACCTCGATATCGCCATAAACCCCCTCGCCCCGGAGGTCGTCGGCAATGGCTTCGACGACGACTGTGATGGGAGCGAGGCCTGTTATCCCGACCTGGACGGAGACGGCTTCGGCGACAGCACGCCCATCGCTTCAGCAGACTCGGACTGCGACGACCTGGGTGAATCGCCCACCGACGGGGACTGCAACGACAACGAGCCCGCCGCACAGCCCGGAGGGGTCGAGGTCCCCGGGGACGGAATCGACGGAGACTGCGACGGCGAGGAGATCTGCTACGCCGACCCGGACGGAGACGGCTTCGGTGGACCGGGCTCCGAGCTCGGCCGCGTCGATCTGACCTGTTCCGGAGACGCTCTGCAGGACGGGGACTGCGCCCCCACGGACCCCATGGCCTACCCAGGGGCATACGCGATCTGCGACGACCTGGCGGACAACGACTGCAACGGCCTCATCGACGACGTGTGCGCTGTGGACTCGGCGATCTGGGAGGACTGCTACGAGGCCGACGCCAGCATGGTGCGCATCGGTCCCGGCGAGACCATCGTGGACCTTACAGCCACCCAAGACGACGTGGACCCGCTGGGCTGCGCCAACACTGCCGGCCCCGAAGGAGTGCTGGCCGTCGAGATCCCGCCCCTGGCGACGCTGACCGTCGACGGCGCCGCCTACCACGACTTGGTGCTCTACATCGTGGAGAGTTGCTCGCCGGGTCTCTGCCCCGCGAACGACGCTACGACGCCCTCTTTGGGCGGGTATGCCGAGGAGAGCGACAACTGGACGAACCCCGATTTGTACTCCGCACAGCTGGTCTATGTGGTGCTCGACAGTCCCTCCGGAGCGTCGCCCGGCAGCGTGACGGTGCGGGTCACTGTCGACGAGCCCGACACGGACGGGGACGGACTCACCGACAACGAAGAGATCAACATCGTGCTCACGGATCCGACCGACCCGGACTCGGACGGAGACGGCTTGAGCGACGGCGACGAGGTCCTCGTCCACGGATCCGACCCCAACCTGACCGACACCGACGGAGACGGAGCGAGCGACGATGTCGAGGTCTTCTGGGGTCTGGATCCGGCACAGGCCGACGGCGACACAGACGGCGACGGACTGCCCGATGGTCTGGAGACCGCGCTCGGCACGAATCCAAGCCTGGCGGACAGCGATGGGGATGGCGTCGGAGACGACGTCGAGGTGGGCGCGGACTGGATTGCGCCACAAGACAGCGACGGAGACGGAATCATCGACGCATCCGACACCGACGACGACGGCGATGGCGTGCTCACCGTCGACGAGGATCCAGGGGGCAACGGTCTTCCCGCCGACGACGACACGGACGGTGATGGGCTGCCGAACTACCTCGACGATGACGACGACGGCGATGGCGTGCCCACCGAGAACGAGGACACCAACAACAACCGCGACTGGACCGACGACGACGACGACGGTGACGGCATCCCCGACTACCTCGACGATGTCTTCGACCCCAACCCTGTCGACACGTCGGCGACCGACACTGGCCTGGCATCGGACACTGGACAGACCACAGACACCGGAAACGGGCGACCAAAGGGCAAGACGCCGGAGACCGATGAGTGGCCAGCCTTCTTCTGCGGCGTGCCTCTCCCCCACAGCGCCCCCCTGTGGCTGGGCCTGCTCGCCGCCGCCACTCTCCGTCGAAGGCGTCAGACATGACGGCGCGCTTCGCCCTGTGCGCGCTCGCCGCGTGTCTGCCCAGCCTGGCAGTGGCCCAGGAGTGCGCCGATCCCGACACCCTCATCGCCGATGCCGAGCGCGATGTCGTCAGCTTCTACCTCACCGATGCCACCCGCTACGCAGACCAGGCGGTGGCGGCTCTGGCGTGCTCCGCTCCCGCACAACCCACGACGGTGGCACGACTCTTCAATGCCCTGGGCGTGATCCGCCTCTATGGAGGAGACACAGAGGGAGCCGCTAGCGCCTTCCGAGACGCAAGAGCCATCGACGCGGAGACCTGGAACGAGGACTACGGCGAGCAGGCCTTGACGCTGCGTCAGGAAGCGAGTCCAACAGAGGGCCAACCGAAGGCTTCGCTGTCCTTCAAGGGTGGCTCGCCCGACAGCTGGCTGACCATCGATGGCACCGAGGTCGAGTGGTCCTTGGGCGACCCGGTGCAGGTCTCGCCGGGGCTGCACGTCGTGCAATCGGGAACCGGCGCGCTCTCCACCTTCGCCAAGGTCGTCGATCTCCAGCCCGCCGCATCCTCACTGCTCCAGCTGCCCGGTGAGCAGGCGGACATCGTGCACACCCCCACCGAGTCCCCAGTCCCACCGGCCGCAAGTCCCGTCTGGCTCCACCTCGCCGGCGGCCTCTCCGGTGCCATTGGCGTGTCTCGAGAGGTCGCCGTGGACGACGGAACACGTCGAGAGCCCGCTGGAAAGCTCTTTGTACCGGTCGAATTGGGCGCTGGCCTGCAGTCCGGTCGGGCTTGGGTGAGAGCCGTTGGCGGCGCCGCTCCGATCCTGGGCGGCTCCTGGCTGTACTCGGAAGACGCGGCCACCTGGCATGGCACGCCGGTGGCTCTGAGTGCCCGCCTCGACGTTGGCGTGACCGTCGACCCCGTGCACCTCGGGGTGGGCAGCGGCGTGATCTGGCCCGGTCGCATCCCGGTACTGGCCCAGGCGATCGTGCCCCTGGCAAACACCGGAGTCGACCTCGAGCTGCACGCTGGTGTGCGCCTCGCCACGGCGCGCTCGGCAGAGCCTACGGTGGCGGTGCTGCTGAGCTACAGGCTTCGCTGAGAACGGAGGAGATTCTGTGGGTCACGCCGTCCTCGTTGTTAGCCGCCGCAGGAGGGAAGCTCGAGCCAGATCTCGGGGGGCGAGGAGTTCCGATCTGCCGCAAAGACGTGCATATCGTAGACATCACCGATGTTGAGACCGAGGTCGTCCAGCTCGACCACAGTTCGCAGTGAGCCGTAGGCCCCTCCGTTGTCCAGCACGAGCTGGTGGTCGATGAACACCCACATCTCGTCCTTGGAACTGAAGCGAAGCCGCTCGCCGCCCTCATAGGTGAACTCGGTGGCGACCTCGATGGTGTACTTGCCGTTGAACGGAATTATCTCGCTCCAAACTGCGCCCTCGCTGCCCAGGCCGTCCTCGGCGTCCAGGAAGGCCTCGGTCTGGTCATCGGAGAGCAGAATCGCGGTGTCTTCTCGGGAGCGTCGCACCATGGGCTCGAGATCGATGGACTCGTTCACGCCGGGAACGTCGGTGAACCACTGGTCGAACGATGCCGCTCCCTGGTATGGAAGATCGCCTTCTGGCCAGGTGAATACTGGCTTATAGCCGTCTGGAGTCAGGGTCAGGGTCTCGGCGACGACGCCCCCGAGGGAACCGTTGGCGGCATCTCGCTCGGGGTCGGCGGGGTCGCGGCTGTCGTAGTCGTCGAGGACCGAGCCGAAGTCCGGGTGGGCGCTGGTGAAGTCCCGCAGGATGGCGCGGCTGCCAACCGGAAGCGAGCACCGCTCATAGGGCAGCGCCGTCACCGTCACATCCCCCTCGATCTTCGAGTAGAAGGTCAGCTGCGGCTTGATGTGCATGGACCCGCCGGTGGGCCAATCTCCGCTGTAGAAGCCGGCAAAGGACACGTCATTGTCCGCGCTCAGGTCAAATGCATCGGTGATGTCGGCGACCCACTGATCCGTCATCCAGCCCGGACACCAGGTGCCCCGATCGAAGAACCACGTTCCCCACTGGTTCGGGGTCACGCCCAGGTTCACTCTGGCGGCACAGTCATTGGTGTTCTTCATCTCGAACTCGTGGGAGATGACGGTGCCGTTCACGATCAGCTGATGCTCCGAGGTGCAGAACTCCCCGCAGCCCGTCGAAGAGTTGTTTCCATGCCCGCTACCGTGCAGCTCCAGCACGATTCGCTCGGTTCCAGCCGGTGGTCGGACGACGGTGTTCAGGAACCGCTCGTTGTGCACCTCGTCCCAGGATGAGCTGCCGAAGGGCATAGCCGCGGCCGCCACCGGATGGGCTTCCTCCTCCGGGATCAGGTCGAAGAAGCGAAAGTCGATGGTGCCCTGGAACTCGTCCTGCTGAGCTTGGAGCCAGACCTGACCGCCGGAGCGCAGGTACGGCAGGATGTGGGTCACGTCGCGGCGCCACCAGCCACCGGTCTGGTAGCCGCTGATGGTCTTCCAGAAGTTGGCCGAATCGGTGCATTCCTCGCCATCAAGGCAGACATCGAGGGCGTTTCCCTTCTCTCCGGTGCAGGCCTCGTAGTCCACCGGAAACCGCCCGCAGTCCTCCCGGGTGATGATGTCCACTCGGTCGAAGCGGGCCATCTCGGCCGCCGATGGGAGGTTCAGCACCAGCCGATTGTTCTCGTTGGCCTCCGCCGCCACCGACTCCGAGATCCACCGGACCTCGAGCATCGCCTCGCCCATCTCCTCCTCGGCCAGCAGCTGCTCGGTCATCTCGACTTCGTAGTGGTAGAACACCGCCGGGTAGCGAGCCATCGCAATGTCAGCGTAGAAGTCACCGTTGTAGTTGGACAACGAGCCCGCGTCGCGCAGCCGCTGGGACCGGTCGATCCCGAAGAAATCGGTGGTCGTGGTCTTGATGGCATCCAGCACATCGACCTTGGTGCCGGACTGGGTGGCGAAGTGGAAGCGCTCGCGGAAGGCCTCGCGCTTGTTCTTTCCGTACTCGCTCACCGCGTCCTCGAAGGCCGCCTCGAGCTCGTCGACCTCGGCGCGGGCGTCCGAGCGAGAGGGCTCGAAGGAGAAGAACAAATACTGCGCATTGTCCTCGGAAAACTCGAGCAGCTCGTCGAAGCTACCCAGCTCCATACCAGGATTAAAGGGGATCATGTGGAAGACATCACACCCCGTCCACTCCTCGGAGAGGATGAACTCGCCCTCGGTCGTCTCTACGGAGAAGTCCGGAATCACCTCGTCGAACACGGCCTCGGCCGCCGATTTGTCGAAGTCGACCCAGCTCAGGCCCAGCTCGTCGCAGTGAACGTTGACTGGAGTGGTCGCGGGGTCGGTGTCGGCGGCCGCCGGCTCGGGGTCGTCCTGCTTGCAGCAGGCGAGGAGCAGCAGTGCAATTGGCACGAGTGATCTCATTCTCTCCATCCGGTTGAACCTTCAAAGGACAATGTCGCCTGGCAGCACAACCGACCGGCATGGTACGTGCCGCATGCGGCTCCATGCAGAGTATTGCGGTTGCCGGCCAGGTGATCGGAGATAGGTTCTGGGGCCGGGACAATGGAGCATTTTATGAAATCGGCCGCCGTGTTCTTGCTGCTGCTAGTGGCGGCATTGCCGTCCATGGCTGCGGACGCCCAGCCCATCGACTACGAGGTGCTGGAGGCCGAGCTCGCCGGAATGCACAGCATCAAGGACCGCCGCCGCCGCCTCATGCAGCTCCTGGTCCAGCAGCCCAGTGATGGTAGTCCGGACACCGACAGACTTCGAGACTCCTACAACACGCTGAAGGCCCTGGAGTCGACCGAGGACGTTGAGAAGCTGGACCTGGCGGCATGGGTCGCAGCGGCCCTCGATTCGGACGAAGCGGTGCGGATAGCTGTCCGAATTGCGGCCGAGACCGGCGGTGTTCGCCCGCCGTCCGAGGACGAGCGGCAGTCGATCGTCGCGGAAGTGGAACAGGGCGGCGAGCCGGCACCTCCTCCGCCTCCTCCGCCCCCTGCAGTAGACGTGGAGGCTCCGGCCCCGTCCGCTGCTCCAGCCCCAGCTCGGTTCGCTCGGGAGTCGCCGCGGCCTCTCCCGGCTCCGGAGGGCGCCCAACCCGTGGCGATATCGAAGATCCTGGGACCCGACGGCGCGGCGGTCGCGGTCGACGACGGCGATCCGATCATGAGAGCGCTGTCGCTGCTGGAGGCGGCGGGATACTCGACCCACGGTCGGTCAAACCCCCTGTTCGACCTCGACGATCGCGATCTGGCGCGCGTCTGGTTGGGAGGTCAGGTCGAGGCCGAGCACCGCGTGGTGATCGCCAGCGACGAACCCGCCTGGTGGATGGTGGCCCGGTGGGAGTTGCTGGATGTCGCCACCAAGCGCGTCGTCTACCAGACCCGCACCAACGGCGTGGCGCCGACGAGATCGGGCGCCCTCGACGACGCGTTGCGCGCACTCCTGGCACGCCCGGCTTTCAGTCGACAGGTCCTCTCCAATCCCGGTGACCCCGTGGAGGATCCGGACGAGTCGCCTCTCTCATTCACGTCCAGCAAGGTCTGTGTCCTCAACGCCGTGGGGCCCCCGAAGGCGGAGCTGCAGCTCGACAGTTCCGCGGTCCTCACACTCCTACGGCGACGGTATCTGTGCTGGGAGACACCGGCGGGGACCCACGAGCTGAAGATCGAAGGGGCTCGGAAAACGCAGACGTTCGCGACCGAAGATCGCTCGATGGCCGTCTTTGAATTGGCGGGCGAGAACAGGCTCATCACCGTGGCGCCGGCCGACTTCCACAAGCGTCGACAATCGCTCTCTCGACAGTCTCGCTGATTGGCGCCGATCGAATTCGGTGGGCCAACGCAGACACCGGTCAGGGAGGCGTGCTCCGGGTGTACTCGAAGTAGTCGACCCCCTCGGTGCCACCTGTTGGATCGGGGTAGCTGCCCTGCGAGTAGTACAGATCGATGGTGTCGCCGTCGAGGCGGTACGACGTGTACATCACCGTGCCCACTGGATACGGGTAGCTGCCATCAAATGAGTCGAGTCGCGCCTCGGCACGATCGACATCGTTGTCGTACTGGAGCACGGTCCAATAGCTACTGAAGGCGGCGGACTCCAGGTCGTGCTCCTCCATGGTGGTATCGGTGAACTCCAGACTGGCGTCGAAGGAGTTGCCGGCACCGGAGTAGACCCAGTAGCCGTTGAGTTCGAAGTGTTCGGTGTCGGTGTCGGCGTCGGCGTCGGTGTCGGTGTCGGTGTCGGCGTCGGTGTCGGTGTCGGTGTCGGTGACGTTCGCGGTGTCTCCACCATCGTCCTTTCCGCCACAAGCGACAAGAAGGAGCAGTATCCAGCGCATGTGTACTCCAGGTTCAGGCCATGCAAGGCCGATGATGGCGGAGTGTATTGCAAGGGCGACTGCCGTCAACCCAGAGGTCACGATCTGGTTGAATCTCAGTGGCCAGGCGCGACGAGGATGTTGAGCCGACCGTGGTAGTGGTCGGAGAATCTAAAGGGCACCGGGATCCCTTCTTCGCAGTGCTCCGGCTCCTGGCCGTCCAGCTCGGGGTACTGCGCCGCCGCCACACAGTGGATCGCCGGAAACTTCTTGCCCAGCGCTTTGCCCTCGGCGTTGATGATCTGCAGCTCGGGCCCCGGCCCATTGATGTAGATCCACCCTTTCGCTTCGGGCAACTCGACGCACTGGTCCGGCTTCAGCGGCGGGAGCCGTTCGGTCGCTTGCGGGTCCACCTGCTTCGTGGGATCGACAGGGTAGGCCACAGCCACCACGACGGTTTCTTGTGTCGCATTGCACAAGACGTCGTCGTCCAGGAAGGGGTTGAACTTGTAGTCGAGCTCGTTCTGGATGGCCCAGTTGGCCGCCGGTGCGAAGGAAGCCAGCCCGATGAGGAGCAGCACGCCGCCCAGGATCCATTTCAACTTGGTCATCGTCTGTTCTCGGTGTTGGCGCGGTTCGACGAATGCTCCCGCATCCTATTCGACCGGGGACTTCGTTTCTGCATCTCCGCGATGCGATCCATCAGATTGCTGCGGCTTCTAGCCGCCGACGATCTCGAGCCAAAGGCGAGAATCCAGTCAACCAGGACATTGCCCGGCTTCACGTCTCGGTGCACGAGGTCCGACACGATGGTCGACCGGCTCTTCCTGACCCAGTTCGGTCTGATGGGATTGGTGGTCGTCTACGCCTTCGGGTTTCGACTCTGGCTGCGGTGGTCTGCCGACCAGTGGGGAACCCGGCGGCCCGCCGACTCCAAGCGGTGGATCGATCCACTGCGGCGGGGGTCTGGGGCGTACTATCTCTTTCCTCTTACGACCCGACCCCACGTCCCGGGAGGGTTAGGAGCCAGCATGGGTTCGTCGGATCGACAAGAGCAGTTCCAGGTGGAATGGAACGAGGAAAGGGCCTGGCGCGCCGTGAAGCGGGAGTTGTCCGACCTGACCGGCGGATCCGGGCATCTATCCTCCTACATCCTCGATCGTGACACATTCGAGATCACCGCCGATGGGCCCTCCCGCTTCACCTGGGCAGTGACCGGATACCTCCTCACAGAGTTCGACCACGACCTGCCACCGGAATCCCTCCACGGGATCCTCTCTTTTCACGACGATGGCGAAGACGTTGCCCGCGCAATCCGGGAGAAAGAGTGACTTGGGGCCGCGCCGCACTCGGAGCCGGCCTGTTCCTGTGCATCGTCGCCATCTGGCTCTTCTGCATGCCATCGTCGCCGACGGAAGTGGTTCCGGTCGTAGCGCTGGCGGTGCCCGACGTCCCGCCGGAGCCCCCTGGATCCACTCCGGCGACGATGCGCGCACCCACGGATGATCCGGACGACCTGCAGTGGCAAGCCGAGACCCGCGCCAAGATCGCGGCGTTCACTGCCAGCTGCGGGCTCGAGACCTGGGTGGCATGCCACGCGGGTGCCTGCCTCGAGCTCGTCCACCTTCCGGAGGTGGGCCCCCTTGCCATGGCGACGTATTTGGCTCGACGTCCGCGATTCACATTCCGAACGAGTGTCGAAGGGGCTCTGGCCGGGATGACGCCGGGATTCGCCGATGATTTGGCTTGTGCCACGGCAATCGACGACTGGAGGACCACCAGCTCCCTGAGAATCAAGCCGCTCGACGCGCGGTCGACAGGGCTGCGCGGGGAGGTCCTGGTCTGCCGAATGTGGCTCCGCGAGTATGTCTCCGGAATGGCCACGCTCGAGGTGGCCAACAACGCCGCGAAGTACTGCAACGCGTTCGCGGCAACCCGCTTCGGCGACGCCTTCGAGCCGTTCGTCGATGACTGACCAAGCCGCCAAGGTCGTGCGTTCAATCCAGGGGAGATAAGAGACTGCATGTCCGTCAAGCTCAAGGAACGCCCGAAGCCCTCGACCCCCTTCGGTCCCCGGAACGTCGGTCTGCTCATCGTCGTGCTCTTTGTCGTCGGGACGCTGGTGTTCCGCAGTACGCTGATCCCTGGCCTGTTCATCTTCCTCGGCATGGTCCTGCCCTATGGCCTCTGGGAGGTCTGGAAGTCCCGCGAAGCGGAGCGAAAACGCCGCCACCGAAGGGACAACGACCGCGACGGCGACAGCTATCGCAACCCGTTCTGAGCCGGACGTGGATGACGCCGGAGACAAGGTGCTTGTGCTTGCTTCGCGTCACAGCGACCTCACCGTTGCGGCCTGAGTCGCTGCACGAACCTGAGCGCCTAGGGTACGGATCTGCTGACTCGCTCACGATTCCGCGATGAACTACCGCCGGTTGCAGACGCCTGGCGGCTACTCGCGAGACGGGTGGTAGCGACGCCGGGATTCGCCGATGATTTGGCTTGTGCCCCGGCAATCGACGACTGGAGGACTGATTGAATTCAACGGCAATCCGATCGGCGCCAACCTCCAAGACAATCTCCATCGCGAGTCGGAGCTGCGCCACGGAACCGGACCCGCCGCTCCAGCCTTGCGGTCAGCTTCACCCGTGAGCGGACCGTATACATGTGTATTTGGCCAGCGCGGGGACACGGCGACGGCCTAGGCCGCGGGGGCCTTCGGAACGAGATCGTAGGCTTCGTGGGGCCGGCGGGTGGAGCGCGTCGGGATTAGTGGCGTTGAAAAGCTCTTTTTAGTGGCCTGCCGGCCAGCAAGGGACTCGCCCCTCTGCACACCCGGCAACCGGGTGCCCGCGTGCTCGGATGGGTTTGGACGGCTGTAGTGGACGTCGTGCGAGCCCGCAGGCATCCGGTCGGAATGGGCTGCGCGCCCCTTCAACCCGCGGCAAAGAGGCTCCGCCCCTCTGCACTC
>PJEL010002664.1_pt1 | contig 16094 bp, 12 predicted proteins | sample 1853271 | NCBI WGS metagenome assembly PJEL01 (sample SAMN08108733, study PRJNA415343) | Invertebrate metagenome, whole genome shotgun sequencing project. | host: Globobulimina | place: Sweden: Gullmar Fjord | collected 2015-08
TCACATTAATCAAAGGCAAATATGATTTTGTAAAGTTTTTTTGTTTTCTGATTTTTTAATTGAAATATAAAAAATATGTGAAAATTTATTTGGAAATACCATGGAATTCAAGTGGAAGTGGTGTATCAATAATTTAATTATTAAATCAAAATTGAATTTATGTATTATTTATTATATTATTTCTACTTCAAAATGTAAGTAAAATTGATCTTATGTTGCATCTTGAGTTATTTTTAGTATATATAAATATTTCAAAATTACTTTTTTGTTATTAGTAAATATAATGTAATATTATAAATTAGGTCTTTTTTTTATATATTGCATAATATACTATTTCTAATTAAGATATAGGGAAATAGATTTTAATTCATTGAATATCAATAATCTGTTTTTTCCATTTGATATATCTAGTATATTATATTTTTTAAAGTAAATAACTTATTTCTTTAGCAGATAATTCTGAAAAATTAAAATGAAGAAATCCAATAAATACATACTTATATTTTCACTTACTTTTTTTGTTTTATTAGCTTCTAATATACATTTTGAAGCTTTGGCTGCAAAAACCAATAATAAAACAAAAAGAAAGAAGAAAAAAAGAAAACCAATACTAAAACAAACTCATAATAAAAGAAAATTTGATGAAATAAAAGAATTTTATTCTTATGATCCAGTTACAGGAAAATGGTCAAAAATAGAAGACTTTGAAACAGTAGAAATTTTAGAAAATCGTAAAATCAAAAGAAAAGAAGAATATATTTACAGGGATTTTTGGGCTTATGATTATAAAACTAATCAATGGTATCAAGTAGATATAAGTGCATTTGGATATAAAGCTAAAGAAAGTGATTGGAATAAGATATTCAAAAATTTTGCTATAGATATTGGAACAGGAATGGGGATGGGTCAGCATGATATGTACATCTCTGGAAATAATATATATATTGCTGAAATTGGAGGAGAAGGTATTTATAAAATAGCAAATAAAGAAGGAATTAGTGTGGGGCCATATATAGGTGATGGAAAAAGAAATTTTGTATTAGGTTTTCTTCAATTAATTAAAAGCACTCAAGTAAATAATGATAATGATCATAATGATAATATAGAAAGATCTGAAAGAATAAGATTTGCTCAAAGAGTATATGGTTTTGAACCTGTTATACCTTTTTTTATAAGTGCTCACTATACTTTTAATAAAAAATATAGAGTTGGTTTTGATTTTGAACTTTCATTCAATTTATTAGAAAAATTTTCAGTAAAATTACAAAATAAAAAAGTAGAAGAAACTACTCCCTTAAGAAGACAAGTGCCTGGTTTAAAAAAACAAGGAATGTTTGTTAAATCTCCAACTTTTGTATTAAAACCTTCTTTGTATTTGGCCTATTCTATTTATAGATGGGATACTTTTAATGATATTTTATTAGATCTTCTAATTGGTCCTTCTCTTTATTTAACAGATGTAGCTAATTTTAGATCAATTGGTTTTTGGAATTTTAGGACAATGTTAGGAGTAAGATATGAAAGAAGATTTGGAAATTATGGAAGATTATTTACTAGAATTGGACCAGAATTTGAATTTGGTAAAATAATAGAAATAGCTTCTCAAAAAAGAATTAATGGTGATTTATTTTCTAGAGTTATAAGATTTAATGTTCATATAGGTATAGGAACTTATTTTGGGAAAGATACTGAGATTGAAAAAGCTGTTAAAAAGCAACTTAAAGAAGTCAGAAAAAGAAAAAGAGAAAAAAGAAGAAGATTAGCAAGAGAGGCTAAGAAAAAGAAACTCAAAGATCGTTATAAAAGACTTGGAATTAGAATGAAAAACAAAAAGAAGAAAAAGAAATAAATTCAATAATTTAAAGTTATACTAATCGTAGATGAAATATATCTGAAATCATTTGATTTTAAAGAATAACGACCGATTATCAGATATTCTTCAATTGGAAGCACTATATATATATTATCACTTTTAACAAATCTTAAATTAATATAATAATTATAAATAAATATAAATAAATAAAAAAATATAATTATTTCTGTTTTTAAATATCATATTTCAATTTCAATTACAATAAAATTAATAAGCTTTATATATATATTTATATAATCTATTAAATTTAAAAGAAAATTAATTATTCTTATATATATAAATAAAAGATTAAAAAAACTATAATAATAAAAAAAAATAGATAATAATTTGGATTATTAGGTTAAAATAAATATCTTTGTATAAAATTATTTTCTATTAAAAATCAATAAAAAATGAAAAAAATTAAATTATATAAAAAAGTTATAATACTTGGATTATTCATCTCTGCTTGTGCAACCTCCAATAACCAAAAAAACTTTTTAGGATTATTGGAGGATAAAGCTATAAATAGAAAAAATTATAACAATACAGAGATCTGTTCATATAGTTATATAGTAAATGATAAAAAAGATAATTATAAATTATTAAAACAAAATCTTGATACAGTTTTAAGAAATAAAAAAAATACCATATTTGAATTAGATAATGGTGAAGTAGGAAAAATTAAAGATGTTGGTTTTTGTGAAAGATGGTTTAATAAAGCAATTGGGTGGTTGTTTTATGAGCCATGGATAAAAGATTATGCATTTAATGATGATTTAACTAAAAAGCTAGTTTATATAGATGAAAACCCAGTTTTAACCTATGATGAAATAAAAATTCAAGAAGATCGGAAATTAGAATCAGCTGAAAATACAGACAATAACAATACGTCAGATACAACTCCTCAAAAAACAAATATTAAAATAATAAAAGAAAAAAAATCTAAAGATGATAAGAAGAAAAATAAAAAACATAATGAAAAAATAAATAACGATAAGCAAAAAATTAAAAACAATAATAACAATAAATTAAAAATTGTTCCTAAAATTGAAAAAGATCAAGATAAAAGAGCTTTTATTGATGTGATAAGTAAGAAGAGTTATATAGATTATAATACCTATTTAGAAGATTTAAAAAAGTATGAAAAATCAATAAATTTAATACTTGAAGATCCTAAAATTTCAGAATTTAATATATCATTTCCAAATAATTTTTCAATATATATTAAAAAATTAGGTCCAAATAATTATATATTTGCTATAAAATTACTAAATACTGATTTCTCAGATCTAAATAGAACTAAAAGACAAATATTAACTTTAGATCAAAGTAAAAAACAATATAAATTTGGATTAAATAATTATTTTAAAACTCCAATTTATAATCCAATTGTAAATAATATAAAACTTCAAAGAAGTATAGAAGCACCTGAATTTTTTAAAAAAACAAAAGAAAAAGAAATTAAGAACAATAATAACAATAAATTAAAAATTGTTCCTAAAATTGAAAAAGATCAAGATAAAAGAGCTTTTATTGATATGATAGATTTTTTAGGAAAATACGGAGTATCTTTAATCTATTTACTTAATAATCCTCAATTTGGTGTTTGTAATATTTCTAATGCTAACAAAAGCTTTAGCATATATATTAATAAAAAAAGTAATTCATTAACTTTTAATTTGAATTATAACAAAGATTCTCAATTATCCATTAATAACTTAAAAGGTCAAACATTAACTCTTGATAATACTTATAATAATAATTATCAAATTGATAAGCCAGAATATAATAACGTTTATAAACCTAATGAATTTAAATTGCTTAAAAGACTAAGTGAAAATAAGAAGTCTTTACAGTTAGGATTATTAGCAAATAATAATAATGTGATAAGTAAGAAGAGTTATATACTGATTCCAGATGAAGATAATTTAGAAAATGCCAATAACAAGCTGGAATTGATGAATAATAATAATTCTCGCCACTACTTGAACTGGAATAAAGAAAAATTGAAACAAGAGATTATCTTCCCAAATGTTTATGTAAAATTAAATGATGAAGCAAAACTTGAATCTAAAGAATGGTACGAAATGAAAGATTCAATTTATAGTTTCTATCCTAATGAATTGGGGGAGTATTTTGAATCTATTGATTCTTTTTTAAAAGATCCTTTACCAAATGATTATCAACAATGGGAAAATAATAAAGGGAAAGATATTAGATCAAAAATTATTCGATTAAAAGATCGTTTGTTAGGTAAAAAAAATAATTACATAAATAAAAACTTAAAACAAATTTTAAGAGATATATTTAAAAAGCAGAGAATAAAAAATATTTTATCAAAAGAAAATTGGAATAAATTGAATTCTAAAGAAAAATATTATTATTGTAGAGCTGCAAGTGCTGCAATATGCCATATTAGTACAAGTAATATTATTCATGAAAAAGGGAAGAATATTTTAAAATATTCTCAAAATAATTTAAAAAGAAGAATGGAAAAAATTTATGTTAGGAAAGATATAAATATTGAGGATATCTTAAAAAAGAGAAGAAAAAAGAATGAACAAAATAATACAACAGTTCTTATTAAATTAAGAAAAGACCTAAAAATTAATGAAATTATAAAGAATTATAGTCATCAGTACGCATTTTCTTCTAATATTAACAATTTAACAAAATTTATGCAAGAATTATATAACCTTGAAGTTAAATATCATAAATCATATGATTACTTTTCTTATAATTAAATAATACCTAATCAATTATAAATTTCTATAAAAGTATCTAACCTTTCCAAAGCCTCTTTCTTACCTAAGATTTCTATTATATGAGAAATATCAGGTCCAGAACCCAAACCAGTAATAGCAACTCTTAATAAAGGTAGAATCTTGCCAATTTTAATTTTTTTATTTTCAATAATTTTCATAAAAGCTTCTTTTATATAAGGAGCTTCAAAAAAAGTTAAAAAATCAAAAGCATCTCCAAACTCCTCTAAAATAGAAATAGCATTAGAATCTAATAATTTAGTAACAACTTTAGAATCATATTTGAAAGGCTTTTTAAAAAAATATTTACTTTCAGAGATTAAGTCATTCATAAAAGTAAGTCTATCTTTTAGTAAATCGCAAATCGCTTCAATAACTTCCTTAGAGTATATATCTTTAGCATTAGATATAGAATTAATTAAAAATTCAGCTAATTCATCTGAAGATTTTTGTTTAATATATTCTTGATTAAACCATTGAGCTTTTTTGATATCAAATTTAACTCCTGATTTACCAACACGTTCAATAGTAAATTCTTCTATCAATTCATTTAAATTAAATAATTCTCTATTATCTCCAGGATTCCAACCTAATAAAGCCAAAAAATTAATCAAAGCTTCAGGAAGATATCCAACTTCTTTAAAACCTTTATAAACTTCTTTAGTTTCAGGATCAATCCAATTCATAGGAAATACAGGAAATCCACTTTGGTCAGCAGCTCTTTTGCTTAATTTGCCTACTCCATCAGGTTTTAAAATCAAAGGTAAATGAGCAAAATTAGGAGCTTCCCATTCAAAATATTTATATAAAAGTATATGAATAGGCGTGGAAGGAAGCCATTCTTCTCCTCTTATAACATCGCTAATTTTCATTAAGTGGTCATCAACAACATTAGCAAGATGATAGGTTGGCATTCCATCTGATTTCATTAATACTTTATCATCTAATACTTCAGTATTAATATTAATCCATCCTCTTATTTCATCTTTAAATTTTATTGATTCTTTTCTTGGAATGTTTATTCTTATAACATATGGCTTGCCAGAATTTAAAAGTTCATTTACTTCATTTTTAGGTAAAGTAAATGAATTTTTCATTGTCATTCTAGTTATAGAATTATATTGAGGAGCAGCAACTCGAGCAGCTTTTAATCTTTCTCTCATCTGATCTAACTCTTCTGGAGTATCAAAAGCATAATAAGCTAAATCTTTATCTATTAATATATCAACATATTTTTTATAGATATCTTTACGTTCAGATTGCTTATATGGACCATATTCCCCATCTATATTTGGTCCTTCATCTATATTAATTCCAAGCCATTCCAAAGCTTTAATAAGATATTCTTCAGAACCTTTGACAAATCTTGTTTGATCAGTATCTTCGATTCTTAAGATAAATTTACCATTATTGTTTTTTGCAAAAAGGTAGTTATAAAGTGCAGTTCTAATTCCTCCAATATGCTGAGGTCCTGTTGGAGATGGTGCAAATCTTACTCTTATTTCTTTATTCATTTTAATACTATTAAAAGTAAATTTATTAAAAAAATTAAAAGTATATCAAGATACTTAAAAAGATCATTGAAACTTAATCATTTATGATCAATTTTTCTTATATTTTCAAGTAGAAGTAGTATATAAATAAAATGTATTTAATTTTGATATGAATTTTCAATTATATTTATACTGCTTCCAATTGAAGAATACCTGATAATCGATCATTACTCTTTGAAATCAAATGGTTTCAGATACATTTCATCTACGATTAGTATAGTAAAAGTATTTTTGAATAAGGATTTTTAAACTAAAATAATAAAATAAAAGCCTTTCAATATAATTTCCTAAGCGGTTTCAATTTCAGGCTCATCAATCCCAGCTATTATCCTACCACAATGTTCACAAACCATTATTTTATTTCTTGCTCTAATATCTAGTTGTCTTTGAGGAGTTACAATATTAAAACATCCTCCACAAGCTTCTCTATGTACTATTACTACTGCTAATTTATTTCTTAGATTATTTCTTAGATTATTATAAGAATCAAGCAATTGTTTATCAAGCTTCTTTTCAATTTTAGTTTTAGAATCTAAATATTTTTTTTCTTGCTTTTCATTATCTTTAATAATCTGATTTAATTCTTTTTTCTTAGCTTCTATATCAGCTTTTTGACCTTTTATTAATTTATTAGTTTCTTTAATTGAAGCTTCTTTTTCTTTTACCGTTTCCTTATTTTCTTTGATTTTCTTTTCTGAGAGTTTAATTTCTAGTTTTTGAAGATCTATTTCTTTAGTTAAAGCATCATATTCACGACTGTTTCGTATGCCTTTTTGTTGATCTGTATATTTTTTAATAAGCTCTTTAGCTTCATCTATTATTACTTTATATTCAGATATTTCATTTTTTATTTCTTTTATTTCTTCTTCAATACGATTAATTCTCGTACTATATCCTACAAGTCTATCTTCCAAATCTTCTACTTCTTCTGGTAATTCACCTTTAAGCCTTTCTATTCCATCCATTTCACTATCAATTTCTTGTAGCTTGGCTAATAAATTTAATTTTTCATTTACAGATTTATCCATATCTTTATTTTTATATCTTTAAGATTATAATTATACTATTTCTACTTGAAGATGTAAGAAAAATTGATCATAACTCATTGAATATCAACGACCTTTTTCCGCATCTTCATATACTTTTAGTATAAATTCTAATTTTAGCTTACTCTTAATTATAAAGTATTTAAACTTAAGTAAATTGTACAGGATTAGTCACAGTATCACATTTTACCAATACAATATTACTAAAATTATCTGATAAAACCTTAAAAATAAATGACTTAAACAATACTTCACTTTCATAATGTCCTATATCACATAATGTTATTCCTTCATATGAATAAAAGAAATCATGATATTTAAGATCTGCAGTTATAAAAATATCTGCTTTTATATTCAAAGAATCTTTTATCAAAAAACTCCCTGATCCTCCACAATAAGCAATTTTTTTTATTTTCTTATTTTTCAAAGATGTATGTTTTAAAATTTTTATTCCTAGTTTTGATTTTAAATAATCAATAAATTCTTTGCCCTCCATTTCTTTTTTTAATTCTCCAAATATTCCACTGCCTACTTCTTGTGATAAATTTTCTATATTTTGGATATAATAACTTACTTTATCATAGGGATGATTAGTTTTTAATTTTTCTATTATAACTCTTTCTAAATATTCTGGGAAAATAATTTCAAGTCTTTTTTCATTAACTTTTTGTAATTTATTTTTTTCTCCTATCAATGGTTGAGCAAATTCATTTGGCAAAAATGTACCTTCTCCTTCCATAGAAAAACTGCATTTTGTATAATTCCCTATTTTGCCTGCTCCTACTTTATATAAAGATTCTTTTAAGTTTTTGAGATTTTCTTGAGGAACAAAGGTTGTTAATAATTTTAAAATATTTATTTTTTTCTTTAAAATCTGAATATTTTCTAATTCCAATAGGTCAGCAATATTTTTATTGAAGCCATTAATAGTATTATCAATATTTGTATGTATAGCATAAATTGAAATATCATTTTTTATGGCATAAATAATACATTCTTCAATATAATTACTTCCAGTTATTTTCTTTAAAGGTCCAAAAATTAGAGGATGATGAGAAATTACTAAGTTGCAATTTTTAGATTTAGCTTCAATTAAAACTTCTTTTGTTATATCTAAACATATCAATGCTCCACTTAATTCTAATTCATAGTTTCCTATTATTAATCCTACATTATCATAATCTTCTTTGTAGCTAATTGGAGCTATTGTTTCTAGATAATTAGTAATATCTTTTATCTTTACCATCTTGTATTTACTAGCATTATTGAAATAAATTTAAATAATATACTAATGTAAAGGCTTCCATTTGGAATTGATCTGATAATCGGTCTTTTCTCTATGAAAAAAACCAGTTTTAGATACAAATTGACATACGTCTAGTATATTATTAAATTCGATATTTAGATGTAATTTATATATTTTTAAATAACCCTGCTTATATTTACATAAGTAAAAAGAATTATTGAACAAAAAACTATGTTAAGGAGCTTATTTTTGTATATACTATTTTTTATGATGGCTTTATCTAAGCCATGTCATGCTGCTCCTAAAAGAAAAAACAAGAAAAAAAATCCAAAATATAAAAATTCAAAAAAGAGAAGAAAATTACCTAAAAAAGAAGAAGTCAAAAAAGATGAAACTGAAAATACAGACATTGAATTGAATAATGAATCTGATCAAGAAAAAAAAGAAGAAAAAAAGAAAGAACAACCAAAAAAATCTAAAGAAAACAAAAATGAAAAACTTAAAGAGGAAGTAAATAAGGATGAATCAAATGAAAAGGATGAAAAAGAAGATCCAAAAGAATTATACTCTTATACATGGAAATCTGAAAAGAAAAAAATATTTGAAAAAAAAGAAAGAGAAGTACATGGTAATAAAACTACTAAATATGCAACTTTTGGTGAAATCAAAGATAATATTAATATTCCTTATAAAAATGTACAAGATTTAGATGTTAGATATATACATCATTGGACTCTTAATGAAAAATATGGAAATACTTTACAAGATCTTGGTGTTGATGGTACACCTTCAAGATATATGTATTTTGATACTCCATATTCCATCGGTACAACTTCAGGATTTTCACACTATGATTTATATTTTAAAAATCCTACTGAAATAAGAATTTATGATACAAAGTCACCTTATACATATATATTTATTATACCTGGAAGAAAGATTTCTAAATTAGTATTTGAATACAGTCAAAATATAAATGAAAATTGGAACGTTGGAGGTACATTTAGCAATCTTTCAATGGCTTCTCCTTTTGAATTATATCCCAAACATCATAAATATGCTTTATCTCGAATGTGGGATATACATACTCATTATAATGGATTTAATAATAAACATGACTTGATCATAACTTTATCAGGTATGAAACATTATTCTAGAGAATTTGGTGTATTCAATAGTAAAGCCAAGTTTTTTGAATTTAGTGAAAATGATAAAATTGAACCTTTTGCCGATGTATATTTTCCAAATCTTAATTTAGAATATCCAAAAAATTATAAACCTAAATTTTTAGATGTAAATTCTAATAAAAGTAATGGTAAAAATAAAAATTCTAAATATTATTTAAATATATATAATCAATATGAAATTTTTGATGAGAAAAAAGTTTATTATCAATTAGGTTTCTTATATGATAATCATAATCTTGGAGAAAGAGAAGGAGATGAGTTAGAAGATGATCATCCAAAGCAAGCTCCTTTTCGTAGTACTACGATGAAAGGTATTGATAATGAAATAGGTTTTAAAGGTATATTTTCTGAAAATATCTTATATAGAGTTTATGTAAAAAGAAGTGATTTATGGGGAAAGCATGATCACTTAGATCTTAATGAAAAGCCTAATAAACATGTACATATTGGAGATAATTATTTTGGAGTTAAAGGAAAATATCAATTCACTGAAACGAGTTCTCTATCGGGTTTACTTGAATATTTATTGCTTGAGTATTATAAAACAGGAATTATGTATCAAGATGAATCATTAGAATTATTTTTAAAACTTTCTAGAAAAAAAAATTCTTTTATATATGATAGCTATAAAGTTTATAATATGGAGGGACAAGGAATTTCTTCAAAAAACTTAAATGAAATAATTAAAAAAAATGATAAAAATAAATCTGAATTTTCATTTCCTTTTATTAATAAAGCTGGAGCTTCATATAAAATTTATAAATCAGATTATATCATGGTTAAACCTAATTTAATGGCACTTTCTATTGGTCAAGAATTAGCGAAGTGTGAGGTATTTGCTTGTCCTGGAGGTGAATTAAATTTTACTTTGGGTAATATACATATTGATAATAATATGATAGGTTCATTTCGTATTACGGATTTTAAAATATATGAGCTTCCTACATTTTTCATTAATTCAAGCATTTATTATTTAACATCTTTTTATAAAAATAAATTAAAACTTAGTACAGGATTTGATATATATTTCAAAACTAAATATAAAGCATGTCTTTATTCTGGTTTTAATAGCGAAAACCCAATTTATACTTTCCAAGAAGATCAATATCGAAAAGAAGTTGAAGTTGGAGGATATCCAGTAGTAAATTTATTTTTAAATCTAATGTATGAAAATCTATGTTTATTTTTCAAGATTACTCATCTTAATGATGGCTGGATTTCTCCAGGAGGTTATTATGCCACTAATCAATATCCAGGACAAAGAAGATCATTTGATTTAGGTATAGCTTGGAAGTTTTTTAATTAATTTTTATATTGCAATATTTTTAACTTAAATATAAAGACTATGAAAAAAATTTTTTTAATAATTATAATTATATTTTGTCCAAAATGTAAAAATATAAATAGTTATAAAAGTTTAAATAAAAACAAACTTTTACAAAAAATGTATAACAATCAAGGTGCAAATATGAAAATATATGGACATTGGACTTGTAGTACATCGAATAATAATAGCATGTACTATGGACTTTGTAGAAAAAAATACTATGAAACGTGTTGTACAAAACATTATGGAACAAGACCCTCAAATTTTGAGATTGACAGCTTTCTAGAAAATAAAAAAATTGAAATTCCTGAAATTACAGTTCAAAGTTATTATTTAAGAACATTACGAGAATTATTTGCAGATAGGGAATTTAAACAAATGTATCAGGAAATTTTTTCTCAAAATCTTGAAGATGAAGATAATAACTATTCACAGAATTGTATGAATTTATTAAAAGAAATATTATTGAATAAATGTAAATATGAAAAATATTTTAAATATCAATCTCAGCCTGTTGAATTAGATAAAGAACAATATAAGTATTACAATCCTATCTTTGTACATTTTGATATAGATAAATACTATGAATTTTTTAAACTGTTTTTAGAAAAAATTGATTTTTGTTTACATACTATAAAAATTAAAGAGACTCAAAAAGAAGGAGTATCTAATAGTAATAATAATCGTAATAATAATGATATTAGCATCAATCATACTAAAGAAATTTATTTAAAAAACGGTGATAAATACCAAAAGATCAATGTTGATAAAAATGAAAGTAATAATGAAGAAGAAGATGAAGGTTTTATACTAATCAATATGAGTTAGTTTCTATTGATATAATGCTTCCACTTGAAGATACCAGAAAAATCTATCATAGCTCTCGCTGAGCATTAACGATCTTTTTTGCATCTTCAGTATATCAAATGTTAACTATTGCTTTCAATGTACGTGGCAATTAATTTTACATATATATAATGGTATGATGTTTATTTTTGTATTAAAACATATAATATTATTACATTCTTTATTAATTCTAGTATTTATTATCTATCATTATTTTATTAAATCTGAAAATATTTTACAAATTAAAATAAATTTAAAGTTAATATTATTAATTATTACACTAACAAAATGTCATAAAACAAATATTAATAAAAATATGCTGCCGAAATATCTTCTTATAGAAGGATTTATAAAACATGAAATGGAGAATTTAATACCTTGCGATATTACTAACTTAATAAAAAATTATACCCCAAATTCCACTAGTAGAAAAGGGTTGTCAATAATACTTAAAAAGTTAAAAAACGAATATGAAATTTTTTTTGAAATAAAAACAAAAAAAATGCCCTTAATTCAAATCACCATAACACAAAATCTTATATCTTTGATTAATACTACAAAAGAATTTTATGATATTGTAAAAAAGAAATAAATTTAGATGCCTTATTTTCAGTACATTTCAATGAATTATTAAAAGAATTAATTAATAATGAAGAAAAGAATAAAGAAGTTTTAGAATTATATAAAAACCAAAAATACGAAGAGCATAAATTTATATATTTTACTCTAAACTTGTTGAAATGTCATCGAAAAATTTCAATAAACATCTTAGAAGATATAGAAGATACTATAAAGAATAATATTTATGCATAAAAATTATATAAAAAAAAAATTAGGTAGTTATCCAATAATTAGTGTAGTTATTAGTACTAGCTTAGCACTATTTGTATCTGGATTATTAGGAATTTTATTAATTCATACAAATAAAATATCGGATATCATTAGAGATAACGTAAAAGTATTTATTTATCTTGATAAAAACATTCCTAAATCAAAATTAGAAAAAATTAATAATCAATTATTAAAACAAAAATTTATTTTAAATAAAAATGGCAAACTACTCATCAAATATATTTCAAAAGACCAAGCAGCTAAATCCTTTATAAATGAAACGGGAGAAAATTTCTGGGAAGTTTTAGAAAAAAATCCTCTTAGAGATATGATTTCAATTGGAATTAGTTATAATTTTCAAACCAAAGAAGTTCTTGAAGCAATAAAAAGAAGAATTGAAAAATTTGATGGTGTTTTTGAAGTAAATTATGCAAAAAATCTAACAACTTATATAAACAAAAATTTATCAAAAGTAAAAAATATATTGCAGGTTTTTGGATTTTTATTGTTTATAACTATCATTATTTTAATAAATAATACTATAAAATTGGCATTATATTCTCAAAGATTTCTTATAAGAAGTATGCAATTGGTAGGTGCATTTCCTTCATTTATAAAAAGACCTTTTTTAATTAGAGCAATAATTACAGGTTTATGCTCTGGTATGGTAGCTAGTATTATGATACTTATAGTCTTAGAATATACCAATATTAAAAGTGAAGCTTTAGCAAGAATACAAGAACCAAAAGAAATTTTTACCGTTTTATTTATAGTTATTATCTTAGGTATATTAATTGACGTTTTAGGAACTTATATTTCTGTTAGTAAATATTTAAAAATGCCTTTAGATGAACTTTATTAATTCAATAAATAAATTTATTATATCCTTCCTCATAAAATCCTAGTATTCAAAATGCAAAAAATATATAAAAACTCAATAAAAATAAATTTAGAAGATATTATAGATGGATCAATATTATTGATAAATAAGCCTATAAACTGGACCTCTTTTGATATAATTAAAAAATTAAAATTTATAATAAAAGATTCAATTATAGCAGATTCAAAAAAAATAATTAATTCTAAAAAGATAAAATTAGGACATGCAGGAACTTTAGATCCTTGTGCTAGTGGTTTGCTAATAATAGCATCAGGGAAAAAAACTAAAGAAATATCTCAATATCAGTCTTTAGATAAAATATACGAAGGAGAAATAACTATTGGAAAAACTACTTCATCATATGATAAAGAAACTCCTTTTCTTACTCAATCAAATTATGATAATATAACTGAAAAGGATATATTAACTGTAAAAAATAATTTTATTGGTATAATAGATCAAAAACCTCCTATATATTCTGCAATTAAGATAAATGGCGAAAGATTATATAAATTAGCTAGACAAGGAGAAAAAATAGAAATTCCATCTAGAAAAGTATTAATTAATAATTTTGAAATTAAAAATATCAATTTACCAAAAATTGAATTCAAAATAAATTGCTCTAAAGGAACTTATATTAGAAGTATAGCACATGATTTTGGTCAGGATTTAGGAGTAGGAGCATACTTATCTAAACTTACTAGATTACAAATAGGTCCATATAAATTAGAAGATGCTTATGATATATCAACTATAAAAAATTTTATTTATTAACATTTAATTTTTTTCATTTTATTAATAAATTTTAATCTAATTTTATTCCAATCATAATAAGAGAGTATTGCAAAACTAATTTTGCGTAATAAAAATCTAGCTTTGCGGATATTTTAGAGTGCCGAGCTGACGCTCGACACTCATTTTGCAATGCTCTCAATAAGGTAAATTAAATAAAAGATCGAAAAATATATTTGATAACTGAATAGGGAAAAGGACTTTTAGGGGCTATAATGGCATGTAATTTACAAATATAAATTCTTATATATTACAATTAAAAAATTTCAATACTTTTTAAAAAAACAACAGTAATAAAATTTAGAAAATCCCCCAAAAAAAATTAATTTTAGTAATGCTATTAAATCTAATTAAAAAAAATAAAATATATATCCTCTTAGGTTTAATGATCTTTTGTGGAATTTTTATATATAAAAGTATTAAATCTCCAAAAATAAAAGGCAACCTGAATAAACTTTCTTCTCCATTAATAATATTTGATTTTGATGGAACTATTTGTGATAATTTTGTGTTATGTATGAATTTATATAATAAAGTTGCTGGGGAATTTAAATATAAGAAAGTCTTAGAAAAAGATATTAAAGAACTGAGATCTATGAAACCTTATGATATTTTAAAAAAATTAGAAATTCCAAAATGGAGATTACCACAATTAGTATATAGAATTCGTAAAGAAATGAGAAGTCAAATTGATAAGACTAAACCTATTAATGGAATTAAAGATATTTTAAAATTTTTAAAAGATAATAATATTTCTTTAGTTTTATTAACTTCAAATAATATAAAAAATGTAAAAATATTTTTTGATAAAAATGATATTAATTTTTTTGATGTAATATGTACTGGAGTAAGTACATTCGGAAAAGCTAAGATTTTAAATTCATTAAAAAAGAAAATTGATAAATCTATAGCAAATGATATTTATTATATTGGAGATGAGGTAAGAGATATAATAGCATGCCAAAAAGCAAATATAAAAATCATTTCTGTTACTTGGGGAATGAATGATCATAAAATTTTATCTTATCATAAACCAAATTATATTTGTAATAATTCAAAAGAATTAAAATATTTGTTAAATAAAATAATTTCTAAAAAAGTTTAAAATTCATGAAAAATATGTTGGCAATTATCTAATCTACTAAATTCAATATTCAATAATTCACATAAAGCATAATAAACAATTCCATGAGATACAACTAATATAGGCTTTTGCTCAATTTGAAATGCTTTATCTAAACCTTTAGATATTCTATTTTTTAAATCTTTTAAACCCTCCATTTTATATTTTTCATGAACTTCATTTTTAATCCATTTCTTTAAAAATTCTTCAGGATAAGGATTTTCTGTATCTTCTAAGTCTCCAAATGATATTTCATGTAATTCCTTTATAATAGTTATTGGTTTTTGAATTTCATTTGAAACTATTTCAGCTGTCTTAAGAGCTCTTTTTAATGGACTTGATACAATATGTGAGATATTTTCTTTTTTTAATTTGCTAGCAATTAATTTTGCTTGATTTATTCCTTCTTCATTTAATGGGGCATCTGTTATGCCTTGTAATAAACTATTTTTATTACCATTAGTTTGACCATGTCTCAAGAAATAAAAAGATTCTTTTAACATAGCAAATTCAGTTTTTATATTCATAAGTAATTGTTAGGTCCCGGGGATTTGTATAGTGGATTAATCTCAGATCTCCCCTTGTCTAAACTCAAATATAATAAAACTTTTTCGTAAGGAGTAGAACCCTTCAATGTTTTTAAAGG
>PJEL010002665.1_pt1 | contig 16091 bp, 16 predicted proteins | sample 1853271 | NCBI WGS metagenome assembly PJEL01 (sample SAMN08108733, study PRJNA415343) | Invertebrate metagenome, whole genome shotgun sequencing project. | host: Globobulimina | place: Sweden: Gullmar Fjord | collected 2015-08
ATAGACAACAACTGGGCCGACGGCAGCGGCGGGGCGATCGACTCGCTCGACAGCGCGATCGACATCGACGGCACGACCTTCGACGGGAACTGGGCCGCTGTCGATGGCGGAGGCGTCAACCTGTCGGGTGGCGCGCTGTGGGCAACCGATCTCGGAATGAGCTTGAACACCGCGTCCTGGGGAGATGGGGGCGGCATTCACGCCGACATGCTCGCCGACCTGGACCTGGTGAATGCGGACTTCGTCGGCAACGTGACGTGGGGCTTGGGCGGCTCCATCGCCGCCTCCTGGGCGAACACCTTCGTGCTCGAAGGCGGCCTCCACTTCAACAACGAGGCGGTGGGTGGCGGCGCGGTGTCGACCTGGGACGACGGCTACGGCCGGGACTTCGTGATCAACGGCGTCCTCTTCGAGCAGAACCTGGCCTGGGGGACAGGCGGTGCCGTGACTCACGAAGGTTTCCTGATGGGACTGGGCGTGGAGCTGGTGATTCAAGACTCCGACTTCATCGGCAACGACAGCGTCGTCGACGGCGGGGCGGTCTCCTCCTCGAACGCGGGAGGCCTGATCATCGAGGACTGCAGCTTCATCCAGAACAGTGCCGACCAAGGCGGCGCCATCAACATCCGTAGCGTGAGGAACGCCAAGCTCACCCGAAACTACCTCTGCCAGAACGAGGCCTGGACCGCGGGCGGCGGCGTTCGAATGGACGGCGGCGGTGACCCCAAGTACTGGACAAGCAACATCTTCTCAGGGAACAGCGCCACCGATAATGGCGGTGGAATCTGGATGTCCGGCATGCAGGCCATGCTCGTCAACAACACACTGGCCGGCAACTGGGCCGGATACTCGGGCGGTGGCGCCTATGTGAGTTCGTCCACCCTCGAGTGGGTGAACAATCTGACGATGGCCACGCCGAGTGGTGACGGGCTCACGTTGGTCAACAGCGTCCCCAACGGCGTGTCGAACAACGCCTGGTGGAACAACACCCAAATCGACACGAACCTCGACCCGGCGGTACGGCTCAGCGACATCGTCTTGCCGTCCAACGACCCACCCGTCGTGGCCTATACCGGCAGCTGTGAGAGCGACGACTTCACGATCATCTGGGAAGGCGACCTGTTCGACGCCGGAGATCCCAACCGCAACGATCCAGACGGAGGAAACTCCGATATAGGTGCATTTGGAGGCGAAAACGCCGACGGAGACGCGTGGAATGACGAGGACGGCGACGGCGTCGCAAACATGTGGGACTGCAACGACGGGGACGCCTCACAAGGCCCCCGGCAAGCGTGGTATCCCGACGAGGACGACGACGGCTTCGGCGACGAGTCGGCACGACCGCTCATGGCTTGTGGACCGCCGGACAACGATGGCCGGTGGGTCAACGACGGCGGCGACTGCGACGACGGTGAGTCCGACATCCATCCCGGGGCCGACGAGTGGTGTGACGACATCGACTCCGACTGCGACGGCGAGACCTTCGATCCGGAGTCCCTCGACGCGACGATCTGGTATCCCGACAACGACGGCGACGGCTGGGGTGCTGGCGAAGCCTTCAGGAGCTGCGACCCCGGCGACGGATTCAGCGAGATCTCCGGCGACTGCAACGACGATGAGGGGAACGTAAACCCGAACGCCCAAGAGATCTGGTACGACGGGATCGACCAGGACTGCGACGGCGCCAGCGACTTCGACCAGGACCTCGACGGCTTCGACAGCGCCGAGCATCTCGACGACGGTGACGACTGCGACGACCTGGACGATGCGGCCTACCCTGAAGCCCCCGACGGCTTCGGCGACGACGTGGACCAGGACTGCAACGGCGTTCCCTCGGCTACCTGGATGAACGGCGGCGGCGGTTGTGGGTGCGACAGCAACCCAGCGTCGGGACCGGGTTGGTTGCTCATCCTGCTCGCGACATTCCTCGTCCGCAGCCGGGGCCAGGTCTTGAACAACAGTTCACGAACGCCCGAAGATCCCCGTTGAAACCATAGACTCAGAGGGGTCAGGTCTTGAACAACAGTTTACCGCCAAGTCGGAGATCGAGGCGCCAAACTGTCGTTCAAGACCTGACCCCGATGGACACCTCCAGACCGACCCCGATGGACCGATGGACACCTGAACAGCGAACTCCGGAGCCGAGAGCCGACTATCGCGGCCCCTTAGGATCTATCTGTGTCATGACGGTTGCTGACCCCGATGGAGACCCACTCCGGCTCCTTCGCCCACTATTCGCCGGGTGCCAAACTGCTATTCAAGACCTGACCCCGATGGACTATTGAACCCGGAACCTCAGAGGGGTCTGGTATCGAGGAACAGATAGGCGCCCCTTCTCGGCCCAGGCGCCCGGGTTCTTCGATGCCTGACCCTTCTGACACGCTGACGGAACGCTCAGGCAGCCAGCCGCTGTCCAGCGGCCACGACCAGCGCGGAGGTCAGCGCAATCCCGACCGCCATGGCCACCACGCCCACTCCTCCAAAGGGAGCGCAGCCGAGGGATCCGCACAGACCGGCCACAATCACCGCGCCACCGATGAACTCCAGCGACGTGTCGCGGTTGCGCATGACCCGCAGCCCGATGAAGCCACCCGCGATCAGGCCGCCCGCCGTACAAGCCGCCAAGCAGTGCGTCCAGCAGACGACTGAGCAACCACCACCTGTCGAAGCAGCCACGAGGGGCATCAGGTACGCCGCAGCCCCGCCCATCAGGCCGAGATCTACCGCGTTAGCCAGGCCCCTGCCCCGGAAACGAAGGACGGCCGCGGCAGCCAAGAGCAGCCCTCCGCAAACGACGTTGACCCACGGATTCGGGGCAAAGTAAGCACTGATCGCGACCAGAGGAATCACCAGGGCGGCAACGCGCAACGCCCACCAGAACCGACCGCGCTCGTACGCCCGCTCAGCGGCTTCAATCAGCTGTCGTTCATCCAACATGGCGCTCCTCCCAGGCCGCTCTGAGGCGGCTCATGGCGCGCTGAAGTCGCTTGCGGAAGGTGGCGGCGGGGAGATCCGGACGCGGTCGATAGCCCATGGCAACCGCCAGAGCCTCGATATCGGCGGGCTTCATCTCACCGATCAGCTCTTGGACCGCCTCGCGAAGATCAGCGGCAACCAGCCACTCCTCAGGTCCCACTCCCGCCGAGAGCAGGGGTCGCTCGATTGTTTCCTCCCCGCGCCGGAGGATGCGCTTTCGATGACTCCGACATTCCCAGGCTGCGATGCCGAGAATCCAAGGGAGCGCCGCCCGGTTCGGATCGTAGAGCGAGGCCCGCTCGAAGACCTTGAGAAGCGCCTGTTGGGCCACGTCCTCGTGCTCGGGATCGCCGCGCAACAGACGGCGAGTAAGCTCCAAAACCGCGGGCTGCGCGACCTCGAAGACCGCCCCGAACGCACTCCTGTCACCGCTCGCCAGCGCCGCCAACGAGACATTCAACCGGAGCCGTTCCGCGCGATTCAACCGACGCGCCCAGCCGTCGCAGGCTCCAGTTGTGCCCCTCGATACTTCACTTTAATTGACCCTCTGCGACTAGCAGAATGGGCACCAGCTGCAGCACCCGCTCGTTGCGAGATCGGCGGCGAGCGCCACGGCAGGGATGAGTGAGACAAAGCCGATTCCTACGAGCCACTTCATTTGGAATTCTCCTTTTTGCGGCCCTCGATTGGACCGTCAACCGTCTAGGCGCGAACCCAACGAACCGTGACAGGTTGATGTAGAGTCCCCCGGGGCCCGGGAGGGAAGATGCGCACCGTACACCTACTATTTCTGCCGTTAATCGCCTGCGGAACCGGTAAATCAGAAGTCGACGACACCGAGGTCTCCGACACGGATACCGACACAGACGCAGACACGGACGCCGATACCGACACAGACGCAGACACAGACACCACAGATGGGTGGCTGCACACCGACGGAAACCTGATCCTGAGGTCCGACAACACCGTCTGGCAGGGACGAGGCGCGAACATCCAGGACACGCGGGGCTGCAATGCCTGCGCGTACCAGTCCCCCGACGTCGAAGAGGTGAAGCGCCGAATCGACGTGCTGGTGGACGACTGGGGCGCCGACTTCATGCGCCTCACTCTCGAGAGCTACGACATCGCCGACTACCGGAACCACTACCAAGGTGTGCTCGACGATCCAGAGTACCTCGCGGACGTCGTCGAAACCGTCGATCACATCGGTACAAAGCCAAATACCTACGTGCTCCTCACCCTGTGGATCGATCCGAGCTTCGATGGCATGGGCTGGCCCACGTCGGCCACCGGAGACACCTGGGAGGTCCTCGCCGAGACCTTCGCCAACGATAAACACGTCATGTACGGCCTGGTCAACGAGCCGGAGTTCAACTTCGACGGAGCCCTCGACCCCCAGGTCTGGACAGCGATGAACGACACGGTCCAGCGAATCCGAGATGCCGAGGATGCGATAGGGGCGCCACACCATCTCATCGCCGTGCAGGGAACGGGGGCCTGGTCTCGCTATCTGCAGTACTACATGGACAACCCGATCACCGCAGGAGGCGGAGAAAACGTCATCTACGAGGTGCACGTCTACGATCCCGCCAGCGAGTTTGCGAGCCGCTTCGAGGACCCCAAGACCGTCCTGCCAGTCATCATCGGCGAGTACGGAGAGGAGGATGCTTCCGAGCTCATGCAGCGCGCCGATACGCTGGAGATCCCCTACCTGGCGTGGACCTTCCACCAGCGGTGTCCGCCGAACCTGATCATCGACCAGCCCGGCTACGGCTGCGGCATCGGCATGGACATCCAGCCCACCCCGTGGGGCGTTCTGGTGAGGGACAACCTGCTGAGCCGTTGAGCTCAGCTAGCCTCAGATGTGCTGACCCATGTCCGGCGTCTTCCGCTTCGGAGGGAACATCTTGATCATGGCGCCGGACAGACCGAGCATTGCAGCGCCGTAGATCACAAATCCGATCTTCTTCACGAAGAGGACCAGCAGCAGAAGCGGCGCACAGATCACTCCGCTCAGCATGGTCAACAGACCCGCTCGCTTCTGCCAGCGGGCGTCGTCGAACTGCTGGAGCATGAGGAGCACGTCCTCGTCGAGAAGATTCAGGAGCGGCTCTTCCGGACACTTCGCACAGTCCCCGGACTCGTCGTAGCGAGCCTCGCATTGTTCGCAGAAATACTGGCCTTGCGGATTCGGAGTCTGTGACATGGGCGGATGCTAGCACGCTGGGGTTACAATCGTGCCCACGAGGAATCGCCATGAGTCAGGCCGCATTTGCCCAGACCGAGCTGCACTACCCGGAGTCGGATGGTCAGCCGGTGGGTGAGACCGGCAAGCACGTGCTCACCCGACATCTACATCGTGCCGGGCCGTGACAAGGGACCGCCCCGAGACACCTGGAAGGTCTGGGAAGAAGACGGCATTGTTCCTGCCTTTATCCTCGAGATCACGTCGCAGTCGACCAAGCACACATGAGCAGCTCGGGGTCGCTGAGTACGTGATGTTCGACCCGCTGTTGGACTACCTCGATCCCCAGCTTCGGATGTGGCGACTGGTCCAAGAGGCGGAGCGCGCCAACCAAGAGGCCGAGCGCGCCAACCAAGAGGCCGAGCGCGCTGACCAGGCCGCTCTAAAGAGAGCGTTGGAAGAGCTTAGAAAGCTGCGAGGACCCTGACCGCGGCCCAGAGCGATCGCCTTTCCTTGGTCGAGGGTGACAGCTGGACCGATAGGCGGTGTCACAAGGACACGGAACGAGGGGCGCCGGTTGGCGACTGACACAGAGCAACTGTATCGAAGGTATGGGCCAATGGTCATGCGTCGGTGCCGTGCGCTCCTTCGGGACGAGGAGAGAGCTATGGAAGCCACTCAAGACGTGTTCGTTCAGATCCTGCGAAGGTCGGGAAGCATGGACATCAAGCACCCGTCCTCGATGCTGTACAAGACAGCTACAAACGTGTGTTTGAACAAGATCCGCTCCAAGAAGCGGCACCCGGAGACCATGGACAACGAGCTCCTCGACCGGATCGCGCTCGCGCCGGAGACCGAGTCCCAGACGCTGGCCGCGACCATCCTCGACCGGCTGTTCCAGCGGGAAAAGCCCTCTACGAGGACCATCGCTGTGATGCACCTGCTCGATGGCATGACCCTGGACGAGGTCGCCCAAGAAGTCGGACTGTCGGTCTCGGGAGTCCGCAAGCGCCTGCGCACCCTGCGCACCCACCTTCACGAGCTGGCGGAGGTCTGAAATGACACAACGCGTGCCCGAGTTGATCCTGGAACGCTACGCGCTGGGCGAGCTGCCTCCTCCGAGGATGGAAGAGGTCCGAGAGCGCCTCGAAGCCGAGCCCGGTGGTCTGGAGCGTCTGGAAGCCCTGAGCGCCTCGAATACCGAGATCCTGAACCAGTACCCGGAGCGGTGGTTTGGCGGAGTCATCGCCAATCGTCAGTGGCGGAATCCCGGGAGGAATCGGTCTCTGATGGTGGCCATTCCGGTCCTGGCGATGGCCGCCATCGCCCTGCTCGTGGTGGGCATCCCGCAGCCCACCAACGTCGTCAACCCAGAAGCGGAAGAGATCATCTTTGTGAAAGGCGACGCCCGTCTCACGGTGTATCGGCAAGAGAACGGCGAGCAGGTCAAGCTCCGCCCGAAAGACTTCATTGGCGAAGGCGATCTCATCCAGCTGCGGTATGTGCCCGTTGGAATGAGCTTTGGTGCGGTCTATTCCGTGGATGGACGAGGCGAGGTGACCCGCCACCTCCCGCTGCAAGGCGACCAGGCGGCCGAGCTCGACAACAGAGCCACCCGGCTGGCCAAGTCCTATGAACTCGACGACGCGCCAGGCTTCGAGCGCTTCGTATTCGTCACTTCCCACGAGCCTTTCTCCCTCGAGGAAGTTCGTGTCGCGGTAGACCAAATCGCCGCCAATCCCGACGACGCCGGCACTGCCGAGCTCGAGCTCCCCGACTACTACGACTACTGGTCAGTTACATTGACCAAGGAGGAGCGATGATCTCCGCCGTAATGATGATGGCACTGAGTCTCCCCGCCGACGCGGCGACGACGACCCGACGGTTCGCCGTCCTGGCCTCCTCCAACAACGGCGGCCCCGAGCGAATCGAGCTCCGCTACGCCAATGACGACGCTTCCACCATGGCCGAGGTGTTCGAAAACCTCGGCGGCGTCGATCCAAAGGACGAGGTCTTCCTCCGCAACGCCGATCGAACCGATATCAGCGCAGCGCTCTCCGACGTCTCCGCCCAGATCCAACAGGCCGAGGCAGATGGCTTCCGCACCGAGCTCGTCTTCTACTACTCCGGGCACTCGGATGAGACGGGCCTGCTTCCAGAGGGAGAACTCTACGAATACCAGGATCTAAAGGACGATCTGGAAGCCATCCCGGTGGACGTGAAGATGGTCGTGCTCGACTCCTGCGCCTCGGGTGCCCTGGTCCGCACCAAGGGCGGCAAGATGATGAACTCGTTCCTGGTGGACGAGTCCGTCGACGTCACCGGACACGCGTACTTGACGTCGAGCTCGGCGGACGAGGCGGCTCAGGAGTCCGACAAGATCGGAGGGTCGTTCTTCACGCACTACCTCGTGAGCGGGATGCGCGGCGGCGCGGACACTTCCGGAGATGGTCTGGTCACGCTCAGCGAGGTCTACACCTTCGCCAAGGACGAGACCTTCGCCCGCACCGAACGTTCCCAGGCCGGTCCCCAGCATCCAAACTGGGCCGTGGACCTCGCCGGTCAGGGCGATCTCGTGGTGAGCGACATCAGCAACGCCACCTCGGGCCTGGTGATGGGAGAAGGCACCGAAGGCCGGCTCTACGTGCGTGACGGCGCCGACCGCTTGGTGGCCGAGCTCTACAAGCCGGCATCGCGAGAGCTCTCCCTGGTCCTCAAGCCCGGCGACTACTCGGTTCTGCTCATGGCGGACGAAGAGATGAGCGAGGCCCGCTTCACCGTGCACGCCGACGAGCGCATCAACCTCGACGATCTGCTCTTCAAGTCCGTCAAGGGCCTGAACCTGCTCGCTCGAGCCAAGGGCAACGACGAGAAGCCCACCCGAGAGGTCCCCCTCTGGTTCGGCATCGTGCCTCCGATGGGTCGCAAGGACACGCTGCATCACATGCAGGTCAGCCTCGGTGCCGCCGGCGCCACGCGAATCGACGGCATGCAGGTCTCCCTCGGCGCGAACTTCGTGAAAGAGGACATGAAAGGGCTGCAGGGAACGGTCGGCATCAACACTGCTGGAGACGTCAACGGCGTGCAGGGCTCGGTCGGCGGAAACTTCGCCACTGGGGATGTCGTCGGCCTGCAGACCAGCGTCGGCATCAACACCGCGGGCGGCGACGTGAAAGGCGTCCAGGGAACGGTCGGCGCCAACTACGCCGAGGGCAAGGTGAACGGAGTCCAGGCTTCGGTCGGAGGAAATCTCGCGGTCGGCCCCATGAAGGGCGTGCAGCTCAGCGTCGGGCCGAGCATCGCCAACGATTTCGAGGGACTCCAGGGTGCGATGATCAACATCGGCAAGAACGTCAAGGGCCTGCAGCTGGGTCTGGTGAACGTCGGAGGAAAGGTCGACACTCAGATCGGCCTGGTGAACGTCGCCAAAGACGCCAAGCACAGCATCGGCCTCATCACCATCAACGGGTCTGGCTACAACCACATCCAGGTGTTTGCCAGCGAATCCGAAGTCGCGAGCATCGGCTTCACTTATGGCGGCAAGGTCCTCTACACCCACGCGCAGATCGGCCTCAGGGGTCAGCCCAACCAGAACTACCCCCGCCTCACGTCACTGGCTGGTTTGGGTGTGCACCGTCCCATCGGCAGCAAGGCCTACGCCGACTTCGATGTGGGCGTGGGGGCCTTCCAGCGCAGGTATGTGAATGGGAACGGAAACGTCCTGGTCCGCGGCCGCGTGACAGTAGGCTTCGAACTCGCTCCTCACCTCGCCCTCTTCGCCGGTCCCACCGTGAACTACTTCGCGTATTCGAGCGGAGACGACGTCTACAGGGTCACCAGCCTGGGCGGCGACGGCAAGCTGCACGAGGGCGATGTCTGGATGGGCGGCCAAGTGGGCATTCGCTTCTAGCCAGCGCCGCTATGGCGCGGCGGGGCCGCCGGTGAACCCGCGATCGTTTCGCGTCCCGTCTCGATCGTCGAAGGCCGCGTCTGTCGGGCCGTCATCGATCTCGGGCGAGCCCATGGCCAAGGTCAGATCGTCGTCGTCGGGATTGCCGTTGTCGGTGAAGGCGGTGAACATCGGGGTGCGAATCACGTTCGTCGGATCCACCGGATCTCCGAATCCATCGCCGACTTCTCCGGCGTACAAAAGCCCCGGAGACGAGGCCGATGTCGTCCACATCAGCTGCACGCCGGAGCCGACCTGGGTGTAGATCGCAGAGAGCCCGACGCTTCCGAGGGCGATGTTCCCGTAGGCCACGAGCCCCGCCGCCGAGGTCGCGTCCACGCCTATCGCCGCGCCTTCTCCAAGGGACTGGTTGCCGGTGATCGCGTTGTTGTGGAAGGCCGCCTCGCAGGAGGTGCCGGTGACCGCGAACCCGCCCCCAGTGCCGTCGGCAGTGTTGTCCTGGATACGGTTGTTGCGAATAGATCCGGTGGGATCTGCAACATTGTTCAGCGTCAGACCTCCGCCATCGTCGTCGGCGTGATTCTGGAAGAACCTCACCCGCTCCACGGAGTAGGTGCCCGCGTCCTCGAGGAACAGACCGCCGCCGTCCGAACCGGAGTTGCCGCGAAGCTCGGAGTCGTGCAGCGTCAGCGTTCCACCCGAGGCGTAGACCCCACCGCCATCGTCCGCAGAGCATCCGGTGATCACGACGTCGGTCACGGTCAGATCCGCACCGACCGAGCGCAGAGCTCCACCATCTCCGGCAGTGGATCCACCGCTGAGAGTCACACCTGACAGGTCGACCGCACCGCCGCTGATATCGAGGTGGCGACTACCGGGGGCGGCAACGAGCTCGACATCCGTGGGATCGCCGGTTTCTCCGAGGATCTGGACGGATCCGGAACTCCAGGTAGCGCTCACGCCGCTGTGCACACCAGTGGTGAGGTGCACGATGCGGCACACCTGATCGATGTTGGCGAGGGCGGTCTGCAGCGTGTCGTAGGGATCTTGAATCGTGCCCGCCGCGCCACCGTTGCCCGAAGGCGAGACATAGACCTCGTACGCGTTCGCGTCGGCGTCGTCGCAGTCATCGCAGGCGAGGTGTCCGTCGCCGTCGCCGTCGCCGTCATCCTCGATGCCGTTGCAGTCGTTGTCCACGCCGTTGCAGATGTCCACGGCGCCCGGATAGATCGCCGGGTCGTTGACTGCGCAGTCGCCGGCACAGGAGCTGACTCCGTCATTATCGGCATCGAGCTCGCCAGGAGAGAGAGCGCCGTCGCAGTCGTCGTCCAGGTTGTTGCAGCGCTCAACGGCCCCTGGATGGCGCCCGCTATCTCCATCGTCGCAGTCCCCGTCGCAGGGGGTGAAACCATCGTTGTCGGCATCGGCGTTGTCGGGCTGGCCGTCGCAGTCGTTGTCGATGCCGTCGCAGACCTCGGCGGCGCCCGGATAGCGGTTCGGGTCGTCGTCGTCGCAGTCCCCCTCGCACCCGAGCACTCCGTCGCCATCGTCGTCGGTCTCGTCGCTCAACATCTCGTCGTCGCAGTCGTTGTCGATGCCGTCGCAGAGCTCTGCAGCCGCCGGATTGATCGCCGGATCCTCGTCGTCACAGTCCCCTTGGGCTTCGGTGAATCCGTCGCCGTCCGCATCCTGGGACACAGCTGCGCCCGAGCCCACGAGCTCGACGTTGACGGGATCGTCGCTGAAGTCGGTGCGGATCGCCACGTTTCCAGTGAACTCGATCACATCTGTCGGCGTAAAGGTGACGTTGACCGTGGCATAATCAAATGCCCCAATCTCGTCGACCTCATCGCGAACCACCAGCCAGTTGGTGCCCGAACCGAGGACCAGGGTCGCCGAGAGCGGCGTGATGACCCCCTCTCCGTCGTTGGCGATCGTGATGACCTGCTCGGACTGCGAGCCGACGTTGATTGTTCCAAAGTCTAGGATCGACGGAGTGATGCTGAGCGTCGGCGGGATCGGGCCCTCATCCTCTGGAGTACATCCGACCAGCGCCACGATCAAGAGTGGAATGAAGCGCACGTCAGCCGCCAACGCTTCGGAGCAGGAACGGGTAGGTGATCACCACCTCGCCGCCCTTGGGAGACGCGAACTTCCACCCTCGGATCTTCGCGGCGATGCACTCGGCCACGTCGGGGCCGGACATCGTGGAGGCCCGGACGCGCACGTTGGTGACGCTACCGTTGGTGCCTACGGTCCAGTCAAAGGTGACTCGCCCGCTGATTCCCGGCGTCTTGAGCAGCGCTTTCTCGTAGCAGGACTGGATCTGGTGGATGTTTTCGTTCACCACCCGAGCGACCTCTTCGTTGCTCAAGCTGCCATCGACCTTCATCTGCGACGCCACCTTGGTGACCTTGCCGCGCACGCCGCCGGTCTTGGCCTTCCCGAGGTGGGCGAGCTCGGCGTTGATAGAGTCGCCGGATGTGGTCGCTAGATCGCCGCCGCCGCCCTTTCTCGCGACGTTGACTTCGTCGCCAGGCAGGCTGGCGATGGCCCCAGCGATGTTGAAGCTGCCCGGGCCGCCATCGGTAGGGATCGCGTCGATGTTGGAGACGAGATCCTTGAGGTTGTCACTGGCTCCCGGCGCACCACTGTTGGCAGTCAGCGTCTTGAGCAGGCTGTCCACAGAGCTTCGCGGTCGCTCCTTGACCTCTTCGACTGCCTGTTGATCGACGTCGGGAGCGCGCTCGGCCATCAGCTCGGCGTCCGGGGGTTTCTCGACCACTTCCTCGACCTCTGGTCGCTCCTCCATACGGACCTCGGCGAAGGCCTCCTCGTCGGTGCCAAGGGTGAGCACCTCGGTCGGCTGTACGACCATGAACGTCAGGCCGACCGCGACATAGGCGACCCCTGCGAGGCCCACGCCCAAGATCGTTCCCGGGAGCCCAGACAGGCCGGAGAAGCGGGCCGCCCGCGGCGGACGGTGGGCGACGATGCGATAGATCCCACCGGGAGCGACCAACGTAGCGGTCTCGCCGATCTTCAAGGAATGGGTGCCCTTCTCGATCGAGCGCTTCTCCGTTGCCGAGGCGATCTCCCCAGCGACGGACTTTGGAAGTGTCAGGGAGGCCACGCTCCCGGTGATTCGGCAGCGGAGATCGTTGTTGGCGTACGGCTGTCCAGGAAGAACGCCGATGGTCTCGAGCACCCGGCCGTCCAGCACGCGGACCACCTGTGCACCACAGTAGCGCTCGGTTTTGCCCTTTGGCGCTGTGATGTCCTGCTGCAGCAACATCTCGGCGAAGTCGAACGGCTCGACAAAGTCGTCCTCGTCCACCTCTTCGTCCCAAGGAGCCCAGTTCAGCTCGGGCTCCCCAGCATCGGGCTCCGCGACCTCGGTCTCGGCCCGCTCCTCGGTTTGCAGGGGCTCCGCCGTCTCCATTTCATCGGCGCGCGCCACAAACACTCGCGGCTCGGTCTCCTCGGGCTCCCTGTGGTCGGGTCGGGGATCCGTGCGCTCTTCGGGCTCGGTCTCCTCCGGCTGGTAGGCACCTGCGAACCCGGGCATTGCCTCGCCCGGCTCCGGAGGCGCCTGCATCGGTGCGGGATCTGCATACGCCTGCATCGGCGCGGGATCGGGCGTCACCTGCTTCGGCGCGGGATCGGGAGTCCCCCGCGTGGGATCGGGAATCGCCCTCATGGGATCGGAAGGTGTCGCCCGCGCGTGATCAGGAGGTGCAGGCGCCGGGTCGGGAGTTCCCCGGGTGGGAACGGGACGTGCCGGCGCCGGGCGGACCGCAGCGGACTTCGGCACATACAGACTGAGCTGGGTCCTGCCGATGGACAGGACATCGCCGCCCCCCATGACCGTCGGCACCAGAAGTGGTCTGTCGTTGAACTTCGCAGGAGCTTTCTTCGGATCCTTGGCGCGCGCTCTGACCGTTCCGTCGGCGTCCACGTCCAGTACGACATGGATCTTGGCGATGCCATGCCCTGTCAAGCGCAGATGGCACCGACCACTCCCGACGAGGATTCGTCCAGGACTGAGCTTGGCTTTTCGGATCTTGGAGCCGGGCACCGCCACAATGACGAGGGGCATCACGGCAGGTTCGGGTTCAGGTTCGGGTTCGGGCTCAGGTTCGGGCGCGGGCTCAGGTTCGGGCGCGGGCTCAGGTTCAGGTGCGGGTTCTGGAGCCGGCGCGGCCGCCTGGACGTCTTGCAACGCGGCCCTGAAAGAGAGTGGCCCCACCTTGATGAGGTCCTCGGGACCCGGCACCGCAAAGTCGACCAGCTCTCCGTTCACGAAGACGTCGCAGCCCTCTTCGGGGACCAGCGTGATCTCGCCTTCCTCGTTGTAGAGCGTTGCGTGAAGCGGGGCGATGGTCGCACCCTTTGCCCGGAGGATGCAGCTCGCCCCGGAGCCGATGGTGACCTGTTCGCGCTTGAGCTTGTAGGTCCGCAGTACCCGACTCCCCCGCACGAGGGAGATGAGTAGGGTCGCCGCGCCCTCCTCGCTCACTGGCCCGCCTTGGACTCGGTATCCTCGGTCGTCGACGTCGACGTCACCGGCGCCAGCTCGCGATCACCCAGGATCGGCTCGACGATGCGGCTGCGGAAGCTCCGGCGCAGCGGAACCAAGGGCGGGAGCGCACGCGGCTCACGCTTGAAGAGGTATACGGCACCGGACTTGGCCGTCTCGCCCTTGACCAGGCGGGCGTCGAACTCCATTCGGCCCGAGCGCACCACGTTGGTTGGGGCGGCCGACTCTTGAGTGGCCTCGGTGTCTTCGGAATCGGCTTCGTCCTGGGCGAACGCGACTTCTCCGAGGCACAGAGCAACGAGCAGTCCTGTGATCATGGTCACTCCTTCTCCACGACTAGGCGAAAACGATAGCACCCCGCATAGGCGGCGCTGCGCATGACCGTGTGGATTGATGGGTATGGAAGGTCTTTCTCGGCCTGGATCGTGGCCACGGGCTCCGGATCTTCGACTTCGGCTTTGCGGGCTTCCCAGGCCTTCGCTACCGCTTCCTCGATCTCTTCCACACGATCGAAGGGGCCGTGGGGCTGCTCGAATTCACCGTCGAAGAGCTCCACAACCCGCTCGCCCTCGACGTACACGCCGTCGAGCCCGATCGCGATGTTGACCGCGTTCTTGAAGGGGTTCTTGGCGCTCGACGCAGGCAGATCCAGACCGGCATGCAGCGTGAAGTTGTGGTCCTCGGACTGAAAGCTGACCATCAGGAAGACCAGGATGATGGTGAACATATCGAGCAGCGACGTCAGCTGCAGAGCCATCGGCTTGCGGCGGCGACGCACGGACATGAGTCCCATCAGACCTTCCTCGACATGACGGCGACGGGGAACAGCGGCTTCACCGTCTCCTTAGGAGTGTCGGGTTCGATCTTCAGTTCGCGCGCCGCGTCGAGGATCCTCACCACGTCGTGGTACTTCACGCCCTCTCCCGGAAGGAGGATCACCGTGTCGCTCTCGGCGAACATGATTTTAAGGCTATAAAGCGCGTTCTGCAGCAGATCGATGTCGTACTCTCCATCCTTGAGCGGAATGTTCATGCCCAGTGAGCTCAGCAGCTCCGGTTCGAGAACCGCGTTGGACGCAGAGAGCTGGATTTCCTCGGGCAGGATCACGAGGTTGACCGTGATCGACCTGGGATTTCCCGCGATGTCGGACGTCCCGTCGGTCTGCGAGGGAAGAGACGTGGGGATCACGCCGACGTGGAAGAAGGCCGCGCTCAACAGCAAGAACGGAATCAGGATCACGAACAGGTTCATCACCGGGATGAGGTTCACATCCGGAGCGTCTTGCGCGCGATGGAATCGGCCGAAAGCCATTCGTACCCCTTGGCCTTACGCGACGTCTTTGTGTCGGCGAACCTGATCGCGGCTCGTCCCCAGCGCGGACAGCAGGGACACCGCGCCCTCCTCGGCCTGGATGAGGATCTTGTCCACGCGCCCCGAGACAAGGGTGTGCATGAACAGCAACGGAACCGCGACGATCAGGCCAAAGGCGGTCGTGTACATCGCCACAGAAATTCCGTCAGCCAGAACCTGCTGACGTTGCGCGGCGCTCGCGGCGCTGACGCCAGAGAAGGCCTGGATCAGCCCGAAGATGGTTCCGAGGAGCCCGAGCAGCGTGGCGACGTTGCCCAATAAGGCAAGAAATCCCAATCCGCGGTTGACTCCGGGCAAAGCATGCAACAGCTGCGCCTCCATCGCCTTTTCGACTTCCCTTTCGCGCCGATGGGCCTTGGACAGACCCGCCTTCATCACTTTGGGAAGAGGATGACGAGACCGAACGTTGCAGGCCTGCAATGCCTCGGCGTACTTCCCCTCGTCGACGAGGGCTAGAATTCGCGCCTGGAACTTATCGGCATTGAGCATCGCGCCCAGGAAGAGCACGAGGACGCGCTCGAGGCCGATTCCCATGCCTACTACCGAAATACCCAGGATCACCCACATCATTCCGCCGCCGCGGGACATGAGTTCAAGAGCGATCATCTTTATTCCCCTGTTTTAACCTTGTTTATCGCCCGAAATGAGTCGGACGCTTTCGTAGTTGACCCACATTAGCACGAGCTTTCCCCTTCATGGGTGCAGCCGATTGTAAGTTCGCGAATAAGGCGGATCTGCACCAACGGCGGGCTTTTGCGGGCCGTCGGTCGAACGACCGGTTGACTGTGCTTGATTGCATCGCGTATCGTCTTTTTGGCGCTGTTTGGTTCTAGGCGGCGCGTTCCTGGCAATTATGCCCATTTGGGGGGTCCTTCCATGTCTGACAATCGCTTTAATACTCCCCTTGCACGAGCGATGTTCTCAATAGCCGCCCTGGCCTTGGCGGGCACAGCTGTGGCACAAGATGATCCGTACGAGTGTGACGATAACTACGCTCCGTGCGGCACGCCCGATCAGAGTGGCGGCGGCGGTGGCTGTGGTGGTGGTGGCTCCATCCTCATCAACAACACCGATCTCGGCGACACCTATCAGTATGCCGACGACTACGA